>Ga0307510_10004207_pt1 | contig 16910 bp, 18 predicted proteins | sample 12_EM_MG_FD_207224 | JGI IMG/M metagenome (GOLD analysis project Ga0307510, IMG submission 207224) | Populus trichocarpa ectomycorrhiza microbial communities from riparian zone in the Pacific Northwest, United States - 12_EM | ecosystem: Host-associated > Plants > Roots > Unclassified | place...
AGGTATTAGGTTCAGTCTGGCAATGGCTTCCGTGGCACATTTATGCGGATTCCTGCAACCCAAGTTCCTTTCGCTTGCGCACTCTTGGCATGTGCAGTTCCTGTTCTTCCGGTGCGTTGGGTGTTGGATCTGTATTGTGTCAAGTTTGACTGTAACTGCTAGTGCCTCATCACAATCAGGATCTATGCTTTTCAGCTTGCCCTCAAGGATGTTGATAAGTGCCAGTTGATCATCAGAGAAGGAGGGCTCAAGAGATGGAACCCTGACTGCACCTGAGATACTATCATAGTGGCTTGCAAAAAGTTGCAAGTTCATTGGTGAGCGAAATATACCACTGAACTTCTAAACAAGTATGGCATTAGCTTGTAAAACCCTACATCGCTCCAACACTCACCTGCTGCATTCCACCTTTGGGTTTTGCATACAAGAATGTACTCTTGTCAAGTAGCTGAACTGCAGTGGTCAATTTATCTTCAGGCAAAAAGCCCTTGCTCTTGAAGGCAAACTTGAACAATGTGACAGCATTTGATCCAAAACTACTTTGCCACTCTGAAGCATATTGCTGGGCCTATTATATGTTAGAACAATCTAGGCAATGAAAATCAAAGTGACTTACAATGTAATAAACAGGGCCATCAACATCAATAGTATGGTCAATGTGCAGATAAATGGTGTTCCAAATGGCCTGCATTGCAGCAACATTTTCCTCCTTGCTGTCAACCCATGGACCAGCATGTGCACCAAGCCACTTCACATATGTTGTAATAAACTTCTTTCGCCAGTCATTATTCTCCAATGCACCTTGAGGGAGGTCATTATTAGTATACTTTGACACGTGTTTACTGCCCTCAACCTGGGCCTGAGTTGTACATCCACTTTGCTTCTTGGGATGTGAGATGTCAGAGTCTTCAACTTTGACTGCTGTCTGGAAGTAGCATAGGAAGCTGTAAACATGTAGCAGCTGCAAGTACTGACACACATACTGAATTGCTCCACTTCCCTAGAACTGACTGTAGATCCTTGAGATTGACCTTTTCATCACCAAGGCTACTAAGTGTCCCACTTTCAGAATGTAGTTCATGAGAGGTTGTGGCTGAAGAAGGTGTGTGTGTAGTAGTAGATGATGCACTGGTGGCATGAGAATAGGGGCCAGTGACAGAGGACCAGTCCCTTGTGCTGGGGCCAAATGTGAGGCTCCATTCTCTACCAGTGGGTCCATGTGGTTTGGCAATACCTGTGGTCCATGCCTTCACAGCAAGGAGTCCAGAGGGCTTCTCGGCACTGTTAACAATGTTGTGAAAAAAAAGTGTTCTCTCAGTCAGCATGAGTGCCATGTGTGGAGCAGAAGGCAAGAGGTGACCCAATGCAGCAAGATGTTTGTCTAGGCACTTACATTATTTTGTTGTTGCCCATCACACACCTTTCACTGGCTTTCCCATCATCTACTAGGGGTAAGTTCATCTCCATGTTTCTCAGGGATAGGTATCAACTTACAGCTTGGTATACTAGCAGCTGATTTGTAGATAGTCTGGGAATCAATGTTTGGCCTTTTCTGCAGTGCTTGGATGGCCTCATAAGCATCTGTCCTCCATTTCTTCAAGGCCTTCTCTCCATCTCCCTCAGTGGCCTCTCTGTCTCCATCTCCCTTGTTATTGTTGGTACTGAACACTTTGACACTCTCATCATCAATGGTGTTCTTCTTTCTATCTGGGTTTCTTTCAGTATTAACCTTGTATGAATGGGATCCCCACATCTGTTCTCTTACCTTGCTTGGTGTTGGCATCAACCTCGCATTCATTATCACTGTCCCATACAGTGGGTGCATTCTGGTGGTCCAATTGCTGTGAGCAAAGAGATGGTAGGGGCTTCTTCCCATGTGCATTGACTTCATCCTCTGCAAGCTGATCTTCTTCATTGGCAATGAACTGGTAAAGCCACTCTAAACCTGCCTTAGTGATCTGATCATCAAGCTTCTTCTTGATATCAGCTGCAACTTCTTCCTTGGTGCATCCTTTCCTCATGTTGGCCAGTAGGATCACACCAGGATGCTGAGTGGCATTCTTGGCTCTAGTAGACAGAGGCATGGTTGTATAGCTAGTGGCTAGAACTTGGAATGTGGGTGGTAGGATGCAGTTGCGATGGGGGTGAACAGGTGCATTCTGTCTTTTTTTTTTCAAGGTTTTTATTTACTGATGATGGTTATTGAATTATGATTTTTTGGACAGTCAGTATCACATCAACTTTCAGGCAAACTTGCTTACTATTTGGGGTTCTTCCAATGGCTGGCCTGCTGTCTCTTGGCTTTTCTTTCATCCAGTTTACCAATTCTATGTGTGCTGTGCCAGCTGGAAACCCTCAGCAGCAACTTGCTGTGCTCTTCCAGAGCCCTCTGGCTTTGGTTAACTGTTATGCATGGACTCTACATATTTGTAAGAACTCGCCTTGAGTACTTACAGGTAAGCGTTTAGAGTCTACCTTTAGTTATAAAGGTCACACAGTTATGTTAGTGCAAAGCTAAGTTAAGACTAACTTAGATAGTATTGCAGACTCTAGGTGCTTGACTTAGAGCACAAGGGAATTGCTTAGAGGGATAGGAATGGGAGTGAACACTCTAAGGAGGTTTAAGGTCCTGGGATTACTGCAGAGACCAAGTCTGGAGAGTTGGAGCTCTTCAGAAGGCCTTTATATACATGAGCTACCTAGTCATCTATCTAGCAAGTCAAGGAATGTGCAGCAAGCCTTGGTAATGGATGAGTAAGTAGTTACTAAGGTAAACTAGCATATGCAAAAGAGATTACAGTCTACAGTAGAGAACTGCTTCACGCATTAGAGATATACCAAGAGGTATGACTCTGAATGAGTTGAAGTGACTTGTACAGTATGGCTGATGTAATGCATGGGAGTAGTGGTCAGAATAGGAAGGTACTGTGGCTGTAAGGTAATTAGTATGCATTAAGTGATAGCTGCTATGTATCTAGATAATGGGTAAGTCCGAGAATGTGGGAAAGCAGTAACGTGGACTGGGTATTGTACTAATAAGGAAGGAGAGCTGATATAAGTGAATGCGCATCGTTAAGTGGTACTTGACTGTGTAAATGCTTGATAAATCGAAGGAGCTGTAACATTAACAACAAAGTGTTCCAGCATGTCATTCAGTCACAGGATCCTTTACTTGCTTGCCAGTTCAACATGTACTTGTTATACCTGAAATATGGTAACAAGTTTTTTCTCCTAGTAACTATAGCCGAAATGTGAGTTGCGGAAAAACCATTGCTTATTTCTCCCAAGGTACAGCCCCACTAACACTAGTTGGTGAGTTCCTCTGATTTACCAATTCTGTGTGTGCCATGCCAGCTGGAAACCCTTCTGTTAACAACCAATTGTTCCAGTGCATCATTCAGTCACAGGGTCCTTCTCTAGTAGACAGAGGCATGGTCATATAGCTAGTGGCTAGGACTTGGAATATGGGTGTAGGATGCAGTTGCAATGGGGGCAAACAGGTGTGTTCTGTCTTTTTTTTTTCAAGGTTTTTATTTATTGATAATGGTCATTGAATTACAATTTTTTGGACAGTCAGTATTGTATCAACTTTCAGGCAAACTCACTTACTATTTGGGGTTCTTCCAATGGCTGGCCTGCCATCTCTTGGCTTTTCTTTCATCCAGTTTACCAATTCTATGTGTGCTGTGCCGGCTGGAAACCCTCAGCAGCAACTTGCTGCACTTTTCCAGCACCCTCTAGCTTCGGTTAACAACCAAGTGTTCCAGTGCATCATTCCTGGCACCCTCTAGTTACTTTCACTGCTTCCCAACACTGTTCTCTAACTCTGCTTTCATGCCTTTGTCTTCTGGCAAGTCTTGCAGGCGACAATATCAACCCACTCTCCCTTTGACTGCAGTAAAATGTAAGTATTGTGGGTGGTTGTTTAGGAATGCATCTGGGCGGACAAAACATATCGGCATATATCACCCACAAGGTGAAGCAGACCTTCGCCAGGCATTCCAATGAAATGCCTCAACTTCATTGCAGCAAGTGCGAGCATACTCTCTAGACCACCAATCACCCCAGACTGATGGCTCTGAGCCAGCACCCATTGATATTGATATGGCAGAACATATTGATAATGGTATGATCCATTTCTATCATTGCTAATTACATTGACATAGTACTTGTATAGATGGCCCAGAGCTATGTGAGCCAAACCAATTAATTGAGTTTTATAGTGCCCTGACAGGTGAGTGGTGCTGTTCGTAATCTCTGATATCACTGAGCAAGAGAGAATTTCTAGCAATGCCATGCAATGAAACAGGACAATTTCTCCCAAATGGATGCCCCACCTGACCACCATCACCTCATTCAAAGACTGACTGGAGTCCATATAAGGATTGCATTGCATTTCAGATAGCAGAGTGCCTATATGCGAAGGAACAACTATCAGCTGCAGGGATAGATGCGCTAATGGACCTATGGCACTTGTCATTCATTCAATATGGTATAGAAGGTGGTGGAGCCCCCTTTCTTAACCACAATAAGCTCTACAATACTATTGATTCCACTCCACTTGGGAATGTTCCCTGGCAATTATTTTCCCTGAGCTATGATAGTTAGCTGCCAGAGAACAATGTCCCTGCTTGGATGATGGATAAATTTGATGTGTGGTTCCAAGACCCACATCTTATCATGACAAACATACTTGCAAACCTGGACTTTGCATCTGAATTTGACTTTATTCCATTTCAAAAATTTGATACCAACAGGAACCAGATCTGGCAGGACTTTATGTCTGGTTCATGGGCATGGACGCAAGCAGTATGTCACACAATTTCTTCACTTCATATCTGACATAATTGAATACAATTCCACAGGATAAAATTGCTGAGGACCCAGCAACTCATGGCACAATGTTTGTCCTGCTTATCCTTGGAAGTGACAAGACAACAGTGTCAGTAGCGACTAGACAGAACAAATACTACCCCCTTTATATGAGTATTGGGAATGTCCATAATAGCATATGGTGAGCACATCAAAATGTGCTCACCATTGTCACATTTTTGGCAAATCCAAAAAGTACATCTCATTTGTCTTTGTAGCCACCATACAAGCTAATCTCTACCATTCTAGCTGAAAAGAAGTATTCGGATAACATCAAGTTCCGAAACTTCAAACATCAATTATTTTACATGTCCATTGTGTGCATTTTTCAAAGCTTAGAGCCATTCATGAAGACACCCAAGATTGTCCGGTGTCCAGATCGACACTATCAACAAGTTATATATGGGTTTGGACCATATATTGTGGACTACCCAGAACAAGTCCTTTTGAGCTGTATCGTTCAAGGCTGGTGCCCACAGTGAGTCTATATCCTCCTTGATAGTGTGATCTGACTTCTGATTTTGAATACTTGTGGGGGAAAGGTGTACAGCACATCCTCAGTCCATTGATACGGGTAGCTTGCCTTGCTCCAAGAGGCACACAAATGCTTTAGTTGCCTTGGAGACCCCGAAAGTACTCTGGGAGAGGTATGGCATCATTGATGGTATTACAGTGTGTAATGTTTTCAATCCCAGAACTTTCATAACTGACTGTGCCATTCAGCCATTCACTGATGCATTTCCACATGCTGATATATATGAACTGATCATGCCAGATCTTCTACATCAAATCATCAAAGGCACCTTCAAGGACCACCTTGTAACATGGGTAGAGGAATACCTCATTCTCACACATGGCCAGACCTGTGCGAACACCATATTGGATGACATTGATGGACAGTGCATGTTCTTATGGCACATACTAACAATGCTGTTCAACCTTATCATGACTCATAGGATCTGCATTGTTCCATCGTTCCCAGGGCTGAGGCGATTTCCTCAGGGGCGTGGCTTTAAGCAGTGGACAGGTGATGATTCAAAGGCATTGATGAAGGTGTGTTTATACTCTCTTTTTGATGCCTAGCAAACAGCTAAATTCTATTTAAGGTTTATCTACCTGCTATTGAGGGGCATGTGCCAGATGATATCATCTGCACATTCCAAGCATTTTTAGAATTTTGTTACCTTGTTCATCACGATATCCATACAGAAGACAGTGTTACTCAAGTACAAGATGCTTTAATGCATTTTCATGAGTATCAAGTTATCTTTGAGTCCACAGGGGTTTGCCCTGGTGGGTTCTCACTCCTGCAGCAACATTCCATCATGCACTATCTGAAACTAATTCAAATGTTCAGTGCTCCAAACAGATTATGTTCATCAATAACCAAGGCCAAACATATCAAGGCTGTGAAGGAGCCATGGCGGCAATCAAGCCATTATAAACCATTGGGACAGATGTTACTTACCAACCAATGCCTAGATAAACTTGCCACTGCTCGGGTCGATTTTACTTCACATGGAATGCTTGATAGGACCATCATCTCATCTGCCTTGCAATCTTACAGTATGTCTCACATTTAGTTTGAAGAATCTTGCTGAAGCATTCTCTGCAGGCAATGTCCACCACAATGATGATACCCATGTGCAGGATGATCACCCTGATGGTGAACTTGCTACACTGCCATCAACAGCATCATGCATAGATGAACTATCAGAGACATGGCCTGTGAATGACCCACTTGCCATTGGAGGAGTTGTGCTGGCAAAGACCCCTTGTATGTCCTGTTTACACATCATATTCTCTACTTTGTCTTACTTTGAATGAACCAGAAAAGGAGTATCCGACCTCAGTTCATGAACTTGCTGCCCATCTTGGTCAACTACACCTACATGAACTCATCCAGCAGTTCCTCTACTGGCAACTCAATCCAGAAGATGATAGAACTGATATCCCGCTTCCCTTGTGCCCAGAATTTGATTCAGACATCTCAGTTTTCCACTCAGCAACTTCAACATTCCATGCACCAAGTGACCCAAGTGGGATTAGAGGCATACATCATGAAGTCATCCAGTCCACACCATCCTGGCACAACAAGAAACCACACCATGACTGCGTTTTTGTCGAACACGATACAGAAGCCCTGGGAATACAAGGCCTTGATATTGTTTATGTTCTTGCGTTTATGTCATTTGTTGCTGATGGGGTTCACTACCCTTCCACACTTGTTCAATGGTTCACCCATGTTTATGAAGAGCCAGATCAGCTTACAGGTATGTGGATGGTGCAAGCTGAGCAGTCGGCAGATGGGTCCCCCATAGTATCAGTCATCCATACTAAGTATATCCTGCGTGGTACACATCTCATTCCTATTTTTGGCCAAGATTTCATTCCCCCTGGGCTACATTTTTCTCATTCACTTGACACTTTTTCTGCATTTTATGTGAATAGATTCATCAATCACCATGCATTTGAGATTTTATTTTAACCTTTGCCTTGTGTCTCTCATAAGTCCTTAATATTCAATCCCATCCTTAGCAGCACAAAGCTGTATCTTTATCGCTTTCCAACTAAGGAACACTTAATATACTTGAAAATTAAGCATTGTATTAATCAATGATCCAATAAGATACTTTAATGGATTAATATATTCCTTAGTTAATCTTAATGCTCTTACAGAAATGGTAAGGATACTAAGATATGTTAAGATTACAAGAGGTTTCCTGATGACACCCTACATTCCTGAGCATTGACAGTAGCTTAGTTGCACACTTGTTTAGTTTGGCACCCCAGAACCTTATTCATTCATTATATAGCGTAGACAGTTGGCCTTTGTACCCTCAGTTCCCATGCTTACCCACGCATTCTGAGGTGAGTAGCAGTATATCCTCAATACCACCAGTTCCCATGCTTACCCACGCATTCTGAGGCCCAACATGTGCCCCGAACTCACACTCTTAGACTCATTCTTTTCTACAGTAATGGTCATCAATCATGGTCATGACACCACTCCACAATTCCCACCATTCATGACACACAGATGCAAAGCACATTGGCAATGTACATATCATTTGGACACACTTTGCTTCTCTACATGTTATCTCTCTTCTGAGGGAGGTTGAAACACACAGTTTTCTTCCAATGCTCCTCCCTTGTGTATTAATTTTTACATTGCACAATAGTCAAGCCATGAATCCAACTAGTAGGTCCTGCTGCATCCAAAGTTCATGGCACCTTCACACACTGGCTATACAAGTGGTGTTCCAAAATACCCACCAGTTGGCCACTTGAACTGAAATATCCTCAATGTGTTACTTTGATGGTCCCATGGCCTATGTCAGGTCATAGCATTGCTTGGAAGTTTGGTCCATTCCTGCTGTTGCTGCATAGTGTACATACTAGTGAGATAGTAATTCAGAGGGTTTGGTTGTCAGAACAAGTGGAGTGGGAGAGCAGCAAAGAGATTCTCAAATATGGTAAACAAGTGGTTTCTGGAAAGTGGATGGAAGATGAAACACTGAGAGCAGTGAATTGTCCTTGTGATCCCTCTAGTACAACTTGAGTGAGGCTGACAGCTGTGACCTTGGATACAAATGGAAGTTATGGAACCCACTAGAGAAAAAACCTCTTATGATGGTCAATCACTGCAGAGGGTCTGCAGCCTGCATGCTGAAATGTATGGGACATTAGGATCCTTCTTCACATGAGAAATTTACTCTTACATGCTGGTGAATGGTGAACGTTGAACTTGTGCTTACAGCATCCAACCATCCTGGACTCCCAGTACTAGCACCAAAACTGTGCTACCATGGTACAATTGAGGAAAAATACCCATCTCTGTTCTTGGGAACCATGTATGAACCTATGCTTGTCTGACCTTCCAACAGCGACATGTGGGAAAAACCTTGGTGGAGCGGAAGCATGGACATGTGTTCTGAGTCAATGATGCACAATTTTATGTTAGAAGAGCCCAGAATATCGGAAGGTCACTAGAAGCAGCTCCAGACAAAGTTCAACTCCACATTGCCTTTCCTTTGGTATTATTTTTGGACTTGTCGTGGTCTTGGAATATGTCCACAGTATAAGCCAAGCTTTACAGCTATGCTTTGAGCTATGCACCATCACAGTGAACATATACCAGGTCTCCCTATGCACGCGATCTTTTCTCAGCTTTCCATCCTCTTTGGTCTACTCACCACCTCCATACCCCTAGCCAACCCACTCTGCCTGATATTAGAGCACTTGCTTACTCTGATGCAATTCATACAGCTCATCTGCTGCTCAGTTTAGCCCTCTTAGTATGCACAGATATGCTGGTGATGCAGTTTCTAGAATCCCTTTGGGCATGTTTTTGTAGGGATTAAAGTCAAACTGTGGACTTCTCTCGAATCCCTGTCCACACTCACCTCGCATTCTGATGGATTGATATATACTGACCCGCAGTTCAGTACTTAATTGTGAGGAACAACCACTGGCATCACATGTAAGTTCAGATGAACGCAGAGGCAAGTGAAAGCATTTATATTATGAAGAGACAATGCACATTTCCATAGCATACAGGCTCTAGCTGGATAAGTGAGATCACTTCATGCTGGTGACTAGAATGGCAGCAACCTGAGCTTGGACAATGGGTGACAGACTTGCCGTCCAACCAGCGATTACACCTTCTAATAGTTTGAGACCATTAAAATCAATGGCAACATGCAACCTGGCAGAAATTCAATCTGTTGTGTGAATCTTGATATTATAAATATTCATGTCCTGAAACATTTGGGAATTAGTTCCCAAGAGCTAGAAGGAGAACAGGTTGCCTACAAACATCCAAGTCCCATGAGAGCCCAGCCAGTCCCTCTTCATAGTTTGCGAGAGCCCCCTAGCCTGTAGAAGCTGGCCTGATGACAGATATATATGGCAGTTTCCCTATGACATCCTCCTTGAACACCCTTCCTTTAGGGACTACTGATCTGTGCTTGACCATAGTCATACCTATGCTACACCCTATTGAATCGCCTGTCCTTTTAATAGCATCCTGTATCCTCATAGAGTTGAAGTCAAATATAGAAAGCATCCTGTGCACAAGTGTCACTAATCGGTCTCCAATAAGGGCGTCAACTTTGGGACAAACATGAAGTTCGAAACATGCAGTGATATGGGGGCCCCAAGTTTCCCATGGGATCAATGTCACCTCAGATGATGCTGAGGTCACAAGTGCCATCAATAAACGGAGGTAAGTAACGACAGTGAGAAATGTCAGGTTGGTCCTGATGATTTTGGTGGCAATGACAAAAACAATGACACCCTCATCTGGAGACTTGTGAAATAGAGGACGTCTGGGAGGGCGACCTTCAATTATAAGTGAAGGTGGACCAGAATAAGCGGGAACACTCTCCCGCATGCAGTGAGAGTAATAAAGTAGACATGCTCCCAATGCAAGAGGAGGTAATCCAAGCTGGATGATGGTGTAGAGTGACAGTGTGCCACCGTCCGGTCTGTCAATGATTCTGCAGATTTTGAGCACTGCACTAACCATGTTGACAAGAACAACTGTGTCATGAGACAGTGCTACAAAATGGAGAGACCAGGCTGGATTTGGCAATTCATGCAACTAGGGGTGACAAAGAGGCCGGGCACCACAACAGTTATGGGATGAGTCATTAGTTACAAGGACAGCCGAAAGTACGAACCAAGAAGACCCAACCATCTTTCCAAGAGTGGAGAAATATCCTTTGCGCCAGCCCCAAGAGCATAAGAATGGTGTAATCTCCAACAATCATTGCCTCCATGAATGGAAACTTTCTTTCAATTGGTATGACCACACTGACAACAAATGGATGTGGCATCCCTAGAGAGAACCTAATCCCTTGTAACTCGATAAACATCAATGATTGATGTGTCATGGAGCTGGATAATGTCTAAGGTCATCATCCCTGAGCTCATAAGTAATCATCACACTTACAGGACAGCCAATACAAGGTCTTGCTCTACAGAAAACACAAAGTGGCAGTCATCACCACACCAGCTATTGTTCATTATTGTGGTCCAGGGTTCCTTTGGTCCTCCTTTCTGGAAGGTGCACAGATCTATATATGTATATGCTGGTTTGTCTGAATAGTTTATACCTATCAGGAAGCCGTTGTGAATCCAACATGCAGGATTATAACTGCAGCTCTGTGTGAACTGGCAGGTGAACAAGTGCTTGACATGGTGGGAGCTTCCAATGTAAATGTCACCCCAAGTGGCTTCACATTTTTCCAGAGCTTCTATGTGTTGAGAAGTGGTATAACCGGGAAGCAGTGGGTTGTGGAGACCTAATCTCCCAATGCTGATGAGGTAAAGCAGAAGCTGAGAATGAATGATGGTATTATTGAGTAGTCAACAAGAGCACCGGCACACAATTATGTCCCAGTGATATAGATAGGAAAATATTTCAACTTGCACTTCTTCAGGAAGTGAAAGGAGAGGAGGAGACATTGGCCTTTGTTATTGATGGCACCCTGTCACAGTGATTATTTATAGTATATTTCCGGGAAAGCCGGACTGGGTGCCACACAATACAACACAAAGTTGCCACATGCCACTGCAGCCACACTAGTACTCATGATGCATGCTACTATGGGTGACCATTGTTTCGGCACTTACTACCATTTTGGCACTCTATCAATACAGCAAATTTTTGATTATTTTACTTTACACATGGAAACCCTTGCTCAATACCATTGTCTGTGAAGTTGAATGAGTGAAAATGGTGCTGTGGTTGCTGAGATCCTGAAGTTGGCCTTTGTCACGCCAACTTACACAGGTCACCTGTTATGTTCCTAGGCACTTGGCCCACATTTTTTCTTTTCTTTCTTGACTGATATGTACTTATATGATCACATGATCTCGACTCACATGACTAATTACCTGTATACCAGAGCCACCTCATTGGGAACTCCATTGTTCCCTCCTTTTGTACATTTCCTATTGTTCTCTCCTTATGGTAGTCTGTGACCACCATTGTTCGTGACGCCATTGTTCCATGACTCTTATTGTTCATGACTCTATTGTTCTCCCTTTTTGTATGCTTAGTCAGGTAGCTGCCCTTTTGTATATAAGCTGGACTTATATCCTAGAGTTGGGCCTTAAGCCTGACTTAGTTTGCAATCTATTGCGTTCTCAGTCCTTGTTGCTTGAACAAACATTTTCCTTTTATCTTTCTTTGAAGTTATCTTCAACACCTTGAAGATACTTCCCATTCCTCTTTATCTTCACCCAGACATTGGTCTTAATGACCCTCTCACCTTTATTGTTATAATCCACCCCAATTTTTCTCATCCTTGTCAGACCCCCTCCTTGTCACCCTATCCATGGCTAAGCGACCACTACCATTGAACCCATCATCCTTACCAGACCTGCCACCACTACCACCCAGTGAACCATCCAAACCATCGTCACCTCTTGATCAGCCCCCAGTCGAGCCCCTCATCCCCATCCCCTGGAATATCTACCATTGGGAATACTCCTCAATGGAGATGTACCAAGAGCCAACCCCAGTTGAGAACCCACTGGAAGACCCAGACAGTCCCATGGAGGACACGCTGTCCTTAGAGCCACAACCAGTCACTCACTATAAACCTGACATCCCTGGAGGACAGACATATACCTTGTCCCCAGAAGAGTCCCCTATCAAACCCTGGGAAGCATACCTCACTCAGCCCAGCAGTCCTGTGTCCTGCAAGCACTCCCTGTCACCCACAAGTCCCTCTTCAGCACCTATACGCCAACATACCAGTAGAGAAGGCAGTTACCACTGAATTACGCCTCCTGCCTTGTCGCCCATAGCTGGCACCTTGCCCCAGAGTCAGGGCTACCAGTCGACCTCTCCCGGAGGATCCGCAGACAATCCCTCATCCACGCAGAGTTCCGCAGACGACGCAGATAGCGACATGGCCCTTAATTGGGTCACCATCAATACGGACTACCTTAAAGGGTAGTTGCTTACACTAGATGCCCATTAGACCAGAATGGGCACGCAGAGATCAGATCTCCTTGGATCAACCTCAAACCTCGTGGTTGTCATCGCATCATGACGACGTTTCTCTTCTTGGAATGACCTGCCACCATTGTTTGACCCTTAAGGATGGATTAGGCAACTTGTCACTTTATCATTCACTCTCACTCATTCTCTATTGTTCAACTCATACAGACCACAGCACTTGTCCGCAGAGTGCCATATGATACAGACAGTCCCCTCTTGACCAGAAGTACCTACCTTAGTGACCATGGCCCATGCGCGGCTGTGCCTGTATATAAGCGCCCTGTATTTCGACAGTCAAGCCCTAAGCTTGACTTGATTCTCAATATCAACGTTCTTGAAAGCTCCCCAAGTGCCTCCCCTTTCTCTCATCTCTTACATAAGCCTCTCGGAGTCGTCTCTAGCAACACTAGAGACTTCTACTTCTTCAAGTACTCGCCACTAGTTCACTCTTAGTACAAGTCATACTATCAAGGCCCATTGAAGCCTTAACATTTATCACCTTCCAAAGCACTTTAAGTTATTAAGGGAATAACAACCCTTATAACTTTGTCACTGCTGCATATCTCATCTTTGTGCATGTCACACATTAAGGTTCAATAGGCCTTAACATCACCCCCCAAAAAAGTGCTGATGCAGAGTTTCAAAAGTGACAGGTCAGCCACAGTGTCTGCAATAGTTCAGCATCTTACACATTGGGGGGGTGTTTGTACCCAACCTCTCAAATGATATGTAAAAGCTGCAAAAAATAGTAGATATTTTTAAATACAGGATATATGGTTTGCTGGAAAACAAAGGTCATTCAGTGTTGATGGGCCAATGTGGATGACAAAACATATATTGCACTAAGATAGGCCGCATCCATTTACACCTTGTATCACATGATGTGACAGTACTGTGACCATAATGTTACCTTACCATGACCACAGTCTTATCAACTACCAAAATACCAAAATAGATCAGACTGTTCCCCTGTCTGCCACTTTGTCTTTCTTTTGACACAATATAATAAGTTCCCTCACTAGATTTCAGAAATTTCACTCTTTGTCATTGGCAGTTAGTTATGTATCATTAAAGAGATACTAATTGTAAGGCTGAGTGGTGTAGTGGTAAATATGTTTTGCTTATATGAGTGAGCATGGTGGGTCTGTGGGTTCGATCCTGTGATGATGCTTTTGCCATTTTGCCACATTTTGCTATATGATATGAATGGACCAAACATGGACAAATCTGGAGTTTCGACACCAAAAGTCTATCTCCTCCTTCAAAAGTGCTTAAACAATTTTTTTAAAACCACAGATATGTTCTAATATCATATGTTCATGTGTTCCTCTTCACCAAAATCGCATTTATTCTTTTCTCAAGAGCCTACATCACAATCTTTCACCATCTTGTCACTTTTTGTCACCTTTTTGTCATGTGATATGAGTAGACCAAACATGGACAAATCCGGAATTTTGACACCAAAAGTCTATCTCCTCCTTCAAAGAGGCTTAAACAAATATCTGAAGACCACCAGTTTGTTTGAATAGACCATCTTCATATGTTCCTCATTGCCAAAATTGCATCTATGTATTTTCTAAAGAGCAAATACAGTTTTTCATCATTTGTCACTGTTTGTCACAGTCAGTCATGTGATAGTTGAGCAATTTCCGCAGAGGGTCACGTGAAATGTAATGCTTCCCATGCTTCAAAAAAGGAAGGTGACTGGTACTTTGGTAGAGCTGTCAGAGTAGCTGTCAGAATTTCAGACCCAGATAAATAAAGAGATCTTGGATTAGTTGATGTAAAACAAAACAAACATAAAACATGTGCTAAGCAGAAAAAGAAATCTCGGAATAATCAATGTAAAAAAACAAACATAACGCGTTGCAACACACGCATATTCAAGCTCATAAACAGCAGAGGAAAGGCTTTTCATCCTTTTATAGCTGGTCATATATTATAAAAGGAATAATGAAAATAAGGTGTGTTGGTGTGGTGGTAGTTATACTTGTATTTCTATGTGTGAGCAGGGGTGTCTGTGGGTTTGATTCTGTGTTTGGGCAATGTATTTTTTGTGTGTGTATATATTATTTATTTTATGAATAGCAGTTAGCAAAAATGTTACCTGTCATACTATTTTGTTAGCCGCAAAAATTAATAATATATGCAGCATGAAGTGGTCCAATCATCGGGGCAGGGAGTGCAGACACGAAATATTGCCCAAGTCGATTTTTTATTGAGAAGGCAGAACGGCCCGGCATCGCTGTTCATGTGCAAAAAATACATTGCACAAACACAGAATCAAACCCACAGACACCCCTGCTCACACATAGAAATACAAGCATAACTACCACCACACCAACACACCTTATTTTCATTACTCCTTTTATAATATATGACCAGCTATAAAAGGATGAAAAGCCTTTCCTCTGCTGTTTATGAGCTTGAATATGCGTGTGTTGCAATGCATTATGTTTGTTTTTTTACATTGATTATTCCAAGATTTCTTTTTCTGCTTAGCACATGTTTTATGTTTGTTTTGTTTTATATCAACTAATCCAAGATCTCTTTATTTATCTGGGTCTGAAATTCTGACAGCTACTCTGACAGCTCTACCAAAGTACCGGTCACCTTCCTTTTTTGAAGTGTGGGAAGCATTACATTTCACGTGACCCTCCATGGAAATTGCTCAACTGTCATGTGATACAAGGTGTTATGGCCCAAGGACCTTTTAAGGTGCGACTTGCACGAAGTGGTGGTGACGAGTAACGATGACTGGAGTGTCTTTGATGACGTCAAAGACCTGAGAGGAATTTATGAAGGGGAGGGAAGTTGAACGGTAGAGTGAAGACTTTCAAGACGTTTGGATTGGAAACCAAGTCAAGCTTAGGGCTTTGACTTGCAACTATTGGCTGGTTTATATACATGAGGAGTCTGAGGCTATGCTACGCTTACTATAGCTAAGTATGAGTCGAAACTATTACAGGGATCTCTTGGAATGAGTCAAGTACGTATGAGTCAGGGAATGCGCAGTAAGTACGAGTCATATCGAATCTGGAAATGGGTCATAACAAGGATATAGCAGATGCGCTGAGATGCTCCAATTCGGGGGCCGGGAGATGACGATACGAAGGGCACGTAAGCAAACGAGTATCGCATCATGTATGTATCCGCTTTTGGTAATCTGCTTTGATGAGAATCTGCTTACTCTAGCAGCATAGGAGGTGACTCCGTATTTGGATCTTGATCAGATCCCACAGACCGGGGACTTGGTAGGCTTTGGTAATCAGGAGTGGCTTGGGCGCTTGGACTTGTTGGGGATATCGGGGATGTGGCTGATGACGTAATGGGGGTGTAGGTCCCATCATCGTGACGTTGGCGTTTAGGTGCTGAGGCTTCGCTATTCGGCAAGACAGGCCGAGTCATACTGGTAGGCGGGGATAGCTGACTAAGCCATGCTTTCCATGGCGGTGAAGGCTGCTTGTTGGCTTCTAGCTCATAGATGTTAGAGCCAGATGGTCTGGGTTGGTATTCCGTGTGTGGTGGGCTAGGACTGCGGTCCCTCATAGGACTATCTCCATCGCTCTCTGTAGCAGGATCTGTGATCACTGGTGTGGGTTCCGTGAAGTATTCCATGGAGGAATGGTGGCGCGTGTGAGTAGGCCACGTGATTGGGATTACTGGTATCGCTTGGCTGAAGGTGGTAGGTAGCGTGGGTGTGCGTGCTCTGGGAGGTATTGATGGCGGTGCTATTGGTTGGGATATATTCTGGGGGATTTGTGTGGTTGGTGCGGGAGGTATGATGGGTCCTGAGGGTGCTTGGGGTAGGGAGTAAAATGAAAAACTGGGTGGATTGTAACACAAGGTGTAAATGGATGCGGCCTAAGGTAGGGAGCATCCAGTTACGGTTCATATCACATGATGTGACCCTACTGTGACTATGATGTGACATTGCCGTGACCGCCATCTATGATAATGTCTTTGGTCATGTATCATTAAGAGCCATAGTAATTATAAGGGTGTTTGGTGTAGTGGTTAT
>Ga0307510_10004208_pt1 | contig 16909 bp, 18 predicted proteins | sample 12_EM_MG_FD_207224 | JGI IMG/M metagenome (GOLD analysis project Ga0307510, IMG submission 207224) | Populus trichocarpa ectomycorrhiza microbial communities from riparian zone in the Pacific Northwest, United States - 12_EM | ecosystem: Host-associated > Plants > Roots > Unclassified | place...
CGGAAACCCCCCTCTTCCACAAGGGAAAAGAACTCTTCGCGTTGTGGCAGGTCAAGCAGGCCAACAAAACACTCGAGCGTATCGTGGTGGTCGAAGGCTATATGGACGTCATCGCCCTGCACCAGGCAGGGCTTCCTATTGCCGTGGCCACGCTGGGTACGGCGACTACGCCCGACCATGCCGAAGTGTTGTTCCGCGCCACGCCCGACGTGGTGTTCTGTTTCGATGGCGATCGCGCCGGCAAGCAGGCAGCATGGCGTGCGCTTGAATCGGTGCTGCCGCGCATGCGCGACGGACGCCAGGCGTTCTTCCTGTTCCTTCCCGATGGCGAAGATCCAGACACCCTGGTGCGCAAGGAAGGCAAGGAAGGCTTCGAAAAACGCATGCACAAGGCCACGCCGCTTTCGGAATATTTCTTTGCCGAACTTGGCCGCGACGTGGAACTGGGCAGCCTCGACGGCCGGGCCCGCCTGGCCGAACGCGCCCGGCCGTTGATCGCCCGGTTGCCCGATGGCGCCTTCCGCGACCTCATGGGCGCCGAGCTCGAACGACGCACGGGAGCGAAAGCAACCTTCCAGCCCGAAGCCCCGTCCCGCCAGCCGCACCAGCGCAACGCACCGGTGCAGCGAAGCCTGGTACGCACCGCCATCACCCTGTTGATCGCGCAACCGGGCCTGGCCGACCTCGTCGAACGGCCTTATGGTTTCCTGGCGCTGGACAAGCCCGGCGTGGGCCTGCTGGCCGAGCTGATCGACATCGCGCGCAGCCGGCCGGGCATCAACCCCGCAACGCTGGTGGAACAGTTCGCCGACCGGGACGAGCACGCGTCGCTCGACAAGCTGGCCCGGGCCGATGTGGTTGGCGAGCCGGAGATGCAGAAGGTGGAATTCCTGCACGCCCTGGAACGCATGAAGCACCAGGCCGTGGTGCAACGCAAAACGTTCCTGCAGGAGAAATCGCGGTCGATGGGCCTGGACAACTCAGAAAAAGCCGAGCTTCGAGAACTGTTTACGATACGCCCGCCCCAATCGTTCACGGACGAATGACGCCCGCCCCCCATCCATGGGATCATCCAAGGCCGCATAGGAACCGTGGGCCCTGATGGACCTGCTCGAGCGCCTCATCGACATTTTCGGCCAGAACGGATACCTGGCTGTCTTCATCGCCCTGATGCTTTGCGGCGCGGGAATTCCCCTGCCCGAAGACATCACCCTGGTCGCCGGCGGCGTAATCACGGGATTGGGCTACGGCAACGTGCACACCATGTTCGTGGTGTCGATGGTGGGCGTCTTGCTGGGCGACTCCACCATGTTCCTGCTCGGACGCAAGTACGGCACGCGTGTGTTGAAAGTGCGCTTCGTGGCACGCCTGTTGACGCCGGAGCGCTACGCGAAGGTGCAGGAAAAATTCGCCCGCTACGGCAACCGCATGATGTTCGTGGCGCGCTTCCTGCCCGGTATGCGTACGGCGGTGTACATCACCGCCGGCGCCTCCCACCGCGTGTCGTTCTGGCGTTTTTTCCTGCTCGACGGCTGCGCCGCGCTGATCAGCGTGCCGATCTGGGTGTACCTGGGCTACTTCGGCGCCAATAACCACCAGTGGCTGGCGATGTGGATCAAGCGCGGGCAGACAGGCCTTTGGGTTGGTCTCCTGGTGCTGCTGGTAGTGCTGCTGGTGTACCTGCGAAAGCGCCGGCACTGCCCCGACAATCCCTAGGCTTGTGGCGCCAATCCCGCCGCGTCAGGCAGCCACGCCACGGCGTTCTGGCGCCGCCAGCTGCGCCATGCGATCGCACAGCAGGATCATCATGTCCCAGCCAGCTTCCAGGGTAGTCTCGAGACCGGGGAGCAAGGCCGCCGGTGCGCGGCGAAGCAGATCCACGCCATATGCCGCATGGTCGCCATCGTCCTCGCCGTGCTCGCGAAAGTGCGGCATGTCACCGAAGGCCGCCGAGGCCTGTTCGTGGAAGATCTCGCCGCTCGCCTCCAGCACCAGGTGCATCAGCAACGTGCGTTCGTAGTCCGAACCCACCATCATCGCGTGCTTGAACCAGTGCATCGCCGCCTGCAGCACGGCATCGTTGCATGCCATGAACACGCCTCCACGCTGCTTGCGCAGGTTGTCGTTGTGGCCCAGCTCCTCGGCCAGGTGTTCCACCGCCACGCGCTGCTGATCGTGGTCGACGGTAAGCGCGGCGCGCAGGTGCAACAAGCGCTGGAAGAAATCCGACCAGGTCTGCAGGCAATCGAGCAGCCGCTCGCGGGTGGGCACGTCCAGTTCGTCCGGATCGTTCACCAGCGCAACCAACTGGCTTTGCGCGAAGGCAAGAATGCGCGCGTCATTGCGCGCCAGCAGGCGCTCGACGGGGCGTGCAGAGGATGATTCGAAGGCGATCCGCGGCGTGTGTGGCTGGTCGTAGAAGGCCGAGCCGCTGAACTGCATCGACAGACCCCAGAAGCCCTCGCCCGTGCCACGGAATCCATGCAGGCACCCGGACCCGACCAGCACGGCGTCGCCGGCGGCGAGTGGCCGCTCGACATCACCGAAAACCTCGCCCGTGCCCTCGCACACCAGGATCATGCCGCGCTCCTCGTGGCGATGCGCCCCCAATTCCTGGCCGCCGGCCAGGTGCACCCAGCTCATCGCCACCCCCGTATGCGACGGGATGAATTCCCCCAGGGCCGGCACCCGGGCGAAGGATTTGACCGTCCCCAATTCGTGCACGGTACCTGCGACATCCACCTGGTGCAGGGGCTCGATGGCATCGCGTGCGATGACCTGGACTTTCTTCTGCATGCTTTTGGCTCCTTGCCGTGCATCAAAGCCGCGGTGGTGACTGCGGCGCCGGGCACACGATGCTGCTGGCGGCAGTACAGGTCAAGGGCCTGGCGGAGACGAAAACGCCATGGAGATTAAATAGTTACGGTTAGTATCGGCAAAGTATTCTGTCCGCACTTAAATATCCGCAACCGGGTAGGCTTCAGTTCCCCAGGGACCTGCCGATAACGAGTGTGAGACCACCCACAGGAGCGACCCATGAGCGGACACCATTGCCATCGTTGCGGGTCGTCGTTGCATCCGGGGGCGATGAAGTGCTCGGGGTGCATGGCTGGGGTGGTGTATGGGGCTACCGCCAACGAATTGCGACGTGCAGCCAAGATAGGCGCCGGTGCAGTGCTCGCCGTGTGGTGTTATGTGGTCGCGTATTCGCTACCGGCGATGCTCGTGGGCCTGGCCGCGGTCGTGGTAGCCGGGTTCATTCTTCGGATGACTGCCAGTCGTACTCGTGCCCATCTGGTGCGCACGTTTGTCGCACCTGGCCGACTCTAGGGCTTGCGCGGCTCGATGGCCGGCATCTTGAAGAGATCGGGTGAAATCTCGCCCATATCGACGGACGTCACCGTCCACTTCATGGGCCGTCCCGACATGTCCTTGCCGTCGTAACCCAACAGCAGTCCGGACTCATCGTCGATCCACATCGTGCCGCTATCCGCGCCATCAGGCCCGGTATGGCCCGCATCCAGGAAACGCCAGCGCGTAGCGGCATGTCCGACCACCGTCCCGCTCTCGCCTTTTGTGCAGCTGCCGCTGAATTGCACGCAGGGCCTGTCGATGTTGAACAGGTACTGCCGTGCCGATGGGCCATTGCCCAGCGGCAGGACCACTCGCGCCTTCTCGTTCACCAGCCAGCTAGCGCGGGCCTTGCCATCACGAAGGATGTAGTCGGTCTCGCCGCCGTCCTGGAATTCCAGACGTGTCATGTCACCCTTGATGTATACGATCTCGGGCAGTACGCGCGAACCACCGACGGCGAAGCCTGCCCGCAGCGTGGCACCGCTCGCCACCGCGCGAATGGTGATGTCCTGAGCGGCCGATGCCACGGTAGCGAAGGATATAAGCGCGACGCCCAGCCACCATTTCACTTGGCGAGATTCCCTGAGTCATAGATGGGCGACTGCATGCGCACCTCTGCCGTCGCGACGATGGGAATGCTGTAAACGGTATGTCCTTCGCTCACGGTGTAGACCGGGTCCGGGCCTCGCAGCAACGTGGCCGACACCAGGCGATCAATCACCGGGACGATCAGTGGGTAGTTGTACGTCACGCGGATCTTCAGGATATTGGCGTCCTGTACGCTCATACCACTGGCTTTCACCGTGGTCGGCCGGAAATTGAGCGAATCGTTGGGAATGGCCTGGCGCCCATCCCACTGGGCTTCCTTGAAGTCGTTGAAGGCCGCCGCTGTCGGGCTGATGACCTCGATCTTGCTATGGAGCGGCGCTTCAAGCTTTGCCTTGACGAAGGCTTCCAGCGTATGGGTTGGATCAGGCGAAGCCGTGGCCGTGGCGAATAGCGGCGTCACGCCCCGCGCGAAACCCGTCGCCATGTCCGCCTTCGCAGCACCATGCAGCGCACCGGCGCGCGCCGCCTCAAGCGCCGCGTAGTCAATCGTGGCTTTGGCCCGGTAAAAAAGGATGGCCTGGAACAGCCCCAGCAACAACAGCCCGAAGCTCGCCAGAGCCAATAGGAACTCGACCATCGACTGGCCGCGTTGCATTTTCATGGCGACTTCGCCAACGGGGTGGTGATCGCTGGCTCCTTTGCGCGCGCGGTGGGTGCCGCCGGAGAGGTTGCCGGCGTGGCGGGTGAATCGTCGATCGCGGGGCCTTGGGCGGGCGCGGTGGGCTGCGGCACCTGGTTGATGGTGGTCAGTGCAGTGGCAATGCGCCGGCTGGATGCCTGTACCGAATCGCCGGCGTGCGCTACCTGGGCGCTGGAGGTAAATGCAGCCTGTGCCTGGCGCAGTCGAATCACGCCGAGGTTGTGCCAAGCGTGGGCGTTATTCGGATCGCGCATGATGCTCTGGTTGTAGGCCTGCACGGCGAGTTCGGGCTGGCCCGAACGCACGTAGGCATTGCCCAGCATGTACCAGTAGTTAGGGTCATCGGGAACGATCTTCAGCAGCTTGCCGTAGTCGTCGGCAGCCTGCGCATCGCGATGCGCCTGGTAATCTTCAGCCGCCTGCTTCTCGAGGGTAAGCACCTGGGTCAACTGGCCGGCATCAGCGACCTTGGGCCTGGATGATGCCTGCCCCCCGGCGCAACCAGCCAGTGTCGCCACCGAACCCAGCACGAACCCGAAACGAATCAATGTGCGCGCCATGCGAGGGTCTCTCCAATCACGGGAACAAGCCGGTCGAGTGAACCGGCGGGAAGCTCGAGGGTCTTGCGCGCCTTTGCACGCGAGGCGCGCACACGCATGGGCGCAAGACCTGCGCAGACGTCCACCACGCGATCAGCGCGGTCCAGGAATACCAGGTCGAGCGCATAGCGCATACCAAAGGTATGCACGCTGCCGCAGGGCTCGATCAGAAGGCCCTCACCATCGCGCAATGGGCGACGACCAAGCAATCCGCGCAATCGTGTCCACGGGTTGGCCGCGCGCCAGACGCGCTCCACCACGCAGTCGTCGCCGCGGTAGATCGCGCCTGCCTTCACAGGATGCCCTCCTGCTTTACGCGCAGGTAGATGAAGAATCCCAACACGATGAATACCAGCGGGAAGAAGAACATGATCAGCGGCGCCATCATCTTCACCGGCGCTTCCAGCGCGAGCTTCTCTGCGCGGAGGAAGCGTTCCTCGCGTCGCTGAGCCGCCTGCGCACGCAAAGTGACGCCAAGGCTGGCGCCGACGCGATCGGCCTGAATCAGCGTGCCGGTGAAACTCGAGATCTGCGTCATGTCCATGCGGTCTGCCATGCGGCGCAAGGCTTCGGCGCGCGGCAGGCCTGAGCGCAGGTCACGCAGCAGACGGGTAAATTCCTGCGACAGCGGACCCTGGGGGCCCTTTTGCGTGGCCTGCTCGATCGCACCGGTAATGTTCATGCCAGCCTCCACCGTCATCACGATGAAGTCCAGGAACGTGGGAAGGTCCTTCACTACCTGGCGCTCGCGTTTCTTGCGACGCTCGGCAAGCCAGAGGTCCGGATAGTAGTAGCCGACGGCCGCGCCAATCACGATGCCAGTGAGGTAGGCGGAAAACCCTGAGCGATGCAGCATCGCCATAACGATGACGACGAAGAACGCCACGAGCCCAGTCGCCGCCGCGCGCAGGCCAAAAAGCTGCTCGGGACTCAATACGAAGTCTTGTCCGGCCGCCTGCAGGCGGCGATGCGCCGGCTCCAGCTGCCTGGGTGTCAAATGGGGGCCAAGCATCACCGTGGCCAGGTTCACCAGCGGCCAGATCAACCGGATGCCGAAGGGAAGTGGGTCCTGGTAGTTGCGATCCTGTTGCGGCACTTCCCGCATGAAGCCGTAAATGCCCCAGAAGGCCAGGCCTGCAGCACCAGCCGCGCAAAAGATGAGAAGTGCCAGCATGATGCTCATACGTCGATACTCATGATCTTCCGGCACATCCGGTAGCCAAGGAATTCCATCACTACCGCCACGGCCATGACGCCCCACCCTATCGGCGTGTGATACAGGCCGTACATGGTGTCGGGGTAGGCGAAGGTCAGGAACGCAATGATGCCCACTGGCAGCAACGCCATCACGATGCCCTGCAACCGGCCCTGCGCGGTGAGCGCACGAACCTTGTCTTCCATGATCAGGCGACGACGGAGAGTATCTGCCAGCGACGCCATGCTCTCGGCAAGGTTGCCGCCGATCTCGCGCGAAATATTCACTGCCGAGACGAACAACGTAACGTCCTGGATGGGTACACGGTCACTGAAATGGATAAGCGCCTCGTCGGATTTCACGCCCATACGCTGTTCACGCAGGACGAGGGAAAACTCCTGGGACAGCGGGGGATCCAGGTCTTTGGCCAAACCCTCCATTGCCGGCGCAAAGCCGAGGCCTGCCCGCATGCTGCTGGCGATCATCAATAAGCCATCGGGAAGCTGTGCCTGGATTTTTCGAATCCGCCGCTCGCGCATCCACACATAGACTTTTCGCGGCAGGAACACGATGGCCGCCAGGGCGAAGATGGCGAGCACCGGGTTGCCGAAGAAAAACCACACCAGCAGCGGCACGATCACGATCGCGCCCACATTGAACTTGAACAGGGCCTGCGGGTCCATGAACATGAACATGTCGGCCAAGTTGAAACGCGCCGTTTCTGTGAAGGTGGTGCGGTAGCGCTCGGCGAACAAGCCGGCATTACTGGCCACGAGGTAGCCCAGGATGCTTACGGTAATGAAGACCAGGGCGATGACCGGCAACATGCTCATTGGTCAGTCTTTCCCAAGCTTGAAGATATTGAGGTCGAGGTTCACGCCACGGTTGGCCAGCTCCTCGTAGAACTCCGGCACGGCGCCCGTGGGCTTGAACTCGCCACGCACCCGTCCACCGGGACCGCCTTGATCACGGGCGGTGAAGGTAAAGATGTCCTGGGTCTGGATGGTGCCGCTCTCGATACCGGTAATTTCGCTGATGTGGGTTATCTTGCGCGAACCACAGGGGAAACGGCGCTGGTGGATGATCAGGTCGATGGCCGAGGATATCTGCTCGCGCACCACCACCATCGGCAGGTCCACGCTCGACATCAGCACCATCACTTCCAGTCGTGAAAGTGCATCGCGCGGCGAGTTGGCGTGGGCGGTGGTCATCGACCCTTCGTGGCCCGTGTTCATTGCCTGAAGCATGTCCAGCGCTTCACCTCCGCGGCACTCACCCACCACGATGCGGTCGGGACGCATGCGCAAGGCGTTGCGAACGAGATCGCGGATCACGATCAAGCCCTTGCCCTCGAGGTTGGCGGGGCGTGATTCCATGCCCACCAGGTTCGGCTGGTTGAGCTTCAGCTCGGCAGCATCCTCGATGGTAACGATGCGCTCGTGGTCGGGAATGAAATTGGAAAGGATGTTCAGCAGCGTTGTCTTGCCCGAGCCGGTACCACCCGTGACCACGATGTTGCGGCGCTCGCGCACGGCCACGATAAGGAACTTGAGCATGTCCTCATTGAGAGAGCCGAAGGTCAGCAGGTCTTCGCCACCGAGTTTCTTCTTGGCGAATTTACGGATGCTGATGCTTGGGCCACGCAAAGCCACAGGCGGGATGACCGCATTGACACGCGAGCCATCCTTGAGGCGGGCATCGACCATTGGAGAGCTTTCGTCGATGCGACGACCCAATGGCGCCACGATGCGTTCGATCACGGCCAACACGGCGGCGTCGGAAGAGAAAACCACCGGCGACTCGACGATCTGGCCCGATCGCTCGATGAAGATCTGGTTGGCACAGTTGACCATCACTTCGGTCACGCTATCGTCATCCATGAGGTCCTCGAGTGGACCAAGGCCGATGGCCTCGTCCAGCACCTCCTTAGCCAGTCGGCGCTTGCTGATCGACCTCGGGATATCAACGAACTCCCGCTCGATGATGTCGTCGATGAGCTCGGAAGTCTTCAACCGAAGCTCCGCATCGTTCATGCCTCGCACGTCCACGCGGCGAAGGTCCATCTGGCGCACCAGCGCAGCATGAACGCGCAGGCGCCACTCAAGCATGTCCGGGTCGCGCTTGACTGGTCCGGCGAGTTGGGTCGACGACGATGGCGGCGGGCCGCCGATCGGCTCGTTGTTGGCCGCGGCCTGCTTCTTCGGCGCCTTGTCCTCCGATACCGTATCGGCGCCCTCGGAAAGTACGCGCAGGCGATAAGCACCAATGGCCACGATGTCTTTCTTATGAAGCGGCCCATGCACGGCGCGAGCTTCCACACGCTCGCCATTTACAGTCACCGGCGCACGACCACCCAGCACTTCGATGAAAACGCCGTCGGGACGGACACGAAAGGTGGCGTGATCGCCGGCGATATTCCAACCCTGCAGGATCACCAGGTTGGTCTCGCTCTTGCCCACGCCGCATTCGTCCTTGAGGCATCGCACCTGGCGTACATCGCGATTAGCAGTTTCGATCAATACTTCGAACATGGTTGTTTCCCGGTTTAATCCACGATGTCGGCGCCGACTTCCTGGTGGAACTGCTGCTTGAGATCATCGCTGTGCTTGACCAAATCCTTGTTCTTCTCGCTCTGTGCATCGATCACATATGGCGTAACGAACACCACGAGGTCGGTGCGGTTTGCCTGGAAGCTTCGCGAGCGAAAGAGCTCGCCAAGGATCGGCACCTGGCCCAGGCCCGGCATCTTGTCGAGGGTGTTGCTGGCATTGGCGTCGATCAGGCCCGAGATCACGATGGTGTCGCCTTCGTGCACGTTCATCTCGGTGTTGGCGCGGCGAGTGATAAAGCCTGGATAAGGACCTACCGTTACCGACGGATCGATCTTGCTGAGTTCGGTTTCAATCTTGGCCGAGATGTCGCCATTGGCGTTGACCAGCGGCTCCAGATGCAGCTTGATGCCGTAATCTTTGTACTCAACAGTGGTGGTACCGAGTGTCGAACTGGTGGGGATGGGCACCTGGCCACCAACGAGGAAATCGGCGGCGCCGCCGCTCTTGGCGCTGAGCTGCGGTGTAGCCAATTCCCAGGCATTGCCCGTCTGCATTGCCAGGTTGATGCGCGAAGTGATGGAGGTAAGGATGCCAGCGTAGCTAGCCGTACCTTTGATCGGCAGCGGCCCACTCAATGCGCCACCGCCAGCGACGGGAAGCGAGGGCCCCACGCCTGGCGAGCCCGGGTATACGCGGAAATAGGGGTTGGTCTGCCATTCGTGGGCCAAGCCCGCCGACGGCCCGTCAATCTGCGTGTCCCAGTTGATACCGATGTCGTGCATGGCCTTCTTGTCGAATTCCATAATCCGGACCTGCATCAGCACAGTCGGCTTCATCGCCACAGGGTCGGCCGAGGTCAGGTTGATGACATCCGGGTAGAGTTTATGGATCGACTCCACGGCCGCCGCTTGGCCGGGCGACAGGTTGCCGCCTGTCACCACTACGTTGCTGCCCGCGGTGCTCACGGTGAATGCCGGGTCGTTGCCGAGCATCTGCCGCACCGATTCGGCCATCTGCTCGCCATTGCCCGCCGTCACATGCACCGAAATGCTCCGCTGCTCACCGTTGGCCAGCCAGAGCTGGATCGAGGTATCGCCAGCACGCTGACCGATCAATACAAGCTCACGGGTGCCCACGTTCTTGACCTCGAGTGTCTTGCCATCTCCCACCGCGATGCGTTTGATGGGTCCCGGCGCACTCTGCACGAGCGCCTGACCCGCGTACATCGTGATGTGATCACCGATGGGCGGCGACTCCGCCTGCAGCGGAAACGTGGTTCCGTAGCACATGGCAATGACCATCAGTCCCTTGGTAACGCGTCCCATCTTGTTTGTCTTCGCCATGTGTCAGCTCTTCGTCCCTACGATGAATTCAATGCCGGAGCCCTTGCGCACCGGGTTACCGACCTTAAGCAAGTCGGCCTTGGTCAGCGATTGCAGATTGAACGGCTCGTTGTTGCCTGCCTTACGCAGAATGAGGCGAAGTTCACCACTCTTGCCCGCAACCGCAACGCGCTGGGCGTCAGGCGGTGACAGTTCCAGCGTCACGTTGGAAAAAGATGCCGAACCCTGATCGCCTTCCTGTACGCCTCTCGCATGCTTGCCTGTGGCAAGCACAGTGACGTTGCTCTGAAGCGGCATCAGGCGGACTTTCTGGTCGTCGGTAACCATCAACAGGATGTCAACGTGATCGCCGGGAACCATCAGCCCAGAGATGGAATTGGTATCGTCAACCTGGATCGTGTAGGCAACGTCGCCCGGATTGATTATGTTGGAGAAATGATCGGTGACCATGTCGACGGCGCTTGCACTGAAAGGTGCGCCCTCGGCGACATCGGTCCGTAATTGCTGACCGATATAGGCTGGGAACTCGGCCGGGTGTATGGCATCGGCGGGAATGAAATCCACTGGCACGGGACGTGCCGCCACGTCGTCGGCCTTAATGATGTCGCCCTTCTTCAACGGATGGGCCGGCACCACCACCGTGACGGTCTTGGTGTTGTCCACTGGCGTGCGTGCAGCCACCTGCTTCTCGACGTAGTTGACCGCCAGGAAGCTTGCCAATATGCCAAGCACCACGGCGACCAACACAAATATGAGGTTTCGATTAACGCGTGCCACCTATAAATCCCCCGTTAGAACCAAGACACGGAAAGTGCGTAGACAAAACTTGCATAGGCGTCGCGAATTGCCGTCACCAGCTGTGCGATCGCATTGGGCTTCACCGCTACCAGCACCAGCACCAGCATCAGGGCACCAATGGAGTACTCGACCATGGCCGCCCCGCGCTGGTTACGGCGACCGGATAGACGGTGTGTGTAAGGCTTCTTCATGGCACTGCTCCGTCACCCATCACATTGACGACGATTTCCGAGGCCGGTCCGCGACGGGTTACCGCCAGCGCCAGATGAGTGGCGCCGTTCTCGTAGTCGACGACGCAGGCCTGGGCATCGGCCGCACACGGCGTGGGTTGCGCTGTTTTCCAGCCATTCGCCAACAGATGGTCACGGAAGTAGCTGATGTTCTGCTGCACCGATAACCCATTGCTCATGGCCAGCGTACGCGCGGGCGTGGCATCGTCGGGATACACGATGTCGTTACTCACGACGGTGTTGTCGGGGTGGGGAATGCCGCGTCCTAACACCGGCACCACTGCATTGTCCGGCAGGTGGACGATGCCGATCGTGCCCTTGCTTCCGGATCCCAGGCCACTCACCTGGATGGTCACGTAGTAGTCGCCATCGCGGTGGCCGACAATCCGGGTGGTGGGTGTGGCATCGACGATCGCCTTGCCTGGCCACATGCGGCGGTAATAGTCGACGATGGCGTCGGCCGATTGCGTGGACTGGAACACGCGTGTGCGCATGTCCAGGCCGTTGAAGATGAGGTGCGAGGCAGTCTCGGCCGAGTTCGTGCCGTCGGGAACGGCGGGATCCGGCCATCCGGCGGCCATGACGCTGCCGGTGACCAGCAACAATCCAAAACTCATGGCGGCGCGCATATCAGGGCTTCTTGCCATACGGCACCATCTTGTCGGCAGGAACCACGTCCGGTGCCGTCTTGCCAAACACGAACTGGTCGAAGCCCGGCGTGATGATGTCATCGATGAAAGGGATCTTTCCGAGGATGTCGACGATATCGGTGATGGCGCCATCGAAGGTGGTGCCAAGGGCATCGGACGGCACCAGCGGCCGAATGACCGTGCGCACCATGCGCTTATCGGTACTGGTGGAATCGCCACGTGCATTCTCACCGTTGCCGGCGGCGTTCCAGGTATCGGCCAGCAATACCGTGCGGCCTGGGAAGTCCAGGTTCATGCTATCTAGCGGATCGAGGAACTTGGCCGCGCTACCGGACGTGGTGGTGATGTGTTCGGTGCGTGCATGGACCTCGGCCGTAATCAGCCCGTTGTTGTCGGGCGGGAATTCGCCAAGGCCGATCGTCTTGGTGACCTTGCCGATGGCCGCGAGCACTTTCTCCGAATAGGCCGGCGAGGCCGAGTTGGTATAGGTATTAAGCGTAACTTTGTTCGACAGCAGGAGATCCTTGCCGGCGAAGGTCTTGAGCATCGGGTCGGCAAGGGTGTTGGCTGTCGTGACGTTCTTCAGCGACGCATCGGTCTTTCCGAACTGCAGCGCGCGGATCCTCGTCTGCGCTGTATCGGTGGACGGCATGCCTCCGGTAGTAGCCACGATGTGTGGACTCACGGCCGCATCCCAGGCCGAGGCGCGAGCCGCCTGCATGGCGGTGGAGCGCACATGGATGTATTGCCCCAGCAACCACACGCCCAGGAAAAGCGGCACGATGGCGATACAGCAAATCGCCACCTCCGGGAGGCTTTGACCACGTTGTGAGCGGGGACCAAGAGTCGTCCCGCGCATGTTGGCAGATGCTATAGCCATCACCCCCTCCTGGCGGCGGCGCTCAGGGCGCCGATTTACTGACAACGATATTTTTCGGAACGACGAAGGCATTCGGATCGAGCGGCTTACCGACATCGAAGCGATCAGTATCGAGCGTCCAGTCGGCACCCTTGCCCGACTTGGCCCACAATACGACGGTGCCCTGCTGGGACATGCCATCCTTCAGCGCGATGGCACCGTTGCCCGAGAAACCCCACGGCCGACCACCAGTCCATACGCAGACCTGCGCGCCGTTAGCGTCCTGCCAGATCGAGCATTTCGCGCCGTTGGACATGGCGTCGCCCATTCTCTTCCAGCCCATTTGCGCACCCTGCGCGGCCAGCTGCGCATCGTCTTCCTGGATCGGGCCACCGGCGTCCGGGGCCATCTCCTGCTCGTTACCAGTGCGCGCCACGCCATCGAAAGCCGTCTGCTTACCGTCGGCAAGAATATCGGTTGAGTCCTTGTGCTCGAGCTTGAACTGGCAGGTGCCGTCGGTCCCCAGGTGCCATTCCTCGGTGTGGATGGCATGACGATCCGGAGCGAGCCACGCTTCGTTGTGCACGCGGCCGATGCGGGCCACATCGGCAGGCGCGAGTGGCCGGATGTTGCCGCCAGCCTTCTGACAGTCGGCTAGCATGGTGCGATAGGTGGTTTCCTCCTGCGGCTTGTTGTCGGCCGACATGTAGGAGGTCTGGTCGTAGTGCACGGTGAAGTCGGCGACCTTGCCGCTACCGGACGCACCTCCGTCGCCTTCACCCTGGGCGTCGTGCGAACAGGCGGTCAGCGCCAGGGAAGCGATCAATGCGATACGGGCAGGTCTAAAGTTCATGCAGTCACTAGGTCCTAGAGGCCGACGGCATCGGCGGCGAAAATCTCAAGTTTGGTGGCATTTGGTGTGTCGATCAGGCGCGCCTGCCAATACGGACTGAAGAGGTTGCCAAGCTCCCTGTCCCTGTCGGTGTTACGCGGGAATAGCGTGACCGGGCGGTCGAAGTAGACCTGAGCACTGGCCAAAGCCGTCATCTTGTTGTTCTGGGTCTTGTCATGCGCCACCACATCGGGTGTACCACCCATGTGCGGCACGTTGTCGGCGGTGCGAACATCGGACATGTTCTGCTCCACGGCCACCGTGAAGTACGGACCCACGGCCAGTGCCTGGGTTTCATCCGCGGGATTGCTCGACGCATACGGCTGGATCGCCATCTTGGCGGCGGTATCCTCGTAGCTGTGCAGGCCCTGGTAGTTGGTTAGGATGGCATCGTTGTTGTTGGGGTCGGCCGGGTGCAGGCGGGCTTGTTTACCGGCGTCGCCATTGTCACGAGCGCCGTTGAAGCGAGACTCATTGGTGTGGTCGTAGTCGAAGGGCGACTTCCAGCCGTTGTCCGCATCGGTAAGGTTGGAGAACGAGGCTCCGTTCTGGTTCTTCACAGCCGCTGCACCACCCCAGGCAAGGGGGAGTTTGATCAGCGTGACACCGAAGAACGTGATCTTCACTTGGAGCGAATCCATCGCGCCCCAGCGGTTGTAGCTGATGAGATCCGTTCCACCGCGCTTATGCAGGCCGAGCAGATCGCCGTTCCGTTCGCGGGAAAAGCCATCACGGGACTCCATCACCACGTTTAGCAGGCGGTCCGCATCGGCCGTGTGCGCCGGGTTGCTGCTGGCACTGGCACTGTTGGGCACCTGATAGAGTTTGATGAATTTGGTATTTGCCGTGGCCAGCTGTGATTCGAGCAGTACCAGCGACTTGGCATTCAGGCCCGCGGGCTTCTCGTTGGTCTCGCCTTGCGCATTGGAGGTGTTCTGCTTGATCACGGTATCCACCACCTTGGGGATGTCGGCCACCTGCGCATCGGCCGCGAAGCGCGCCGCATCCCCATAAGCCACATTGGCAGCGCTAAGCAGGCCGATGCCGACGGTGAATCCGGCCTTCATGCCATTGCGGGCCGCCACCATGGCCTGCTTGGCTTCCTTCAACTCCGCGGCCATCTCGTTGAGCGCCACACCCACCTCGGCGCCGACGCCGGTGATATCCAGGGCTATGCCGATGTCGTTGGCGGCATCGGCAAAGTGATCGGTACCGGAAATGGCGAAGTTCATCCACGAATGCCAACTCACCATCTGCGCAATGCAGACCTCGTTGGCCACCTGCGCGCGGTTGAGGTAGGCAATCAGGTTGTAAGTACGCGCCTGCTGGACGGCGGCGCTATAGGCCGCGGCGTCGGCCGTATTGTTGAGCTGGATCTTCTTGTTTACAGCCATGCCGGTGTTGAACAACACCAGCGCCCCCACCAGGAAGACCAGCATGCAGACCACCGCCAGCACCATGGCCTGGCCGCGATGTCGCGACGGAAGCGTTGCTTTCGGTTGCAAACTGAACCCCCGTTTGGAGACAGACAAAATGGGGAGGCCCACCGCGCGCGGCCGATCGGCGGCCACGGCGGCGGGAAGCTCCCGGCCGGCAATGCTTTACTTGGCGGACTTGTTGCTGTTGTAGGTGGCCATGTCAGCCTTCTGCACGGCCTGGCTGGCCGCGGAATTACCTTCATTCGTCGCGTGCTTCACGGTGTCGTCGCTGGGAGCGCCGCCCACTTCCTGCGCCATCGCGGCAACCTGCGAGCGGACTGCACCACCGAACATACTGAAGGCGGCGATCGCAGCAATGGCGATGAGCGCGGTGATGATGATGTATTCGGTCATGCCCTGGCCGCGCTGACGAACCTTGATGCCGTTGCGAAGAATCGTGGTCTTCATTGAGTTACCCCTTTGCTGGTTAGGACACTGCTGTCGAGTGTTAGAACTTGCGCCTAGCCCCCGCTCCCCCGTTTGACCGTTTCGCAAACATGGTTACGAATCAGCTAGTTAGCTGTTAGCCAAAGAGCGAAATCAAGCGAAAGATTACGCAATGTGACCAACAGCGTCACCTTACGACAAAATTTGCCGTGACCGGTTTCAAGTATTTTTCAAGTCAGGTCTGCATTCAGTTATTGTTCATATAGCTATGCATTTTCGGCGAAAAACCAGCGATGATTTTGTAATAAATATATAGTAATCATCTAGATAGACTATTAGCGAGATAATGTTCAGTTTCGCTAAAGTTTTGACTAGTTCTTACGCAGTACAGATGTTTCGAGCGAAACTAAACCAAATTTAAACAGAAATTCACGGATGTGAAATTATGAAGACAATTGGTCAATTACTTGCTTTGTGCTCCATTTCCTTGCTTTTTCTTTCAACAATGAGTTATGGGGCAGATGTGAAGGGAAGCGCCGACCATCCGCTACTCACGCGCTTCACTGGAGCGGAAATAGCCGGCTACCACAGCACGAACTACGACGAGATTGAACTCCCCGCGGGTAAGGTGAACGGCCTTTCGTTTGAACAGACGCATCTGGCCAAGGGCAAGGTCACGCTAGTGGCGTATGCAATTCCTGCAGGCAAGACAGCGACCGAAGTGATGGCCAACTACGCCGACGCGATGGCCAAGGCCGGCTTCAAGCCATTTTTCAGTTGCAAGCCCGGCACTGCCGCAAGCGATTGCGGCGGCATGAGCTTCGCCCAGGTATATGCCGATCCACTGCTGGCCGCCGATCCCGCTCACAGGAATCGCATGATCAGCCTTCTCTATGCGGCCAATTCGAATATTCGCTACTTGGGGGCCACGCTGCAGCACGGCGATGCCACGGTCGACGTCGGCGTAATGGTGTCGGGGCCAGACGATAGCCAAGCGGGCGTGTTGTTGGTGATAGTGGAACATGGCGTCATGGACGCCAACCAAGTCACCGTCGACGCCGACGCCATGTCCAAAGGCCTCGCCGCCGAAGGCAAGATCGCCCTCTACGGTCTCACCTTCGACACCGATAGTGCGAAGTTGACGCCATCGTCGGACGCCACGCTCAAGCAAATGAGCGAGCTTCTGCACAAGCAGCCGAGCCTGAAGGTCTACATCGTAGGCCACACCGACGATACCGGTGCGCTGGCGCACAACCTCACGTTGAGCCAGCAGCGTGCCGAATCGGTGGTCAAGGCGCTTTCCACCACCTACGGCATCGCCGC
>Ga0307510_10004209_pt1 | contig 16907 bp, 12 predicted proteins | sample 12_EM_MG_FD_207224 | JGI IMG/M metagenome (GOLD analysis project Ga0307510, IMG submission 207224) | Populus trichocarpa ectomycorrhiza microbial communities from riparian zone in the Pacific Northwest, United States - 12_EM | ecosystem: Host-associated > Plants > Roots > Unclassified | place...
AGAGAGGAAGAACATGATCTTGATCTGAAAACCAAGATGCCTAAATGCATGGCAAATGCCTCCTTTTATAGGCCAAAATTCAAAACTATTGATTTGATGACTAATTGTTGAGTGGGTGGCCACCTCTTGAGTTGGTAACAATCCTTATCTTCTTGTCTGCAGAAAACGTCATTGCTAAAATCAGAATTTGAGCAGATAGTCTTCATGAAAGTTCTGGGAAATTGTCTCAGCTTTCCAACACAACAAGAATCGGTGCATTTGGACTTTTAGAACTTGAGATATGGGCTGAACACTGAATAGTGTCTGGGTTGCAGGACAGATTCTGTAATAACCCGACTTTGCAAGCCCAAAACAGCAGTAAATTTTTATTTTTTTTCTTTATACTTGACACACATGGTGCCGGTAATCGGCGAACCTGATCCCTCACATCATCAAAATACGATCCATACAATCAACATTTCATTTAAAAGTGAATCTTACATAAACACATAATATAATGTTTGCATGATTAGAAGTTCATATTAAAAATATACATACATAGACATGAGTTTGCATTCCTATCCTACTAATAGCCATTACGAATTTAAACAAAAGGATCTAATAAAAGTTATACGTTAAGTACATAGATTCATACAAAAATACATTGTGATTTAGAATGCATTTACATGATTCCTTGCAAAAGTAGGTTCTCGTGTATTGGGTTTCCTAGACATCTCGTTGGTGTGACGTCCCTGCTGCAGTACAAAACATTTAAGCGAATGCAATTACTTATAAAATAATAATGATAATTAAACGGTCTGGCAGTTAAATGAAGCATTAACATTATCCCATGTTTGAAGCATGACATTTATAGTTTCTTCATGTACTTGGTACAAACAACTTGTAGTAAATATAGATGCACCAATTCGTGCAATCAACCATAATCTTAAACCCGGCTATCCTCTTAAGGCATCATTTGCTGATGTTAACCGTTCACTCACCCCGGTCATCCACTTCGGATGCCATTAGCCAAAGCTAATCAATCGTTCGTCCCGGTCATCCATTTGGATGCCATTAGCTGAAGCTAATCATTCATTTGTCCCGGTCATCCATTCGGATGCCATTAGCCAACGCTAATCATTCATTTGTCAACATTTAAGCGTTCGACAATCTAATATCTGTTCTAACGCAATATGGTAACATTCATGATAAAATATTTCATTATTCAACGTATGAAAAAGGAAGGTGCAAGTCAGGTACCTGCTCCACCTACGGGTTGTTCTTGTCTTGACGATGGTCCAATCCTGACCGCACCACCTAAAACATCAATGGTCACAAATAAGTACATGTGTATCTTTGAATCACATTCGTCACCACACTTATTTCAAGAGTTCATATGTTCACATTCAAGTGTCCCACATTTTACATCATCATACCATGAAATTATTACTAGCATTTAAGTCATTTCAGCCTAGGAGGCCTATTGTAGAAATTGGCAGCGAAAACTGGTTCGCTGCAGAATGCCATTTCGACAGCGAAATTGGTTGTCTGTAGGCGGCCAATTCGTCAGCGAAAACTGGTTCGCTGCAGGCTGCCAATTCGTAAGCGAAAACTGGTTCACTGCAGCCAACTCAATTTCGGCAGCGAATCACAATTTTGCTGTAAAACACACGATTTGGCAACGAATGTTAATTCGTTTCAAACAACTCAGTTTCGGCAGCGAATGTTAATTCGCTGTAGCCGACACAGCTTCGGCAGCAAATCACAATTTCGCTGCTGAACACCCAATTCGGCAGCGAATGGTAATTCGCTGCAAACAACTCAGTTTCGGCAGTGAATGCTAATTCGCTGCAGCCGACACAGATTCGGCAACGAATCACAATTTCGCTGCAGAACACACAATTCGGCAGCGAATGCTAATTCGCTATAGACAACTCATATTTTGGCATGAACACACACCTCACATGCTGTAACAATCCCAACAGATCAACTGTCACTAAGTTCTAGGAGAACACACACACACATTGAAACCATCAATTTCAGCATATACTCTTTCAACAATTTACAGCAGGACACACACATTGAAACCATCAATTTCAACACATAATCTTTCAATAAATTCCAGTAGAACACACACACTTGCATGCTGGCCAACCTTATAGTTAAGGCCAGCCCTCTACCATAATTTGTTATTTCCATTTTATTCATTTTTCTTTGTTAGATGTTCTGGGAATTTGGCCTCATTTTTTTTCTGTTTCCTTATCCTCCTAGTTAATTTCAGTTTCCTTCACAGCTAGCTTAGGTCTTAGGTCAATTTTCTTAGGGTCTTCTTCTTCATTTCCGGTTTTGGGTTTTAAGGAGAAGAGGAAGGGAGTTTTATGACCCATACCTTTCGAATCTAACTAAGTTTGAGGAAGGTTTGACAGTATTCTTTCTCTTCTCCTGCTGGTTCTCCTCCTTTTTCTTCCTCTCACGTTTTCTAGCCCCCTTTTCCTTTCCCTCTAGGCAGCTGTCCAATCTTCTCTCAAGGTCTCATCTCTCCCTCACACGTTCACAAGGCACTCTCTACTGGTTTGGTTTAGGTTTCTGTTGGGAAAGAGGAAGGGAAGAGCGATATGCAACTGCTGGAGACAACTTTAGGAAGAGGAAGGGTCATCCTCTCTCTCCTCCCTGTATTTATACTCCCCATGAAATGAGGTGAGTTGTTTGGGGTTGATTTAGATGTGTTCTTATCCTTGTTTTGGTCTATCCAAAACCGGTTTTACCCCTCCCTCCCAGCTCCTTAAGTTAATAATTTTTTTTAAAAAAAAACAAATACTGCGTCGCTGCCGATTAAGAAATTGGCAGCGAAAACTGCGTCGCTGTCGATCAAAAATCGGCAGCGAAAACTGCGTCTCTATTGATTCAAAAATCAGCAGCGAAAACTGCGTCGCTGCCGATGCAGAAATCAGCAGCAAAAAATTGAGTCGTTGTCGATCAAGAAATCGGCAGGCAAAACTGAGTCATCAATTCTATATATATATATATATATATATTTTTTCTTTTGGGTGTTTACATTCCCCCCCCTTAATATGAATTTCATCCTCGAAATTTAAGAGGTTTCATACTCCATACCTGGTAGTTCAAATAAATTAGGGTATTTTTTCCTCATCTCAGCCTCCCTCTCCCAAGTTTCCTCTTTTATTTGAGTATTTCGCCATCAGATTCTGACAATGGGGATCTTTTTGCTCCGTAGCTCCTTCACTTCCTGATCTAGTATCCTTATGGGTCTCAATTCCAGTGTTAAGTCTTGACTTCTATTGGAACTTGGGGTAGGATTCGGGCGGGGTCCACGTTAGCCTTCCTTAACAAGGAGACATGGAACACATCATGGACCTTAGCTAACTGTGGGGGGCAAGTCCACTTTGTAGGCTACGGGCCCCACTCATTGTAAGATTCTGAAGGGTCCGATGAAGCGGGGAGTTAACTTCCCTTTCAATCCAAACCGTAACATGTTCTTCCATGGGGCTACCTTCAGGAACACCTGGTCCCCCGTACTGAACTCGAGAGGTCTTCTCCTCACATCAGCATACTTCTTCTGTCTATCCTGTGCAGCTTTGATGCGATCCCTGATAGTTCTCACTTTCTCCGTGGTGACTTGGACCAACATAACTTCCGGTCCCCAACTTCCTCCCAACATAAAAGAGTCTTGCACCTCCTACCAAACAAGGCTTCATATGGGGCCATCCCTATTGTGGCTTGGTGACTATTGTTATACGTGAACTCCACCAATGCCATGTGTTCCTCCCAGTTTCCTCCAAATTCTAACACACATGCCCGTAATAGATCTTCCAAGACTTGGATGACTCTTTCTGATTGGCCATCCGTTTGAGGGTGAAACGTAGTGCTCATGTCCAATCTTGTCCCCAAGGCATGTTGTACGCTCGGCCAAAGTCGAGAGGTGAACCTGGGATCTCGATCCGATATAATGGACATCGGAATCCCATGGAGCCGTACCACCTCGTTTATGTAGATCTTGGCAAGCTTGTCCACCGAGTCGGTCATCTTTATAGGCAAAAATAGTGCGGATTTCGTTAACCGATCTACGATGACCCATATCGCGTCATTTCCTTTCCTCCCTTTGGGAAATCCTGACACGAAATCCATGGTGATCATCTCCCACTTCCATTCTAGAATTTGTAATGGTTGTAATGGTCCCGCAGGCCTTTGGTGTTCCACATTGACTTGTTAACATATCCCACATTTGGACACATACCCAACTATTTCCTTTTTCATATTAGGCCGCCAATAGAGGTGTTTCAGGTCTCGATACATCTTAGTGCTGCCAGGATGTATGGAGAACTTGGACTCATGTGCTTCTTGTAGAACCATTCGTTTGACTGTTTCGTCATTAGGCACGTACAACCGTTTCCCCATCATCAATGATCCATCATTCGTCATTGGGCATGTAGTATCTGTTCCCGATACATTGGTCGCACCAATAGTTGGGCTACTAACCCACCTCCTGCATTAATGCCCAAATCTGCACCCATCTCTTTCAATTCTGCCAATTGCCGCTCTTTTCCCACTGTTAACCTTCCCAGGGTGGCTTTATTTTTGCGACTGAGGGCATCTGCCACCACGTTTGCTTTCCCCGGGTGGTATTCTATGGTGCAGTCATAATCCTTAATGAGCTCTATCCACCTTCTTTGTCACATGTTCAACTCCTTTTGCGACATCAGATACTTCAGGCTCTTATGATCGGTAAAAATTTGTGTTCGAGACCCATACAAATAGTGTCTCCATATCTCAAGGCAAATACTACAGCAGCCAACTCCAGGTCGTGCACCGGGTAGTTCACCTCATGAGTCTTTAACTGCCTTGATGCATAGGCGATCACCTTCCTATGTTGCATCAAAACACACCCTAATCCCTTCCCCGAGGCATCACTATATATCACAAAACCCTTGGTCCCTGAGGGAAGGGTTAACACTAGAGCAGTGGTGAGCCTCCTCTTCAATTCTTCTGACCACACCCATTTCTTATTCTTCCTAGTTAGTTGGGTCAAAGGGGTTACAATCAGGGAAAAACCTTTGATAAATCTCCGATATTATCCTGCAAGTCCCAGGAAGCTACGTATTTCGGTGACCGAAGTCGGTCTTTCCCATTTTAAGACTGCTTCAACTTTTTGGGGTATACGAAAACACCTTCAACTGAAATGACGTGTCCCAAAAACGTCACTCTCTTCAGCCAAAATTCACATTTACTCAGTTTTGCATATAACTGGTGATCTCTCAAAGTTTGTAAGGTTTGTCTCAAGTGTTCTTCGTGCTCCTCGAAAGAATTCGAGTACACTAGTATACCATCAATGAATATTACCACAAACTTATCAAGATATGGTTGGAAAACCCGATTCATCAAGTCCATAAAGAGGGCTGGGGCGTTCGTCAACCCGAACGGTAGCACCAAAAATTCATAGTGTCCGTAACGAGTTCTAAATGCGGTCTTTGCTACATTCGCTTCTTTAATCTTCATCTGATAGTACCCTGATCTCAGATCTATCTTCGAAAATGCCCTCGCTCCCTTTAATTGATCAAACAAATCATCTATCCGAGGTAACATATACTTATTTTTCATTGTTATTTTGTTCAACTATCGATAGTCAATACAAAGTCTATGAGTTCCATCTTTCTTCCTTACAAATAGGACTGGTGCTCCCTAAGGAGAATTATTGGCCGTATGAACCCTTTGTTTAACAATTCGTGTAGTTGAGTCTTTAACTCGTTCAATTCTGCCGGTGCCATCCGGTACGGTTGTTGGGCTATGGGTGGGACTTCAAGAAAAGTGTCTATAGACACCTCTACCTCTCGTTCCGGGGGTAGTCCCGGTAGTTCTTCGGGAAACACATCTGGGAATTCCTTCACCACAGGAATATCCTTCAGTCGTGGACCTTCATCATCAGAGTTTAAGATATATGCGAGGTATCCCATACATCCCTTTCTTAAAAGTTTTTGGGCTGTTACCACCGATATTAAGGCAATCGGTTTGAGAATTCTCTCTCCTTCAAAAATCATCCTCTCGCCCTCAGGTGTTTGGAAAGTAACAGTTTTAGCATAACAATCTATTAGAGCCTTGTATTTACTCAACCAATTCATGCCTAGGATTATGTCAAAATCATACAGCTCTAAAGGAATCAAGTCTACTTCTATTTCATACCTAGATAGACTAACCCCCACATCCACATACACAATATTTGTTTCAATCATGTTTCCCATTGGAGTTCCAATTACGAACCCCTTCTCTACTATTTCTACTCCTTTTCTCAATTTAGTGACAATTCTCTTAGCAATGAATGAGTGGGTGGCACCCGGATCAAACAACATATGCACATTAAAATTATTCATTAGTAGTGTACCTGCCACCACATCTGATGCAGCCCTGATCTCCTCCTGTGTCAGGTGAAAGACCCTCCCCGGGGTCCGATCATTTTGTGCCCTCGGTCTCCCTCGACTGGAGTTTGCTCCTGATTGAGAAGATCTCACTAGGCATTCACGGTGACTGACAGTTGGTGGCTCTGACTAGGCTGCCTATAGCTCTGTACCTGTCCAGTGTTCCTTTTGAGGCAGTCCCTCTTGTAATGACCTCTTCCACCACAGTAATGACACCTTTGACCCAGATACTAGCAGTTCCTCCACCTATGACCCTCTCCTCTGCACATAAAGCATCGCCCGGGGGAAACTGAGCAGTCCCCAGGGTGTTTTTGTCCACATTTTACACAAAAAGGATAGTCAACACCCTTGCGGTCACCGGTCCCAGTTGAAGAGTTTGCCTTCGAGTGCAACTGTCCAACCATCACTCTCCCACTTGACTGTTGGTGGGGCGGTAATATCAAACTCCCTTTTTTCCTGTACTGCTCAAACACTCCACTTTTTCCTTTCTTCGGGAGTGGTGGTCTGCTGCTGAAATAGTCCCCATCTCTCTTTTTGCTTATACCCTGATATCCCCATTGGCTTTCTCCAATTCAAGCCTCTAGAGCTTGTGCAGCCTCAATCAACTCCCTCACAGATTTAAAACCACAAGGCGATCAATCCTTGTCTCAAATCCTGTCGCAAACCATCTCTTAACTTCTCAATCATATGTTCCTCTATCGGCACATAGTGTGGGGCGAACAATGAGAGGTCATGGAATCTCCTTTCGTACTCCAATACCGACATATCACCCTGTCTTAGTGCCAAGAACTCTTGTTCTTTCACCTTGCGATGGTACTTGGAATAAAACTGATTCTCAAACTCTGTCTTGAAGTCACTCCAAGTTAGTGTCTCGGTTGCACGCCTCAACTGAACTATTTCGCACCATGTCATGGCCCTATCAGATAGTAATTGGGTTACATAATTTACCCTCAAACCCTCGGGTATGCTTATTTGAATCATGGTCTTTTCTACCTTCCTAATCCATCTTCCAGCTATCTCTGCATCTTGTTCCCCCATATACGGTTCACAGCCCATTTCCCTCATACTCTTGACTAGTTGCACCAGTGGCACCACACTATCCGTGGTCATGCTAGTCATAGGGGCTACCTGTGGAATCTGCATGGTGGGAGTTGTTTGTGTCGCCGAACCAGCCATGCCCTCCATCACTGCTTTAACTATTTGTACAAGGAGTCCCGCGTCTATATATTATGGGGGCACACCAGTTGGAATAGTTGATGGTTGTGCTTCTGATCTTTCTTGCTCTCTACTGCAACTGGGGGTACTCCCTTTGTCTGGTTAGGCCTCCGGCTTTCCCCCGCTACCGCAGCTTCCCCCTACAAGGTTTCGGGTGGTATTATCGGAGCATGAGATGCCGTATCATTCAAGGGATCTTCGTCTTGCCAACCTTGGGCACCTTTGTTCCCGCCCCTCCTTTCTAAGGAGGGCGGCTCAGTTCGTGTCCCTTGTCGGGTGCATACCATCCTGAAATTCACCGCAGCAACACAATTATCAGTGATCCTCAAGATCCAGACCAAGTGCTTTGATACCAACTGTAACAACCCGGCTTTTCAAGCCCAAAACAGCAGTAAAAGTTTTTTTCCTTTATACTTGACACACATGGTGCCAGTAATCGACGAACCTGATCCCTCACATCATCAAAATACGATCCATACAATCAACATTTCAGTTAAAAATGAATCTTACATAAACACATAATATTATGTTTGCATGATTAGAAGTTCATATTAAAAATATACATACATAGACATGAGTTTGCATTCCTATCCTATTAATAGCCATTATGAATTTAAACAAAAGGATCTAATAAACGTTATACGTTCAGTACATTGATTCATACAAAAATACATTGTTATTTAGAATGCTTTACATGATTCCTTGCAAAAGTAGGTTCTCGTGTATTGGGTTTCCTAGACATCTCGTTGGTGTGACGACCCTGCTGCAGTACAAAACATTTAAGAGAATGCAATTACTTATAATAATAATAATGATAATAAGAAAGAGCTCTCAGTCAGCAGTGGAGGTCCTAGAGAGAGAAATTAAAGAGAGATGCTCTCCTTCCGTGTGAAGATTTTCCCTTGTGTTTTGTGATCTCCTGCCACTGTTTACTCTCTTTGTTCCTTTGATCTGTTGAACCTTGCTTTTCTCCTGGTTATGGCTAACAAAAAGAAGAAGGCTGGGTCCCATAGATCTCGGTTGAAACAACAAAAGTTGGTTGATGCTCAGTTTGTTAATGATTCCGCTGTTTTAGCTTTAACAACCCCGCCTAGTACTGTTCATGCTACAGTAACCCCAAATTCAAATTCAAAGCAAAGCCCGCTTGTAGACTTTGTCACTACAGGCTCGCGTCCTCTCCATCATGTTCTCTCCTCCCCACACGGTTCTGTATCTCACTATCGTGGTGATCCATCTCCCAGTATCAACCATGTGTTCGTGGAGGATTGGTCTGGTGAGGATGATCTGGAAGACGAGGAGGTGGATTTTGACTCTTTTGTGGATTTTTACTATGTAGGGGCATCTACCTTCTCCTCCTCTCCAGTGGTTGTGGCTTCCCCTGCCAGTTGCCAGTCCACCCCTCCTCCCCTGCCTCTTGCTGAGAAGATTCCTTCTCCCCCTGTTGCTTCCCCTGCAGATGGCCAGTCAACCCTGCCTTCTCTGCCTCTTGCTGAGAAGATTCTTTCCCCCCCACTGGAGAAGACCGTGTTACCTTCTTCTCCATCTTCTGGCTGTCGTGAGGTTCCACCCTCCACTGTAGCAGGTAACCCTGTCTCTGTTCCTGGTAGTAGCAAATGGAGTGACCTTTTCCTCTCCAATAGATCTAGTATTTCTTATACCAAGCTCCAACACTTCTCCCTTAACCATCTTTCTAGAACTTGTGGCATCTCACCGGAGGACATTCAACCTGAATTTGATGTGTGGAAATTTTGTGCTGTGGGCTATGTATCTGGGAAAAGGCCAGGTTATAGAGTCCTGAACAGTATTATTTCCACTGTCTGGAAATGCGAAGCTACCCTTTCCATCCATGACTCTGGGTGGCTGGTTTATCGGTTTAAAACAGAGGAAGCCAAGCTTTCGGTTCTTAGTGGTGGCCCTTACTTAATATATGGACGGCCTCTCATTCTACGGCCTATGATGAAATTCTTTGATTTTTCCAGTGAGGAAATGTCGAGGGTCCCTGTTTGGGTAAAATTTCCCAACCTTCCCCTGTGCTGCTGGTCACCTATTTGTCTTTCAAAGATAGCTACCTCAACTCTTTCTCGTATATCTTATGCCCGGGTACTGGTTGAAATTGATCTCCTTGAGGATCTCCGACACTCAGTTGAGATCTCTCTGCCTGAAGGGCCTGCTCTACGCCAACCGGTTGTATATGAAGCTCTGCCCAAGTATTGTACTTTCTGCCATGTTCTTGGTCATACACGACTCCTCTGCCCTAAAGCTGCTGCTTCTCAAGCTATCCCCCGCAATCAACCCCTGACTCAGGCAACTCAAGCTGCTAAAGGGAATGTCTTTAGTAGATTGGGTCCTCAACCTCCTCTCCAGCCTTCTCCTCCTCTGCCATAGGTGCAAACCCAACAAGATGATGCCATTCCTGTGGGTTTTAAAGGGGATGTTGGGTCTGAAGTTGATCTTGAACCTACTAATGTCTGGGTTACAGTGGAATCCAGACGCAAATCCAGAAAACAGGATAAGGGAAAGGCGGTAGTGGCATTTGAACCCGGGGTGGAGACTAACCCTATCCCTTCCTCTTCCCCTGTTTGCACCGGACCAGTCCAAACCTCATCTGGAACTAATCCACTGGTGGCAACCCCTTGTGTAGCAGGTGTTCGGGCTTCTTCCCCTCCTTTTACTGAATCATTAGCTCAGCCTCCTTGTGCTGGCAATGAACACCGTCACTCTACCCCCAAAACCAATACTTTTGTCACTACTGCTGGTGATGCTCATATGCCTGGACCGCCTATCCCTTCTCCTGTAGTGGAGGTGTCGACCCAGAGTCGAGTTCAAACTCGAAACCAGAAGAAGCGTGGAGGCAAGGATAGGATTTCCCCTCCCCTTGCATATTGACGATCACTTTCAGCTGGTATCAAAGGGGCCTTACTGGCGCAGCATGAGGTTGCTAGCCTCATGAAGAAATTTCTGTAATATATCTGTCTGGGTGTCTTATGGGATGCCATTTTAGTTCTGTACCGGTTGGGGGTTGTTTGATTGTGTACTCTTAGTTAACTGTGGGGAAATGCTGACTAGGAATAATGGGCGATATTATTTTGCTGGTTTGTCCGCTGCTGGTTGTTGCTATCATCTGTGTGATTCTCTTGTTCATGCAGGGTGTTGTGTGGTGTTGTTTTGTTCTTGCTGAAGGGCCCCTTTTACGCCTTGTGTATTGCCGCTCCGCTAATGCATGGCTCATGCATTTTGGTTTCACGTGCTTCACTTTGTTGATGGGCCCCCCTTCCCTTGGATGGTTTATGAGCTCTTGCTGATGGTGGCTGACTTTCTATGCTGTTAGCTCGTGTAATTGTATTGTTATTGCTTTTTTTCCCTTCGGTTTTAAACGAAGGTTTGTTTGCTTAGGCTGATTTTCTCTTGTGCTTGGTGGGAGTTTGTTCCCACAGGATTGTTTTGTTTTCCTTTGCCTGGATATATATATCCATATGTACTGCTGGTTTCCAGCTTGTTTCGCAAGCTTGTCTTGCAACTTTTTGATCTATCCAATTCTTACATTTGATCAAAAAAATAATAATGATAATTAAACGGTCTGGCAGTTAAATGAAGCATTAACATTATCTCATGTTTGAAGCATGACATTTATAGTTTCTTCATGTACTTGGTATAAACAACTTGTAGTACATATAGATGCACCATTCTTGCAATCAACCATAATCTTACACCCGGCTATCCTCTTAAGGCATCATTTGCTGAGGTTAACCGTTCACTCACCCTGATCATCCACTTCGGATGCCATTAGCCAAAGTTAATCAATCGTTAGTCCCGGTCATCCATTCGGATGCCATTAGCCGAAGCTAATCATTCGTTCATTGTGGTCATCCATTCAGATGCCATTAGCCGAAGCTAATCATTCGTTCATCCATTAGCCGAAGCTAATCAATCGTTCATCCTGGTCATCCATTCGGATGCCATTAGCCGAAGCTAATCATTCATTTGTCCCGGTCATCCATTCGGATGCCATTAGCCAAAGCTAATCATTATTCAACGTAATATGGTAACATTCATGATAAAGTATTTCATTATTCAACGCATGAAAAAGGAAGTGCAAGTCACCTACTTGCTCCACCTGCGGGTTGTTCTTGTCTTGATGATGATCCAATCCCGACCGCACCACCTAAAACATCAATGGTCACAAATCAGTACATGTGTATCTTTAAATCACAATCGTCACCACACTTATTTCAAGAGTTCATATGTTCACATTCAAGTGTCCCACATTTTACATCATCATACCATGAAATTGTTACTAGCATTTAATTCATTTCATCCTAGGAGGCCTATTGTAGAAATTAGCAGCGAAAATTGGTTCGCTGCAGGCTGCCAATGCGGCAGCGAAACTGGTTGTCTGCAGGCGGCCAATTCGTCAGCAAAAACTGGTTCGCTGCAGGCTGCCAATTCGGCAGCAAAAACTGGTTCACTGTAGACAACTTAATTTCGGCAGTGAATCACAATTTCGCTGCAGAACACACGATTCGGCAACGAATGCTAATTCGCTGCAGACAACTCAGTTTCGGCAGGGAATGTTAATTCGCTGCAGTCGATACAGCTTCGGCAGCGAATCACAATTTCGCTGCTGAACTCCCAATTCGGCAGCGAATGTTAATTCGCTGCAGAAACTCAGTTTCGGCAGCGAATCACAAATTCGCTGCAGAACACGCCATTCGGCAGCGAATGCCAATTCACTGCGGACAACACAGTTTTCGCAGCAAATCACAATTTTGCTGCAGAACACACGATTCGGTAGCGAATGCTAATTCGCTGCAGACAACTCAGTTTCGGCAGGGAATGTTAATTCGCTGCAGCCGACACAGTTTCGGCAGCGAATCACAATTTCGCTATTGAACTCCCAATTCGGTAGCAAATGTTAATTCGCTGCAGCCGATACAGCTTCGGCAGCGAATCACAATTTCGCTGCTGAACACTCAATTCGGCAGCGAATGTTAATTCGCTGCAGAAACTCAGTTTCGGCAGCGAATCACAAATTCGCTGCAGAACACGCCATTCGGCAGCGAATGCCAATTCGCTGCGGACGACACAATTTCGGCAGCGAATCACAATTTTGGTGCAGAACACACGATTCGGCAGTGAATGCTAATTCGCTGCAGCAGACACAGTTTCGGCAGCGAATCACAATTTCGCTGCAGAACACACAATTCGGCAGCGAATGCTAATTCACTGCAGACGACACAGCTTTGGCAGCGGATCACAATTTCGTTGCAGAACACACAATTCGGCAGCGAATGTTAATTCGCTACAGACGACACAGCTTCGGTAGCGGATCACAATTTCGCTGCAGAACACACAATTCGGCAGCTAATGCTAATTCACTGCAGACAACTCACATTTTGGCATGAACACACACCTCACATGCTGTAACAATCCCAGCATATCAACTGTCACTAAGTTCCAGCAGAACACACACACATTGAAACCATCAATTTCAGCATATACTCGTTCAACAATTTTCAGCAGGACACACACATTGAAACCATCAATTTCAACACAATCTTTCAATAAATTCCAGCAGAACACACACGCATGCATGCTGGCCAACCCTATAGTTAAGGCCAGCCCTCTACCATAATTTGTTATTTCCATTTTATTCATTTTTCTTTGTTAGATGTTCTGGGAATTTGGCCTCATTTTGTTTCTGTTTCCTTATCCTCTTAGTTAATTTTAGTTTCCTTCACAGCTAGCTTAGGTCTTAGGTCAATTTTCTTAGGGTCTTCTTCTTCATTTTCAGTTTTGGGTCTTAAGGAGAAGGGGAAGGGAGTTTCATGACCCATACCTTTCGAATCTAACTAAGTTTGAGGAAGGTTTGACAGTATTCTTTCTCTTCTCCTGCTGGTTCTCCTCCTTCTTCTTCCTCTCATGTTTTCTAGCCCCCTTTTCCTTTCCCTCTAGGCAGTTGTCCAATCTTCTCTCAAGGTCTCATCTCTCCCTCACACGTTCACAAGGCACTCTCTACTGGTTTGGTTTAGGTTTCTGTTGGGAAAGAGGAAGCGAAGAGCGACATGCAGCTCCTGGAGACAACTTTGGGAAGAGGAAGGGTCATCCTCTCTCTCCTCCTTGTATACTCCCCATTAAATGAGGTGGGTTGTTTGAGGTTGGTTTAGATGTGTTCTTATCCTTATTTTAGTCTATCCAAAACCGGTTTTACCCCTCCCACCCAGTTCCTTAAGTTAATTAATTTTTTTTAAAACAAAAACTGCGTCGCTGCCGATTCAGACATCGGCAGTGAAAACTGAGTCATCAATTCTATATATATATATTTTTTTTTTCTTTTTGGTGTTTACACACATACTCACCATCGAATTGATTCGCTGAAGCACAGACTCGTAAGCAAACAGATCGGCGAAGCACAGACTCTCAATGAACTAATTCGATGTACTACACAACCTGGTCAGCGAACTGCTTCGCTGAAGCACAGACTCGTCAGGGAACTGATCGGCGAAGCACAGACTCGACAGCGAACTGATTCCCTAAACCTCACAACCTCGTAAGGGAACTGATATGTGGAAGCTCAGACTTGTCGGCAAACTGCTTCGTTGCACCACACAAGCTCATTACCGAACTGATTCGCTGAAGCACAGACTCGTCATCCAACTATTGCGCTAAAGCACAGACTCGTGAGGGAACTCATCGGAGAAGCGCAGACTCCTCAGCGAACCGATTCGGTGATGCTCATACTCGTCAGCGAACTGATTCCCTACTCCTCATAACCTCGTCAAGGAACTAATTCGCTGAAGCATAGACTCTCTACTCGTGCTCCCCTGCTGCTGCTGCACCACGCCTATGGTCCCTCCTGGTACGAATCAAGGTTTCGATCCCTCTTTTTCTTTCTAATGACAGCTGGCCCTTCCCTCTTCTCTTCTTGTTCAATTTCTCTTGTTAATCCCTTTTCCCACCAGTGTTTATTCTACCTATAACCTTTAATCTTGGATGGGTTTTTGAAATTTTGGTGTTTCTCTCTTGATTTGTAAAAATGAATATAAAAACTCCTTCTTTTCTTTCTTTACGTTATCTGCAGATCTGTTTTTGGTGAGAAGAGAAGTACTTATGCTCTATAATTATTCTTATTTGCATTTAGGCTCCATTTTCTTTAAGTGTATTTGTTTTGCCCCCACTTCTTTTTAGTTTAGTTTATTTCCTTTAATTTAATCCAGCCCTTTTTTTTCTTTTTTTTTTCTCGGGATTTACACATAGTGGTCAGCGAACTAATTCGATGCACCACGCAACCTCGTTAGCGAACTGATTCGCTGAAGCACAGACTCGTCATCGAACTGATTCGCTGAGGCACAGACTTGTGAGTGATTTGCTTCACTGACGCACAGACTTGTCAGCCAATTGATTCCCTATACCTCATAACCTCGTCAGGGAACTCATTCGCTGAAGCACATACTCGTTAGCAAACTGATTCGATGAACCACACAACCTCGTCAGAGAACTGATGCACTGAAGCACAGACTGGTCACCGAACTGATTCGATGCACCACACAACCTCGTCAGCGAACTGGTCAGGGAAGCATAGACTCAGCGAACTAATTCAGGGAAGCACATACTCGTCAACGAATTGATTCGCTACACCACACAACCTCGTGAGCGAACTGATATGCTGAAGCAGAGACTATTTAATGAACTAATTCGATGCACCACACAACCTCGTCAGCGAACTAATTCCCTGAAGCACAAACTTGAGAGCGAACTGATTCGATGCACCACACAACCTCGTCAGCGAACTGATTCCCTGAAGCACAGACTCGTCAGCGAACTGATTCGATGCACCACACAACCTCGTCAACGAACTGATTCCTTGAAGCACTGACTCATCATCGAACTGATGCGCTGAATCACAGACTCCTCAGCAAACTGATTTAGGGTTGCACATACTCATCAGGGAACTGATTCGCTGAAGCACAGACTAGTCAATGAAGTGATTCGATGCACCACACAACCTTGTTAGCGAATTGATTCGCTGAAGCACAGACTCGTCAGCAAACTGATTCCCTAGACCTCAAAACCTCATCACGAAATGGATACGCTGAAAAATAGAGTGGTCAGCGAACATTTTCGATGCACCACGCAACCTCGTCAGCGAACTGATTCTTTAAAGCACAGACTCGTCAGCAAACTAATTTGATACACCACGTAGCCTTGTTAGCGAACTGATTCGCTGAAACACAAACTCGTCATCGAACTGATTAGCTAAAGCACAGACTTGTCTGCGAAATGATTCCCTAGACCTCATAACCTCGTCACGGAACTAATTCGCTGAAGCACAAACTCGTCAGCGAAGTGATTCAATGCGCCACACAACCTCGTCAGGGAACTAATTCGCTGAAGCACAGACTAGTCAGGGAACTGATGCACTCAAGCACAGACTCATCATCGAACTTATCGATGAAGCATAGACTCGTTAGCGAACTGATTCGATGTACTGCACAACCTCGTCAGCGATCAAATTCATTGAAGCCCACACTCGTCAGGGAACTGATTCGATGAAGCACAAACTCTTCAACGAACTGATTTGTTGAAGCTCGGACTCGTCATCGAACTGATTAGCTGAAGCACAAACTTGTTTGCGAAATGATTCCCTAGACCTCATAACCTCATCACGGAACTAATTCGCTGAAGCACAAACTCGTCAGCGAAGTGATTCGATGCGCCACACAACCTCGTCAGGGAACTAATTCGCTGAAGCAAAGACTAGTCAGGGAACTGATGCGCTCAAGCACAGACTCGTCAGCGAACTTATCGACGAAGCATAGACTCGTCAGCGATATGATTCAAGGATGCACAAACTCGTCAGCGAACTGATTCGATGTACTACACAACCTTGTCAGCAATAAAATTCATTGAAGCGCACACTCGTCAGGGAACTGATTTGGTGAAGCACAAACTCTTCAGTGAACTGATTCGCTGAAGCTCGGACTCGTCAGAGAACTGATGCGTTTAAGCACCGACTCGTCATCGAACTGATGCGCTGAAGCACCGACTCGTCAGCGAACTGGTCAGGGAAGCATAAACTCCTCAGCGAACTGATTCAGGGATGCACATACTTGTCAGCGAATTGATTCACTTTATTCGAGGACGAGCAAGAGCTAAGTGTTGGGGTATTTGATGTAACCATATTATTCGATAGTTTCACCCACATCTACCTAATGTTTTGTCCATGTTTTATATATAAAATGCCTTGATATTCTTTGTTTTATGTTTTGAAGGCACTTTTGGATGAAA
>Ga0307510_10004210_pt1 | contig 16906 bp, 24 predicted proteins | sample 12_EM_MG_FD_207224 | JGI IMG/M metagenome (GOLD analysis project Ga0307510, IMG submission 207224) | Populus trichocarpa ectomycorrhiza microbial communities from riparian zone in the Pacific Northwest, United States - 12_EM | ecosystem: Host-associated > Plants > Roots > Unclassified | place...
TCTGCTCGAGGTTGCAGACACAATTATATTTCCTAATGTTGACAATGCTCCCCCTGCTTCCTGCAGACTGTATACATCTGAGAGAACTCGGATATGCCATACGAAGTAGTGGCCCACTAACACAAGTAGACTCCCACAAGGATGCCGTACACCTGCCAACCACCCAAACCTATTCCGAGGCAGTAAGGGATCCCCAGGACCCATGGCCCGGCATGTTGCATGTACAGTACCGCGAGGTATCATGACGGCCATATGTACAGTATCGTTCCGGTTGTCCTATGAGTAACCCAACACGGATGGCAGATGTCACACCGAGGACGAGGTTTGCTCACTTTTGGACCTGAATCGAATCCGAATCCACAAGACCCCGTTGGTGCCTCTCAATCTCCAAACTCAGCCTCCAGCTCACTGACGGCCGCCTCTGTTAACTGGGTGATGCCGCCCCGCTCGTACGCCGAGGCGAGGCGCGATTCGGCCGCCGGCCAGCTCCACCATGACCCGTCTACTATTACGTCTGGTACCGGGCCACTTGTGGGTGGCGGACCATCTGACAATTCGGAAACGGTGCGGGCCACAGCGGATGGTGCTGGCGCTGGCGGAGGTGGTGTCGGAGAGTCGCCGGACGAGCGATGGATGCGCGAGGTAAGGAGGGGCCATTTGTTGAGGATTGTCAGGCGTATGGCAGATGCGAACTCCTGCGTCTGAGAAGACCGATAGCCCGTAAGGTTCGGCACACGAGAAAGAGGTGAGACATTATCAATAAATGGATATCTTCACGTACATCCTTGACACCGAGGTATCCCTTCACGCCCCACACGCTGGCGGCACCGCCTGCAATAACGAGCGTAGTAGCGGTGCTGAACGCTTTGAGGGAGTAAAGAACACAGAACACCTTTGAAGCTATCTTCTCTCGGGATGCCCAACGGGTCCTCCGAGGGCCGTCGAAACGGGGCTCCTGCCTTTGCCGACGGCGTTCTTGTCATCGATGTTGGTGGTGTCTGTGTTGATGCGATTCGAGGCGACGATGCTCGTCTCACAGGCGGCGGGGAAGTAAACTGAGAAGGAGATGTATGCACGCTGGCGACGAAAAGGGCCGTGGTCGTAATTGCAAGCTGTTAGTGAGGCGGAAGATGATTGTCAAGTCAAGCAGAGTGGATCTTGTGGTAGATCGAAGGGCTCACGGATCCATGGAGAAACGTCCGCGTTCTTTTTGTGACTTGCTCGTCGGACTGATAGCTCTCGCTCTCGCTCTGACACTGACTCCAGTCGGTCATGGACAATCGACGTCCAGAATTACGGTCCGGGTAGCTACATCCCTTCTAATCCTACATAACAATTGCGACGAGTACTATACTTCAGCGCATCAGTGAGCCTCGTGGCTTCCTCAACGACTCGGCAAATCCTAAGAACGTTTCTGCAAGCCGTACCTAGGAGATGTCAGCGATTCATTGTCGTTTCTTATCGGAAAGAATGGCGCAGGTATTCACCGTGTCGACGGCGGTGGTGAAAGAGGAGGGAATAACCGAATCTGCGGGGAGCAATGAATCGTGAGGAGCGTTATTCTGTACTTCGAGTGCAAGTTGCGCCATCCTCCGGAGATAATAAGGTTCTGGCCCGAAGGAGACTGCATGAAAAGAAAGTGGTTTCCTAACTGAACCGTGAGCAATTCTCTCACAAGATTGGAAGGTAGCTCACCCTCGTTGGACGGCCAAGCGACAAACGTCTTGGATTGCCTCATCTTCGATTCGGCATTCACCGTCGGAAAGAAAAATCATGACTGGTGTTCTAGATCGCGAGAAGCGTTAAAAAATAAATGTCATAGAAAACTGGATTAGATTACGGGCCTTTCTGGGCTCCAGTTTCGTTCCATGACAGCACCAGCAGCTTCAAGGGCTGCCGTAAAATCTGTGCCAAAAGAAGGCCCCTCAACCAATACGAAACCAAGGAGCTGGTCTGGAGTGCTTGTAAAGTCGTTGACCAAGACATTTTTGGTTCTTTTATCGAAGAGGATAACGCTGTATGCATCGCGTCGTGCGCCAGCTGCTCGTCGACCCGCCGTAACAGCCGCACTGCGGGCAGACCAGAAGCTATATAATGCAGAGTAAACAGCGCCGAGCCTATTATCAGCATGCTGCCGGATTAGGTCTGTTACCGGTGCGTCGGCCAACGGTCGGCGGTCTGTGCCAGCCATAGAACTAGATCTAACAAGGTGGCATGAGCCATTGTGCCTATCGGCTAACATGGACCTAACCTGTCGACGACGAATACCCTGCGGGGCCCAAGTGTTAACATCCTCCACAATTCCAAACGGTAGTATGCCTACACATGGAATGCCTGTTGCAACACAACAGGATTTGTACACTCAAAAATATGTCCATCATTGGATATGTAGCCCAATCCCTCGAAGGGCTCGTGAACGTTCCTTGGTTGATGAAACATGGGTAAGGTACAGTATGACGGCTGCTCTGGGTTATCTGCCGTCGCTGAGTGTTCAGTGCCTATATTGGTGTGGTCTGAGTCGTGAGGAGCAGAATTGGTAAGCGTTGCGACAGACCGGGGCACATGGCGTCGCTAACATGGCATATCAGTAGCTCATTTAGGTTCATGTTGTAAAACACACCATTTTGTAAAATTGGCCTGCTCCTCGCGAGTATATGGATCTGCGTAGAGGCCTTAATGTGGGTTCTGAGGTAATGCAAGAGTCACTATGACCTTTGAAACCTGCGGACGAATTTTAACTTGGGGGAACTGAACCCGAAAAGCAGATATCCAACGTACCCATCCTGCGCCAATAGAGGTCATGAGTGACAGCATCCTTGGGCATGCCAGGGTTGGGAATCATTCGTGTGTGGAGGTGCTGAATCTCGGGGCCCTCACACGGTGTAGTCCCATCGGTGCGACAGTAATCAATATGGACGTGTCTCCTCATGGATGAACAAACAAGGTTGCACATCATAGGGCCCCCATCGTCGTTAGAGGAGAATCTACGACCTTCCAATTCGAGACGAGTGTCGTCACCACCCTCAACAGCCCAACGGGTCTGTGTCATAGAGCCATGGCTGGTCTCGTGTTCTTGTTGCGTATGACCTTAAGATAGCGGAAGAAATGTGTAAACAGTCCATGTAAGTTCGCGGAATAGTTCTTACCGAGTGGCAAAGTGCAGAAATAGCCGCAATTTTCGCAACTACGCATCCTCAGCTGCGTTCACTTATCGCGAAATGCAGGGGGCGAGGTGACGTACCGGGTCTCGCAGAAGTGGAATTGTTGTTCTTCCTTACTGTGGATATGCGCACCCGGATGTGACTTCTGTCCTGGTTCAATAGTTGTGACGCACTGCAGCCGTTTAGCCACTGTTCACATGTCAGCGCGATCCCATGGATCTAATTCCGATCAAACCTTGCGTATACTGCGAAAGAAATGTGGGTTAGAAATGAGTTGTCGTGCCAGTGGCGAACGCTCCAATCACCTTTGTGTATTGGAATGTCTCATGTCTTCCAGAGAAGGTAGCTTCGATAGACAGCGGTGCCGTATCAATCTGGCATATTCCCGGTGCTGAGCATAGCGCTGAACATAGATGTCCTTCCCTACTCGAGATCATCAATCTGGTGATATGAATAGTGTGGAGCTGGTGCTAACCCGCACAAATGATGCATATCCGTGTCCGGGGAGAGCCCGTGTAGATGTGGTTGGACACAGAGCCGTTTACAAAGGTCGCACGTCACTGGACACAATCTCGTGTCGCAGGCATGCGTCTCGTGGTCTTGGTCGCTGTGAAAATTCGATTTGGTCAATTACAGACCGGAGATCAAACTCAGCCGTTCATACCTAGGAGTGATACAGCTCTCAGGGCAAGAATACGTTTTCCCGCCAGGTAGGTTCATTCCCTTGAGGGCGCATGGCTGGCCATATTGTGCATAAGTAAAGGAGACACATCTTCACCGTTTTATGTCGTACTTTACCACACATGTGTACCGGCGCCGGGCACAGGTGCTCATCTTCCGGATGTTCGCGAATCTGAACGGTTTTTAAGTCCCTGTGGCTCGATATAATCCCAATAGCTCACTTTCGTGCACGCTTCTAAGCAACCTCGCCTTCCAGATAATTTGCAAGGCTCGCCACACAAATGGGCATTGACGACGCAACTGTATGCTGATGAGAGAGTCACTTCTTGACCACGTCACATTCACGCACGTGTGTTCTCCAGGGTGCCCGGCACTACCTTCTCTTTAGCTCGCAACTATTACCAGATAAATGACAACGTACGGTGTGCCACAAGGTTTGGCTTCATCGTTCTCACAGAATTTGCATCCGTGTAAACAGTTGTGGGCAGTTTGGCAGCTGTGCTCGCCTTCGTGTTGGCGACTACGAACGCAAAGGAGATGACAGGATGCGCAATGGGCCCTGCAGAGCTGGACATTTGTGCGCATTTCGATGACCATGTTGTCAAATTGTCTCCATAGATCCTCGATCATGGCATGACCAGTTTGGAATCGTTTCAAATTGGAGTCCAACCAAAGCCGGACGTGGTTTACACGCAAGTCAATCAATCCTCTGATGTACGAGGCAAGGTTTTCCACCCAGTCAGAGTCGGGCACGAACTGTCGCCCGGTACTTGGACTCCACGATTCCCTTAGGGTGGCGAGATGCGACTCAATATGGTCTAGTGAAGTTCGTTCCCGCTCGGATACAACAAACCGTTCCGGGGTATCATCGCCTTCAATTATGAGGTCGGTGTCAAAGTTCTACGTGCTGGTAAGTCTACTATCTGTGATTGGATTGGTGAACAACAGAACCTTCAGGGGCTCTAAATCATGTTCGATATCAGAGTACCCCGTCGCCAGTGCAATAGGAAGTAGAGTTAAGAGAGTTTTGACACGATGTTCCGTCATGGTCTCTGTCAAAGAGGATGAACGAGGACCAAGAAACACGGACGTGAAAACTCAAACTCACGAGATAGGGCCCCCCAGTCGTTCGCCTACCAGAGTATGATATGTCAAATCTAAATATTAGCAACATGCTGGGAAACAATAAATGCCTTCAGCTTTGCCATGAGCGTCTTCATAGTATGAAGGAATTCGCCTGCAGTCATATGCGAGATCTTCTGCAGATCCAGGCGCTTTTTGAGTGCGAAAAACAGCTTGTAGAATTCTTTCGACCCGATCACAGGCCATGGTATGATTTCCAATTTCCCTCCATGAAGGCGCGAGATGAAGTTGGCACCCTGTTCTTGTTCTACGATCTTCTGAAACTTGAAGGAAAACCTTCAAGTTCAAGCGGTTATGCTCACTCAAGACTCGTGTACTCATCATATGAAACCTTACTCGTCGGATATTTCTATCTTGTCACTGTCGACGACGTCCTAAGAGCAAGGTCATATTACGGTAGGAGGGGTCGCGTCGCTAAATACTTACTTTTATGATGATGACAAGTGTTGACTGGAAGAGCGAGGGGTTTGCTGCAGGGTCCAAAACCGACGCACTTGACTGGAATGATTGAAAGAGTCCACTGATGTCCCGACTGAAAGCGAAATTGTTTCGGAAGAGTACCTACTACCTGTAAGAAACCATTGCAGGGGAAGAGGGGCATTGTCCTCGTACTAGGTTCGATATTGCTGTGTTGAACAAGACCAGAAGGGTGTCCTCCTGAAGTGACCGTTCGATGCTGTCAACGCCTACAATATTGCTGGTCTCGGTGGACTAGTCAAAGATAGGAACGGGAGCAGCTGAACCAACCTTCGAAGTCAAGTGCGACGATCAAGGTGTCGTCGGTAGGCGTTACGGACATCCATACACCCTCTGAAAATCTCCGCTCGGTGCTGTACAGTAAGCATGGTAGAGACCATATGAGCATACCTGTGGTCCGCATCGCGCTGCCCGCAAATGATGTGTCGAGAAGGTGGTTCAAAGTAAAACTTTTGCCCACGGATTGCTGTCCCATCGACGATACAACTTTCACCGGCTGTACATCATGAAATCAACGTTCTGTATACATACAAAAGGGCAGCAATGCCGAGATACCTTTGTCGCCAAATATGACTGAAATATTGACTCGTACCATCCAAACGACAGTTTGTCCACTATCGCGTTGACCTCTGCGCCGAGGAGAGACCTTTCCAAATCCGGAGAGAGTACTCCATCCGCCAAAGGCATGAATATGTTCTCACGACAGACTGCGATATGAATGGGAATAAGGCAGAGAAGGTCGACGAGCCACTCCCCGACTCGATAACGTGATACGTCCCATTCCGGGTGTAAGACCACGTCATCCTTGAATGACTCAAACCGTGTTGCAGAGACACTGATACGACGCAGTTCTTCGCCTGTAGGTTTCTTCGTCTTCCTTTCGAAACTGTGAATGAGATCAGAAAAGTAAGAGCCATAAGGCCGCGTGGGGTCTTCTGTTATGAATGTGAAGCTCTTCTGCTGTCTTTCACTCAAAGATGTGACAGTACGACGCCTGACGGCTGGGAGGACTGGGAACCGAGTCCAAACTTCAGTGTGACAGTCAAGTAGACTGTTGTGTAGAGTGAGACGCTCTTCATTATTGGGAGTATTTCGGCTGCCCTTCTTCTTGAAAATGTATTCTGTGGCCTTATTTGTAATATCGATGGCAATTGATCGGACGTGTCCTGTATTGATGTCGAGACCAACGAGAAAAACGCATCCTCGATGGACCATCGATGTCAAGATGGCACTGTGAAGAGAGAATTCTGGGACATCCAAGGGAATACCTTGAGTAGACCCAAATGTTTGCCAATGATACGCGGTAATGAATGGTAGGGAGTCTTGAGTACGAAGAGCTAGGAAGCAGGACCCATCCGGGGAGGAGAATATTGCGTTTGGAAGCGACGGAAGCAGCAGAGGGGCCGGTCTTCTAAGCGTCAGAAACGTAGAACGCAATGTTTAAAATTTCGCACCTGAATTGCAACGTGATGAAGTTAAAGATGCGTGCTCGAGAACTGGAGTCAACCAGAACCACTTCTTCTTTCCCGCTGACGAAGGCCATGTGTAGAATGGAGACCCTTGCTTGGCTATACCACGGGTCGAGGTTTATGGGACTCCCCTGCCCCTGGAGTGTCTTGAAGGTCTCATCGAAAACGAATAGGTGAAGGTGCAACTGGTCAAGAACTGTAAATAGAATCCGGACTCTGTGCAAAAATCATCGAGGCACCTTTTTCGAAGCACACACGGCCACTGCTCGTTTCGTTTCGTCAAAAGCGAACAGAACGTCTTGACCTAGCTTCTCGAGGTTCAGACGCTTGATTGGTCGCATTCTCGCGATGGTCGTGGATATTGCCAGTAGTCGGTCAAGATAAATGAACACACTATCTCCGTCGACCAGAATAAGGAGGAGCTTCTCGTTCTCTAGAATCTGACAGAAGCTAACAGAATCGTGTGAGGCATGAACAGATAATATTACAAAGTCAGAATCGTACGCAATATCGTTGCCGATTGATAGGTGAAAACGGGACAAGAACCGGTCGTTCACAATGGGACGTGGTATGTGCTTGGGATTCAACTGTATATCATCCCTATCGTCGCTCGTTAAGGTCATTAGGTGGACACGAAACTCGAGTTTCTGGTCCTCGAGAGCCTGTAGGTGACCAGTGACCCAATATTCTAACCATGGGGATCGTTAGCCAGCGAAAAATGCAAACTCGCGGCGTCCAGGATAGACGCACCCTGACTGCGGTAAGGATTATCGTCACTGTTCGACGCATAACTAACGCAATCGAGTATGCCCCCCCCGAGCGCAAATACATCATCAACTTGAATCCGGGTGAGATGAGTAAAACGCACTGATTTTCCCACTCATCCGACAGTGTGGTAGCGACGCCACAAAGGTGTACGACACTAGGTTTGATGAGACACTCATCCCCGATAGGATCAGTAAAACTTACGAATCTTGTCGCCCGGCCGACTGTGCGTTGAGTTTTCGAATAAACTCCACAAGCACCTTGTTTCGTAGCTTCATGTACTCGATTCTGAGGCCATCCAAAATAGCGCTTCTGCAATGCTCCTGCTGCATCGCCGCCATCTCATGGGCCATAGACTCAACTGTTTCGTCGATTAAAGAGGACAGTAGAGAGTGAGCGATGGTCTCAATATTCTGTATTATGGGCAGTAGTTCCTTATCGTCTAGACTTTTCAGTTGGAGCAAGAATTGCGAGTCGCAGAGCTGGGCCGCAAAGCCCTTCATTTCCTCTTTCAAGGACTCAGAACCGCTGGGCGAAGGAAGGCGAGTGCTAAAGACTGAGAATAGGAAGCCAAGCATAGTGGCAGATTTCTTGTCATCTGAAAGGAGCTGCTGTGCATGATCGAAGTCACCTCGGAGAAGCGATTTGATGAGATCTGCTCGTCTTTCGGGGCGAAGATGCTTATTATGCTCTTTCAGGTGTTGCACAGATACCAGGCACAGCTTCCAAGCATCGAAGTCGCCGTTACGCCTTAATGCCGTGTCAAACCTAGCACCTTGGAAAAACTTTCGATATGTATCTAGAAATTCGGGGTACATTGCCCCGAAACCTGCGAGGCAACTCGAGTCTGATGAACACAGTGAGCTAGGTGAATGTCGCATGGAGAGACAACCTACCGGCAGTCTCCTGCTCTACGCTCGGGTTCGTGGAAGACGGCACGCGGGAGTAGAAGCGATCACGTTCCAATGACCTATAGACCAAGACCTGAGTCGCATTCCGCAATTGGGGAACTTACAAATAGTACACACGGGAAGAGCGCCATCACATTCTGTATAACGGCACCATGAAGAGCGCAACGCAATGTATTCTTCTCACTGGCAAGTTTTTCAAGACCTTCGTGCTCCCTCTTTATCCGTTCCCGGGACAACATATCAAAGGTGTCCTGATTCGCGTTTTCCCACTCGTCGCACTGTTCTGGGAATGCATGCGCGAGATGGAGGTCGAGTAAGATTCGTATGGCGTTCTCATCAAGGTTTTCCGATAAAACCAAAGCGTTGTCTGTCCTGTTTCAATAATAGGTCGTTATGTGTCGTGCGGCGGAGCTACTAGTGCACCTACAATAATTGTCTGAGAGACGTTCCATTAAACGATTTCCTACAGAACTCTTCGATGTGGGTCCTTTGTGGAATATAGGAACCTGTCAAAAAGCCTTGCGCAGTTTCCCCAGGCAGGAGGCGGGGAACGAGGGCTGCAGGATCAACCGGACAATTTGGGGGGGTTGTATTATGGGAGATGTTACGAAAATGCATCTTTGACGAATGAGGATCAGGAATTCTTACGACGAAGGGGATGGGTACCTGAAAACCGGGAGATGCGATTGTATTCTCCTCTTGTTCGTTCGTCTTTGCAACCTCAAATGTGAACAGTCTATCAGTATCACCGACGTCCGCATCGACAGGTTTGGAGCCGTCATCCCCATCATTCCATACTATGGACGCTGAATACCCAGGAGACAACAGCGCAACGACTTGGTCACACATCTTTGTGAGATATCTGCATTTTATACATTGAAAAGGTAAGGAAAACGGACCGATACAAGCTTCTCACCTCATGAATGTGACTCTGTTACGTCGAACTGAGGAAGTTGCTGAATCATTCCAAGTCGAATCTTCGGGCCAATATATTACGTAGTGGCGTTCATCGGAGACATCCATCGTCGCGTTGGCCTTCACGATGTACAGACCGGACGCGAGACACGGCTTGGAACCACCAACGTCAGTTGGTTCAAGTAATGAGCGGGCTCTAAAAGGTGGAATTAAAACCATGATATCAAACATGAGAAGTTCTCACCCGTTATCATCGACGGCGCCAATTGATCGCAGCAGGCGCACAATCTGATCCTTGGATCCGTACACGCCAAGCGGTTTTATCATAAGTCGATCCAGTGTTTTGAAATCGACCCTTGTAATAGATGCGTATGCCCCCGGAGACAGGGCATTGATGAAGCATTGGAGAGAGTCTTGGGCGATGACGACCTTATCAACTATGATCTACGGCATCAGTCAATTAGTTTCGTATCAAAGGAATGGCTCTTACCATAACCATTACTCCCAGATTCACTGATAAGGTCCAAGAGACGGTACATGTTCTTGACTTCCTCAGCAGGATGAGGCGGTTTGGAGGGGGTGAGCGACTGTTGTACACTCCTGGGATGGGTGGTGCTGGTGGTGGGGCCCATACCCGAGGTCAGCACCGTTTGGTTGTATCTTCGAGTCGGATTCGGATCCAACGTGCCAATGTCATCGCTTGTTCCAATCTCACGAGAATTCAAGTCTTATATTTTATATTGTGCCAATAATTGGGGTGGCAAGGCGAATTCAGCTGGCTTGTATACCACAAAAAGGGGCGCACGCCACGTACTCGTGCGATCACCACGTGTTTCTGTGTGAATGGTCTCCGAGTCCGTTTTTGTTTCTCCATCTACGATATGTAGGAGTTATACAAGGCTTAAAAACAGGAATAGAATGTACTCGCCATCGTACAGCTTACCACGAGAAACATTATTCATGAGGGAGGACGCTGAGAGGAGGCCATATGGGACGATGCATGCGCTGAGATCCATGGGCAGAGGAGCGTCGCGATACGGGCAGAGAAGAGGGGAAAAGAAAAGCGAAGGCCGAGAGACACGGCGCCGCCATTCGAATTAGATCCGCAGCCTCAGGTCACCAAATGAGGGAGGTCTCACACAGATGTTTGCGCCGTGATAAGATCACATGAATAATTCACCCGAATTCACCCGTAGACCAGGGTAAAACTTACTCTGGTTATTTGACTATCCACTCCACATGTCTAAAACAGTACCTCCGTTTATGAGACCGTGGAAGTTCAGACAAAGATCTGAAACGGCACTTGACAAGCCAGCTTTGAAGACCGCGCCAGTGACGAATTAGTGTCGTATAGACCACTCCAGAGCGTGACCCTGCCTCATTTGATCCCCTTCGCGTGCATTGGCGTTCGCCCGAAGTACAGTAACGCCTTCGAATTCCATACCGTACAAGATCTTGGAGGTGACCAACTTGAACCTTATGCAGGGCCAAAAAGAGACCTGCGCTGATGCAGTGCTGATGCATCTGATGCGCTGATCACCTGACCTTGACGGCATTCCGCGGCCTTGTCCCTTACCGCACTCTCGCTGCTGCATTTTCACCTCACACCCACAAAGCGCTGCTCCAACACTCAATGGCTCCAAAAATCTTAAAACTGTAAAACCAGACTTGGGGTGCCCGCCCGCGGCCTTGATTGCAGGGAACCAAAACGCCGCATCGATCTTACCCTCGACAGCGCCACGAACACCTTGCCAACCAATCGCGGGGAGCCACACACAATCACCTCTCAGAAAACATCAACCAAAGAAGTCATTATTATCGCTTGAAACCTTTTGTCGCACAACGCCGACGGACGCCCCAAGCATGCTCTACCTTGTCCCTTTCCATTTCCGATCCCCCCCCTTCCGGGATGCCCTCACCCGTCATCATCGGCACATCGGGTGACTCCCCTGCCGCCCCCACCCTCATACACGTCATCACGAGCTACGCGTTCATGGGTCTTACGTAGCTTGCTTCTACCTAGGCAAACCCATGCACGTCCTGGACTGTGGAGCCAGCCCTCAAAACGCTCCCCATGTCACCAAACGCTACCCCTGCTTCGCCTGGGCGTGAACCATCCACCTCACCCCGTCTCTCAATCAGTGTCAGTAGACTCGCTGAAAACACCCCCGAAGAGTCGCCCCTTGTCGCGCACGTGCGTACCCTCCTCTCCCCATGCATCTCGAAATGAGGCTTCGCGCATTTGGAAGGCATGGTATGTACCATCTCTTGGCTGATTATCACAATTGGGTAATGTCGCTGTTTTTTGAGGTACTCCTTTCGCGTTACTGCCTACTCTCATCGATTTTGCTGCTCGATCCGGAAAGTAAATTTAGAACGTGGTGGATTTGGCAGGCTCTCCCTCACCGGCTGGTCCCGTATTCACCCCGATGGCACGGTCGTCGTCACTTCGATGCTTACATGGGGCAGTCAATTGAGCTGTCAGTCTAACATATTCGACCAACGTGAGACTGCTGTAACTTGAACTAGCAACAACAGGCGCTATCACATTTTTTTATGGGCGTGGGAAAATAGGCTACAGGTATATTTTTCAACTCGATTGCGATCGTACAAAATGTATAAGTGTATCGTGCATAATCCGTGAATTTTACTTTTTAATTCTACCTTTCGGCAGGTTTCCATGTATTTTTTGGGAGCTGCACGGCGATGCACAGCCCAATGCACACCAGGATGACCAGTACGACGTAAGTAAAGTTTCCGCCCAAGATGTTGTTGTTTAGGGAGAAGGCAAAGAGTGACGCGGCAGCGGCCGGTGCCACAGTTCTTTGAATCGAGACCACCGTCTGCGCAAGGCCATTTGTGGCGCCGAGAGACCGTTTGCTGGGCGCGGAAGAAGACACATACATAAACACCGAGCCTTACGAGTTCGCGTTCGAGTCAGCACAAGCGGTGAGAAATAGACGTGCTGAATGACTTACTGAAACCCATGTCGGAGATGGCTATTGAAGAGAGTTGCAGTATGATGAGCAATACCGTGATCGTCGCTCCGCCAGCGGCATAGCGTAGCGCCAAATTTTCGAAGTAGAGCATGAGGTACATCGGAAAGAATGAGGAGATGCTGACGAGGAAAACGCGTCGCGGACCAAATCGCCCGACGATGTGCGGAAAACCGACGAATTGAAAGATGCCATTCAAGAACCCATAGCTGGCCATCCACACGCCGATTGAAGCCGGTGTCATGCCGAGCCCACCATACTCGATTGGTGTCGACCAGACGAGCGGGATAAGGACCCCGGCCATCATCTCGAGCAGCCCAATTACGGCATAGTTCGCAACTGATATGACAACTGGTCTTGTGAGCAAAGAGCGCAACGACTGTGTCTTTTCCTCTTCCACTAGTGTTGCGTCGATACTTTCATATGTTCTGGAGTCGTGCTTCGTTGGTGATTCGTAGTCCACCGTCTGTATAACTTATCATGAGCACAACAGGAAAAGGTTCTTGAGACAATAATGACTAACCTCTTTCAGGAAGAATGCGGTCACAATAAACGAGAAGGTGGCATAGGCAGCGGTCCCGACACATGGCAAGAAGTATGGGAATTCGGCCCAGAATGGGTGCGAGAAGGCGTTGGGCCAACGATCTTGTGGACGTGACAAAACTCCACCCATAAAAGGTCTGAGAACGAAAGGGGTTCAGTCAGAGAAGCAGGAGAGAAACAAATGTCCCAAACCCTATGGTGCCACCGATAGCCCATACCACTGGTATCAACGAGAAACCCCGCGCCATGTTGGTTTCGTCTGTGAGTTCTGCCAGCATGCTTTTTATCACGCCGATATTTCCGTTCAGCATGCCATTCAGGCAGCGACTAGAGGACCGAGTAAGATGGTGTCGTCACTAAATCTGTGTCGAACGTACCAAAAGATAAGCGACCAGAAGGAACGAGAAAGGCCGAACAAGATGATTGAAATGATTGTGCCCAGAAGGCCGCATAGGAGCACCGGCTTGCGCCCAATATAGTCTGAAAGGCGGCTCCATTGGAGAATCGTGGCTGCCTCTGCGGCGAAGTATAAGGATATCTGTGATGTCGTTCGGTGTGTGCAAGCCAGGAAAAAAAGGACGAGAAGTACTAGGAGTCCTGCGTAATACCCAACTTTCCGCTCATCACCGCCAACGACTGGGAGTTCACCAACAAGCTGAAGCCAACGTTACCGGAGGTGGGTGGATAGAAAGTCAATCAGACATACCTGGTTGATGTAAGGGTTGATCGAGAGAGACGTGACAGGCTCAGAGAGTAGCAGTAAGAGAAGGAGAGAGATCTGGGTCACGGGCAGAGGCGTTGCCTTCCGTGGTGAGTTCTCACCATGGAGAAGGGGTGTCTCTTCGTCGGCTGTGCCTTGCGATCTTCTGGGAGACATCGAGAATGGGTGGAATTCAATAGGACATACAAGACGACGGCGGACGACTCGAGAATTTATAGGTGCTATTGCGTGCCAGCGCATACGCGATTCTTTAATACCGGATCCATAGTCAAGCAAGGAAAAAGAAAGGGCTGAAATGGAGTGTGCATTGACATGACAAGTGTCGGGTCGTCTTCTGAACGCGAACGGGACGTAACCCTTGCCAGTCGCTGCATCTCGTTTTGGCAGGTCTCGCTCCAACGGTTGGGCTCCCACGCCAGCAGCGGGGCATCCGTGTCACATTACCATCCCAAGGTTGGAATGATGTACCACTTGACCTCCATTAGTTTTAGCCTTGCACCGTGACTGCACTCCCAGTGATTCCCTTATGTCATCGATCTACATTTCGTAGGGTTCAAATGCAGGACAGGCGCTGAATGGTAGCATCCACGGATTGGAGATACCGTATAATTTTTATTGTTTCTAGCTATGGACGGAAACGTGACACCCCCGCGCCTTGATCTTCACCCAGCACTGCGCAGGTAACCTGCCTTATCAATCCCATCCGGTCGTTCGAACAGGGCGGATTGGATACCGATGTAGATGCTGGTGGTTCGGCATTCAGGGTTCAGTATGCTGACGTGTATGAATTATCGCGCCCATGCTTCTCATAATGATGTACTGTACACCCATGAGTTTTCTTCCATTGAGAATGGAATGAGAATAAAACAAACCGTTGGAAAGGTAGTATCCGACGTCTTCTAGCAACGGTATTACGAGATCGCTTAGCGGTTAGGGGCAACAATGTTCGTCCCAGCGTCCCAATGAGAAAGAGTTCATGGGAAAACTTCGGCGTCGGGAGCATATTAACAGATCATTACCCTTTCCCACTATTGTAGGCACCGGCGTTTTACCATAGAAAACCCTTACAGCAGGTGATTGGTGATGAAAAAGTGACGAAGGAAGACGCAAGTGCCTAGAGAACTTGTGAGACAAAAGTTTGTTTCATCAACGTGTCTGCCACTTGCCCTCGTGACAGGGTATCGCCCCTTTGTCGTCGGCGTTTCTGCGCGCGGAAATATGAGCCAAATGGACGCATGAGTCTTCTTATCTACTATCTACTAACAATGAATGAATGCGCTTTTTAGCGCCACCCTAACCTGAAGCGGAAGCCCGAAAGTTGTCAAGCGTAAACGTCGGCCGTGCCAGTGCCAGTGAGTACTGTACGGTAGGTCAACATTCCATTTTGTTGCTCGTTCCATCTTCGCCACGACCACAGCACATATGACTGTATCAATGTCGCTTGCTCGTCAACAGCCCGACTGTTTCCGACAGATTATCAGACGTACTGGGTCTCAAATGCGAGTGTAAACGTCACTGGCACCACCATGATGGTGAAACCTGGGCTGTCGCTATTTGGGTTTGAGCGAATTTCGCTCGTTCCTTCCCCACATGATGCCATGTACCTTGCTGTCACCGATTCTTCGACTGGGGCTCCGAGGGCAACGGATGGTCGGCTGGGCTCCTGTTTCCTTCAAGAGGTTCGTCAGGCGCTCCGTCACGCTGTGCTTCCCATCGCGAAGGATGGCAGGGCAAGATTGAGACGTACCTCAGCATTAGGGGCCACTGATGGTAAGCTACACGTAACACTCGACCCTGGCTCCACTTATCGGACATTCCTGATGCAGTTGCATCGCCTTACTTTTCTCTTGCGACGCGACGGATCTATGTGGGTTGGGGACGGGAACCCTGGGGCTCCAAGATGGTTTGCTGGCATATGATGGCCGACAGCGATTACGGCACTCTCCTAACCTCCATCCATCTTCTTGCCGCCGCTAATGGGGTTGACTTTGCGGTTGGCTCAATGGCCATCAATCAAACCCCTAATAAACTAGATTGCGCATCGCCAGTTGAATCATTCGTAGGTAAGCCGATGTGGATGGAATCTATTGGCGAAGGCGAACATCGTCGTCCGTGGTCGCTGGTGCTGGTAATCGGGTTCGATCACTGACACAGGAGCGCTTACAAGTCAGACGCTCTCAACGCTCGTTATGATATGATAACCCGCTCCCAGTCCTAATGTCGGGCTTTGCCAATGCTCCCCTGCCTCTTCTGGTTGATACCTCTCACGACACACAGGACCTCTTTGTCGTTTAGGTGATTTTATGGGCGGTACTCTATTGTTTTGTAGTTCCAAGTTACTTAATCATACTAATTGATCCAAATTCCGCGGCCTGTCACTGGGACCCCGAACGAAGGTCAGGTATAGCGTTTATCCATGGGTGAGCTCCACCCCGAAGCGGACAATAAAAGGATTTTTTTTTTAAATCCATGGTGAGCGCGTCAAAAACCAAACTAACCAGATCCCATCCATCACGATTTTTGCCTTGGAGTGGAGAGAGACGTGGCACGACCGTGACAAATCTAGACGGACGACTGTAACTATCGCAGTCACAACCAGCGACAGTACTGGACAGGATCCCTCCCATGCTGCCAGTGAGCTTTGCCCAGTGCCGAGAAGCTGGTCGCCTTTCTATGTGCACTGCGTGATAGATGAGAGAGTGCCCGATCTTATGTTTCTAGGAGACTTGTCACACGATGTGAACCTACCACCCCGCGGTTCTACTCGTTATCGAGTGGCCCGAAGTTGGACCCATGCATACGTGCCTTAAGCTTAAGCAGTTGCAAGTTACGATCGAATGAGATAATAGGGCTGAGCACCGTATCCGTGTATACGGGCCACCGTAATACGGGCCCCGTACCCGTCCCGTCTGGCCTTGAAGAAATAGTTTGACGGGACGGTTGACGGGCTGGTCACCCCCTGTATCAGGCCGTCAAGTGACGGCCGTATACGGGCCGTATGACCCCCGTATAATGGGCATGAAGTGTTGTGCCGCGTGTATCCCCACATGTCCTAGCCTCTCTCACCTGCCTCACCCGTCCACCCTCGTAACTACATGATCGACATATTTCCTCTACCAGAACA
>Ga0307510_10004211_pt1 | contig 16902 bp, 6 predicted proteins | sample 12_EM_MG_FD_207224 | JGI IMG/M metagenome (GOLD analysis project Ga0307510, IMG submission 207224) | Populus trichocarpa ectomycorrhiza microbial communities from riparian zone in the Pacific Northwest, United States - 12_EM | ecosystem: Host-associated > Plants > Roots > Unclassified | place...
CTCGCACTGATAAGTATGTAATTTTAACATGGTAAATTGTGAAAAAATTATTAATTTTAGAGTTCTTACAAGAAGATTATAAAGAAATTTATATGAACAATTAAATTATTATTACATGTCTCCTGTTAAACTCTCACCAATTTAAGGCAGAAAAACGTTCAGGTCGTCGAGGAGGCTGCCAACGCCAAAACACGACCACATCAATGCCCTGTAACTATGGAAGTGCTGAAATGACAGTTTCAACAACAACAACATCAGTTGAGGGATGATTATAAGAAGAATATGGATCGAGGAGAAGTCAAGCAAGTGTTAGGTTTAGTCATAGAAGATGAAAAAGGATGATAGCCATGGAGATGAAATGAATAGAAATGCGGGCAGCAACCTCAAGCATTAGATATCGAAGAGGAGCGCAGGAATTCTGAAAAAGAAGCTGGGGAGGTCGAAATTGATGGAAAGGCTTATCTGACAGAACAGGAAAACATTGTTGACATCACCTCTACAAATGGGTCTGAACAGAAAGTATTTGTGAAAGCAGGCTTGAGTTACCATGTCGAAAAGCCACCGGAGACACTCGTAAAGATTGCATCTTTCCTGCCATGTCCTACGACAGAAAGATAATTCTGGTCTTCATGAGGGCTTTAAGCAACATTTGGTTTCTGATCTTGGAATCCCATTGGATGCAAGGTTATTAAAAATATTTTTTTTTACGCGACATGAAAAATACAATATATTCTCGGATTGTAAAATTATAAACTTATAAGTAATTTTTATAAGTAATTATATATTGATAATTCTAGTCAAGAAATTAAATTACATTAAAATGTGATAAAATGAGTCAACAGTATTAATGTAATAAGTGATCTAAATAAAATGAAAAAGATAAATAGTATGAATCAATAAATTAATGACATGGAGATATAAAAAGTTTCAGAACAAAATTTCTCAATAAAGAGGAATCATATATAAACTTAGTGACAACCTGGTTGTTCCCATCACAATAAGTCTTGAAAGACCCATTTTAGGTTGCAAGCTAATGAGTTTAAATTAGTAATTAACTAACATAAATTTAATAATAAAATAAACCCCTAAACAATGTCTAATGTGTTAGAAAAAAATTCAAATTAAAAATAATTATTTAAAAATAAATAAATAAATAAAATAGAATAATAGAAAAAGTCTTCATGTTAAAATTCCTCCATGTAGCCTGAATCTCCCATTTTTACATATTCTTGGTAGATTTGACTTCTGATTTCAAACATATGGTTCTCTTTTGTTTGGATGAATTATTAGACCTGTAATATATAGTTTAAAAGTTTCGGATGTCTAGTTTCTATCCCAACTTTAATCAAAACAAAATTCCACCGGTAACTCTAGATATATCCCAAACAGTACACGAAAGTCTTGTTCGACATATTTGACAATATTAGTTTGCTAACTTTGACCATATGAAATATTATGTTTTCTAACTTCATTTGACCTGAAAATTTACCATGATATATTTTCATGTATATAATATTTTCCTATAAAATTTCAGCTTTATCCAATATAAAGTTTGAAAGATATGTTCAATTTTGTAAAACTAGTCAGCAGATATTTTAAGGTCAAATTTGGACCTGACTTTGGTACATATAACAAATTTAGTAAACTCGTAAAATCGGACCGAGTTTACCGATTTTACTGATTTTGCACGAGTTAAGTTTGATTTTACTGATTTAGAGTTTTTAGTCCGATTTAGTACATATTTACTCGTGAAATTATAAAATTTTAAGAATTAACTCTTAATTTTAACAACAATAATTGAATGTTATCCTGCTTCTTTGAATCCCACACCTGAGGACATAAAGCGAGTCAGGATTATAAATGGACAAGGAGGATTTTATAGCCAGCAAAAGTTATTTAGAGATATAGTTTTCTAAATAGTGTAATTAAATATAATGTTTTTTACATGTACTCTAATGGAAAGAAACTTTTAATGAAACAAGAAATTTTTAAATAATTTATTTTAATGTTTTGGAATTTTTGATAGATATATATATATATATATAGGAATGATTTTTCTTTGATAAAAAAATCATTTTGACTCTATATATGACTCTTCTATTGAAACTGCAAAATCAGGGAAGAAAGCTAAAAAAATAAGTCTTTTCTAGCCCTTGACGACTCTAGGTGGTTGGTGCTCCCATATTCATTATATTCAAAATATTTTTAGAAATTAATTTTGAAATTTTTTATTCACATAATTTTTTTAAAAGACAAAAAATAAAAGAAAAGATTAAGAACATTTTGTTGTTTTTTTTTTTTATTGATTTACACTCGAATGTTTTTTATTTTTTAGTATTTTTAATTTTATTTTCAAAATCAAAAGAAGAGTATTAGAAAAGAAATAAATGTTAGGTAAAGATTATATAAAATATCAAACATATAAAATCAAAACTTTCATGAAAAAATCAAATTGAAAAACCATGCTTATAAAAAAAACACACAATTTGAACTGAATATATTTTATAAATAAATCAATAATTTTATCTGAAGTAAGAAAAACTACATTTTTTTTCAAAATAAAGTTAGAAAAAAAGAGGAGCTTTTTCTATGTATAGTAAACAAGCAGTTATCTTTAAAAATTAAAAATAATAAATCAATAATATTCACTCCAGCATAAATTAATAAGGAAATATTTGATTATTTGTCATTTTATTAGAAATTAAGAAAAGTGGCACCAAACTGAGAGTCATGGTCATGTTGGACACTCGACACTTCGCTAGCTTAACTGATCTCCTGACTAAGGGAATCTGAAAGTAATATATAGTAGAGAAGTTCCATTAATCATGACAATAATAGAAGCTCGTCCTGCATAATCAAGCCCCTGCTGGATCATATACAGAAGAGAAGTTACTGAAATTATCGCTGCCTTGCAATCGCAAACTAGGAGAGAAAGAACTTTGAAGGCCACAGAATTACAGGGAAGCGCGGTAACAAGGGACAAAATCTCTGTCACCCGTTTTTGCAAAGCCCTTAATTAACCAAGTCTTGAATAGATTTACCTTAAAACTCTCCTGGCCAGATCCCTTCTGTCATTTGCACAGCAATAATAATCTGCAGTTTCACAACCAAGGATATCGAGGCAAGTTTAAAAAATAGCAATAACACACACTCCTCATCTCTTGCATCTCTCTGCCTTGGCTGAATTCTAAGGCAGAGAGGCCTCTGCCTCAAAACATATCATCGTCAAAATGGTTTTCCAAGATTTTGATCAACTATCAGAGCGAAGAAAATTAGAAAGGCAGCAAAAACTCAGAAAGAAAATTATCATTGGTTCGGTTTCAAGCATTGCCTTCTTTGTTATAGTTGGTGCTGGAGTTTTTGCCCTTGTTTCTAATCACAATATTAGCAGCCCAGGAAGCAATGGAGGATCACCATCAACTGTATCTCAGCCTGTAGAATCCGCAAAACCGACTTCGCATGTTGCAAGGGTTATCAAGACTGTATGTAATGCTACCACTTATCAGGATACATGCCAAAACACCCTCGAGAAGGGGATGAGAAAGGACCCTTCTTCAGTTCAACCCAAGGATCTTCTCAAGATAGCAATCAAAGCAGCCGATAAAGAGATAGAGAAGGTTCTAAAGAAAGCCTCCTCGTTCAAATTCGACAAGCCACGGGAGAAAGCGGCATTTGATGATTGTCTAGAACTCATTGAGGATGCAAAAGAAGAATTGAAACACTGTATTGACCGTGTTGGTAATGATATAGGAAAGCTGACTAAAAATGCCCCGGACTTGAACAATTGGCTGAGTGCGGTCATGTCTTACCAACAAACTTGCATTGATGGATTCCCCGAAGGGAAATTGAAATCTGACATGGAAAAGACCTTTAAGGCAGCCAGAGAGCTTACCAGCAATTCCCTTGCAATGGTCTCATCATTAGCTTCATTCCTGAAAAACTTCTCCTTTTCCGGAACACTTAACCGTCGCCTTCTGGCTGAGGAATACAATTCACCCTCATTGGACAAGGATGGCCTTCCTGGATGGACGAGTCATGAGGATCGGAGGATCTTGAAGGGTGCTAATCAAGACAAGCCAAAACCACATGTTACTGTGGCAAAAGATGGTAGTGGAGACTTCAAAACTATTTCCGAAGCATTGGCAGCCATGCCAGCAAAATACGAAGGACGGTAAGCAATTTTTACAACGTTGGTGTATGAAACTACTACGTTAATTGACAATCCGTCATGTTTGTTCAAAGTGAAAAGTTGCTTATATTTTACAAGTTTTCTTCATTTCTCATGCCAATGCAGGTATGTTATCTTTGTTAAACAAGGAATTTACGATGAGACCGTGACCGTGACGAAGAAGATGGTAAATATCACCATGTATGGTGATGGATCACAAAAGACCATTGTTACAGGGAACAAAAATTTTGCTGATGGAGTTCAGACTTTCAGAACTGCAACTTTTGGTATATTGATGATCCCTTTGACGCTATGTCCCTCACAACTACTTTCTGTCATATTATGTGGTTTAGCATACAATCTGAACTCATCATAGTAGATCAAATTGCTAGTTATAAACTTAGAATTGACGAGTATCTAATGTTGCCATCATTGGGGATACGCCTTAATTCTTCATTCTTATTAGCAGCTAGGATGACATAAAAATTGGAATGAAATTTTGGAAACTTGATAACTTCAATTCCAACTTCCTTTCTCCGAGACCAGGATTATAACATGAGATATATGTTCTGCAGCGGTGTTAGGAGAAGGATTTTTGTGCAAAGCTATGGGATTCAGAAACACAGCAGGTCCAGAGAAACATCAGGCCGTGGCCATCAGAGTCCAAGCTGATCGTGCAATATTCCTCAACTGTCGTTTTGAAGGATACCAAGATACCTTGTATGCACAAACTCACCGCCAATTCTACAGAAGCTGTGTCATTACCGGCACTGTTGATTTCATCTTTGGGGATGCAGCTGCTATCTTCCAGAACTGCCTTATTACTGTCAGGAAACCATTGGAAAACCAACAAAATATTGTTACAGCCCAGGGTAGGATCGATGGACATGAAACTACAGGAATTGTTCTTCAAAATTGTCGCATCGAGCCAGACAAGGGTTTGGTTCCTGTGAAGACCAAGATCAGGAGTTACCTTGGAAGGCCTTGGAAGGAATTTTCAAGAACTGTTATAATGGATTCAACAATTGGTGATTTTATTCACCCTGATGGATGGCTACCATGGCAGGGAGACTTTGGGCTCAAAACTCTTTATTATGCAGAGTACAACAATAAAGGAATTGGTGCCCAAACAAATGCTAGGATCAAGTGGCGTGGCTATCATATCATTAAGAAAGAAGAGGCCATGAAATTTACCGTTGAGACTTTCTATCAAGTGGATTGGATTAGTGCTACTGGCTCCCCTGTTCGCCTTGGCTTGTAATAGAGTAAATTAAGCTCAATTAAACCTTACTCCATTAGTTTTTTTTTATCTAAATGTCCATTTTTCTATACATGGCAAAACTGTATTCCATGAAGAGTGGCTAAGCCTGAAGATTTGACGTGGACAAGAATATTGCTATTTAATTATTGGTTTTTGTTATTTTGTTTCTTCAATCAATTAAACTATATGACAATTTTTTTTAAGAAATTTGTTTAAATAGAATATCGTAAATTAGACCAAATTAGGATTCATTCACTTTTTGGGTTAATATTTTAGTGGAAATTATTCTCCAACAAAAATACTTTAATATAAAACATCAACTTATTTAAAATAAATTGCAGTTTAATGAGAAATTGATCTAAAAAATCCATTAGTTTGCATATTTTGTGAACCTAAAACCTCTTAATTTCACATTAAAAGATTATAATATTTTCTTATGGCTTGTATAATGGAACTTCACATAAGAATTAGGCTATCAATAGCTATGTCCCGCGCTGATGATTGGTCTTGATTTTAGGTCCAATAGGTGTTCACCTTTATACTCCATCAAATGAGAAATCGAAGAGTTAAAATTAAGCACGTACACTTTTAAAGATTTAACCCTTAACACTAATGTAATATGCATCTATTATATAATCTAATTGTTTTACAACAAGTTATTCATATTGGTACTACTTTAATTTAATACTTTAAGACATATGTTTAAACTTTAATACTGTCTATATTAGTATGTATGTTAATAACTTTATTTAATTTAATTGCTTGTTTAAATTTTTGTTCTTACTTTTTTTTATCTTACATATAATTTATAGAAATACCTTAAAACTTGATGTGATTTATTTATTGATCATATTAAACTATCTATTTAGTTGAATAAAATAAAATTTAACCTAAGCAATTGCAATTAAAATTTACTATATTTGTATCCTATGATATATTTACAACATATATGTAAGATATATAATTGTATCAGCCTAACAATTAATTTGTTGAAATAAGGTTAATGATATACTACTTAGCTTATAACTAGATAGGTAATCTATGGTGTGCTACGGGCCAAATCAAATTATAAATCCTATGCTAAATAACATGATTTATAAACACAAAATAATAAAGCAGGAGGAAAATTTATATGACTAAAGGTGGAAATTCCTAGTTAGGAAGTGTAAAAACTAGGATGAAATAAAAAAAATCAGTATGTAAAAAATACGGTCAGTCAGAGATTTAACAAATCATACATTTAGGATATTAAAATAGAGAAATTTCAGTAAATTATAGAAAAAATGTTTCCTTTCCACTATAAAAGGCTAATGATTTGGAGGAGAGGGAGAGAGCTTGGAAAATTTCTTCTTTTCCTTTAATTCTTCTTCTTCTCTCAAATTTTAAGGCATGAAGAGTGAGAATTGAGTGATTTCTTGCCAAAGTAATCTGAAAAGTAGAATAGAAAAAATCCTAAAGAGAGAGAGGTTGGGAAATTGGAGGTTAGAGAGATAAACTTTGCAAAATTAGAATAGAAAGGAGGAATCCTTGGAAAGGTTTGCAAAACGCTTACCAAACTGGGCAAAATAGTATTTGTAAGGTGTTCTTTTGAAATCAAATTCTATTTTTCTCTTGTTTTTGTTTAGGGGATTGAAAATCCTCAAATTAAAAAAATTAGGGTTTGTGGGAATTTTTGGGAGAAATGCTAACTTGTGATAATTATTTGTTAATTGTGATGTATATGACATGTTAAGGGTTAAATTAGAGGAATTGAAAACCAATTTTGAAAAGATTGGTATGTTATTAGCCGACCATGATTGGGAAATTAGGAAATAAAATTAGAAATATAATTAAATTATGTTGGTTTTGGTATTTCAAAAATATAAGGAATATTTAACATTGTTTGTGAATGATGTAATGTGGATTACATGAAAATTTACTTATTATTGTTATATGTAGAAATGATGTAAATGAGGAAATTGGACTAAATACTATTGATTTTAATGTTTTAATTACATTGGGGAATGTTGGGATTGGTTTGGAATATGATATTGTGAAATAAAATTTGATAATGTTGATTTTGATTATATTGGTTGAATGTGAAAAAAATTTAAAATTTTAGAAAGTTGTGGAAAGATGTAAGTTTCAATGTTTTTGATAATGATATTATGTGTAAATTTTATTAAAATGAAAATGGTGGGGTTTGTAAGTCTTAGAGAGTAATTTATATGAAATATAGTAGTTGATATGAGTCATGTTTGTTAAGTGTGAAAAAAAAAATGAAAATGTGAAATTTATAGACTTGTAAAAGTTGTGGGTGTTTAAATGATGTTTTATGCTTAAAATTGATGAGGGTTCATAATTTAAACGATTATATATATATATATATATATATATATATATATATATAATTGGTAAAATGAAAAATAAAAAACAAATATATTGAATGCATAATGATAATAAGAAATGTGAAATTGTATTGCTATACATAAATGAGAAATACAGAAAATGTGGAATCATATTAAGATATAAATTGGCAATATGAAAAGAATAATGATGTATTTGAATATGCATGAATAATGGTTATAAAGATTTGAGGTACTAATTGAGGATGTTTTCTTGGAAATTAGGAGGGATATTCAAGGGAAAACTAATGATAAAGGGTGCACATACTACTAGAGTGCCAAGTAGGTGCCCATGACCTTATTTTTTTTATTTATGAAAATTTCATTGTTAAAATCTTTGTATATATGTAAAATAAGTTACGGAGAATTGATTGAAAGAGAGTTAAGCCAGTTGCATGAGTAGGGGTTATTTTTTAAAAGAGTTAAGACAAACATATGAGTGAGGACTATTTTTAAAAGAGTTAAGTCGACCACATGAGTAGAGGTTATATCTAAACAATTAAGTCGGCTGCATGAGCGAAGGCTATTCCTAGAGAAGTTAAGTTAGTGAGAGCTAGTTTGATTAATGGTATAAATTTAAATTGGCCATCTTGGCAGGGATTAATTATGTGGTAATATACTGGTTGTGATGATGTAAATTATGTTCGAGAAGTTTATTAACTGTAATAATGAAGTCTTACTTGAAAAGGTTACATTTAAAAAAAATTGGACTATTGTATATGCATCTATGTTTTAGTTTAGTAAGTAAGCATAAGGTATATGTAATGCGTTTAACCATTGTCTATCTTACTATATATATTTTAGATTCATTTTATCAACCACCATAAAGGGACATAATTGTTAGAACCCCATAATTTTTGTGTGAAGTATAATTTTGTAATTTCCATCTTTTGACATGTAGTCGAATTTGATAAATATGTTATGTGTTATGATTATTGAATTTGTAAATAGATAGAATGTTATATATATATATATATATATATATATATATATATATATATATATATATATATCTTTATATATTGTAAAAATAATATAAACTCTAATGATGTATTTAATGTGATGAACATTTGTGATTGATGGAATATGTGTTAGGCATGCGTTGGGTTGCCTATGAGTATTGTTTGGATGAATTAAATGTGATTTGGATTGCAATTGTGTTTTTGCATGTATTAATTACGAGATAAGATTTTAGGTAGTTCCTCGATGCATGAGAGACTTTACCAAAATTTTATTAAATTGGATAAACACTTTAATTAAATTGGAAAAATACCTTTGCATGGGTGACGGACATGTATAGAGTAAATCTTATGCTCATGTGTTGATTCAAAAGAACTCCATGTAAGGGAGACTTGGTAAAAAGAAATTCACACCATCTATCTTTAATGTATACATTGAAATTACATTAAAAGTATTGGGGTGTTACATAAATATTTTCTAAGGTAAAAAAAATACTTAGGAGATAGTAGTGTTTTTAAAGAAACAAGAAAAATCTAAGACTAGGATCATTGACTTAAATAAGTTCAATAAGCTCAATTAATTTAATAATATAATTAATTGGCTTATTTCCAAATCAATGAACATATTAGTTGGCTTATTTCTATTGACATGCGCCTCACCATCTAGAAGACCATCTAAAAGATCTTGGTGTGCCGCTCCTTACGACACCATGAAAATCTGCTTTTGGTATCTAAGAGATGCCTTACTAACCCTTTGAAAATGGCAAAGGCTCTTCACTTTTATTTTTTTAATTATATTTTATATTTATTAAAATATTAAATTGTTTGTTAGTCAACTTAATTATAACTAAAAAATCAGGATAAAAATATAAAAAAAGAGATGCCTTACTAACCCTTTAAAAATGGCAAAGGCTCTTCACTTTTATTTTTTTAATTATATTTTATATTTATTAAAATATTAAATTGTTTGTTAGTCCACTTAATTATAACTAAAAAATTAGAATAAAAATATAAAAAAAAAGACTTTTAGATGCTCGTTTAAAATATTGATTTGTCTCCCCCTCAATAGAATAATAGAATAAAGACTAGTTGATCTTGAGAAAATATCATGTTACCTCAATAAAAAAATGTATGCAAATGATAAAATCATTATATTGTTGCAATTTACGGTATTCTAACTCCATGTTTACAGTTAAAAAGTGAGTCGTTTTAGTTTGTTTTCAATAGTTTATCTTTTCATCGACTCGAGAAGACAGAGAGATATCAACCTTTGCAACAAGCGCAAACTTATGTGATAACTGCAGTTTCCATCTCAATATCCTGTTTTAAATGTCAAATAATAATAATAATAATAATAATAATAATAATAGAGTAGTTTCGTGATATCTTCTTACAGATAGTGATATCATGTACTTCTGCAAGAGAAGTGACAATATGGGATGGCGTAGGATGCTTCTCATGTTATAAAAAACAAGGAACCATATTTATTATGCATGTAATATCTTAAAATTGGCATTGTATATCCAAGAAAAGAAAGAATAGCATTAATGCATGGTGAAATTATGAGCAGATTGTAAGTTGTCTTGGGTAAGGCCGGCTATATTGTCGAAATTTTCAAATTCAGACAAATGGAAGCTGCATCTGACTAGGGACCAAGTCCTAGTCCTTTTTGTCTCCATAGCTCATGCCATGTAACCGTGACATTGTCTTCAAACAGAGAGAAAAATAAAAAGGAAAGAAAAAATTGTTTGGTTTGCCCAATGCCGACCCTATAATGCTTTGTCTACTTGCAAGAATGTTTGCACATGCTCCGAAATTTGCAGTGCTCGGTTGACACTATGAAGCCACTATTTACTATAAAATCCTGAGCTTCAAAGAGTAATGCGATTTCATGTAGGAATTTTTTTAAAAAAGTAATGGATCCAAGTCACAGTTTCACTAGCCATAGCAAAGTAGACGAGCAAGCAGAGCAAGCATTTCGCAGGAAGGCCCGGAAACGTCTCATAGTCATTGTTGTCTCTGCCGTGGTTTTGGTAACAATCATCATTTGTGCATTAGTAGGTACTTCTGTATCAGCGGACAATAAATCCAATGGCAAAAATCCTTCATCTCAAACTAGCGAAGCTCAGTACATCAGAGCCATGTGTAATGCGACAAGGTACCCTGATTCATGCTATTCAAGCATGTCTTCATCTCTTAAAGCCTCCTCTAATGATACCAATCCAAACCCAGATCCTAAAACGTTATTCTTGTTGTCTCTCCAAGTTTCACTCATTGAGCTCACAAAACTTTCTTCCTTGCCTCAATGGATCATGTCCTCAAATAGTTTTAAGAATGAGACCAGTGATTCCCTTGTACAATCTGCATTGCATGCTTGTGAGATTCTCTTTCTGGACGCCATTGATCAGGTCAATGAATCCATGTCATCCATACAAGTTGGCCAAGGAGACAAGACCGTGTTCTTGACCTCTAAAATCAACGACATCAGAACTCGGCTAAGCACAGCAATCACGGATCAAGATACATGCATTGCTGGGCTGCAAGACACCGCCAAGCACTTGATCTTAACCGATGGGGTGAGATATGCTATGACCAATTCCACTGAGTTCACTAGCAACAGCTTGGCAATTGCGTCTAATTTAGTGAAAATACTTGATGATCAATTAGGCATCCCAATTCATCGCAAACTCTTAACAGTTGATCATGACCTTGACATGGGCTTCCCTTCGTGGGTCAACAAAAGTGACAGGAGATTGCTACAGCAGGAAAATCCTGAACCGAATCTAACAGTAGCGAAGGATGGTAGTGGGGCTTTCAAGACTATAAGAGAGGCAGTGGATTCCATCCCCAAGAATAGCAAATCAAGATTTGTCATATACGTAAAGGAGGGTATTTACGTAGAGAATGTGAAGATAGAAAAGCAACAGTGGAATTTCATGATGTATGGTGATGGAATGAACAAGACCATAATCTCTGGCAGCTTAAATAATGTCGATGGCGTTACCACATTCTTATCTGGTACCTTAAGTAAGTTCCTTTTGAATTAAATAATGAACTTCTCTCCATTTTTAAATTTCGACTTCAATCTGCTCTTTAATTTTTTCTACTTTCTGTTTTTCTGATGAAAATATAGTTGCTGAGGGGAGGGGATTCATTGCAAAAGACATGGGCTTCAAGAACACAGCAGGACCGCAGAAAGAACAAGCAGTAGCCGTACGCTCATCATCAGACCAGTCAATCTTTCATCGCTGCTCCTTCGATGCATATCAAGACACTCTCTACACGCATTCCAATCGTCAATTCTACCGAGAGTGCCGGATTATAGGCACCATTGATTTCATTTTCGGCAATGCAGCTGCAATCTTCCAAAACTGTACCATACAGCCAAGGCAGCCCATGGAAAAGCAAAACAACACCATCACTGCCCAAAGTAGGACTGACCCAAATCAAAATACTGGCATCTCCATCCAACAATGTCAGATGACCCCGTTTGACAATCTGACGGTTCCCACATTTCTTGGCAGGCCTTGGAGGGATCATGCAACTACCGTAATCATGGAATCATACATTGGAGATTTCCTGGACCCCTTAGGATGGATCCCTTGGGAGCCAGAAACGGACCCACCCAACACTACATTTTATGCTGAGTATCAAAATTTTGGGCCTGGGTCAGCGATAGATAAAAGAGCAGGATGGCTTGGTGTTCTGCCCAATATTACATCCGATGAGGCAGCAAAATTTACAGTGGAGCCCTTCATTCAAGGAAGGCAGTGGTTGGTGCAAGCAAATGTGTTTTTTCAAGACACATTGTGATCAAGATTAAGAGATGCATACTCAATGACATCTGGGTTTTCATCTTCATATTCATCACTTCCTACATTCTTGTTATGCTTGTTTTAATTAATTTCGTGATTTTTGGAATATATTTTTGCACATGAATTATTCAAAGAAAGGAATTTTAAAATCAAATCCCATTTATTTGCTCCAAACTAGATCAAGTCTAAATCTGTTTAAGACTCCATCTGGAAAAAAAAAACCAGTCTCCATTCATAATAAGAAATGATCCAATGATACTTTCACTATTAAAACTTCAAAAAAGAAAAAAGAAGGTTCTTTGCTGAGATAAGCGGTGATCTTGTACTGCTTGGTGGGACAAATAAGCTTAAAAAATATTATTTCTTTTGAACGAAAGAAATAATATTTAAATAGTGAATTTTTTTATATTATTGTTAAATCTGAATCAATAAGTTAATTTTTAAATCTTCTAAACCCACTCTTTATCTAGCTGACGCTTCAAGTTAAATTATTTAGAAGTTGCTATGATATAACTCAATTAAATTCACTTGTTTAAATGTAATCTAGATGACCAGTAAAAATATAATTTGATTTAAAAAAAATTAAAAATGATATCTTTTCTTTTAAAAAATTAAGATGATGATATATTGGATTGACTCGAATTTACTCTTCAAACCTGTGACTCGGATCATGGATCCATCACTGGATTTAATAACTTTGTTTTTTAACAAAACTATTTTTTATTTAATTATATGATAAAAAAAAATTGACATTCGAAAAACCAAACATCAACTCAATGTAAGGATGTTTGTTTGAAACTATAATAACCTCATAGAAAGCAAATCAAAACAAAATATGAAGTTTAATTTTTAGTTGAGAAATGAAAAGATGTTATTTATGTTTTATAAAATAAATTAAGAAATATATCAACTGATAAATAAAAAGAGTTTAATACTAATTAAATATTAAAGTGAGAAGCTAAGATAATCTTCATAATAGAAATAAAAAATAGATGCATATGTAAATATTTTACACCAATAGTCATCTTTATTTTAAATAAGCTAATTTAATAAAAACAATTAATGAAAAGGGAATTCAACCTACTTTTTCAAACCTATTTATAGGGGAAAAAATCACAATCATCGAACTCTTCTTGTCGAATAGAATTCATTAACATCAAATACGGTGAGTTTAGTCGCTAAAAAATAATTATTCACCAACTTTCTCTCTACTTTACCATTTTCATTTTCAAACGATTTTCTTTCTACTTCATTGTTTTCAAGTGATTTTCTCTCTTTTCTTTCAAACTTAAAGATTGAAATGTTAAGAAAATTAATGAATCTTTGGATCAAAATCAAAATTTGTAAAAACTTAAGGCACTATAGAGTTAGAAAAAGGATAATAAGTGGATTAAACAAAACTTTTTCTAGCGAATTTGAGATTAGCCGTGAGATTTATCTTTATTTCACACTTTGGTTTACTATTGTTGAATTTTTTAACTTTCCTTATCAAATCTTAATAAATTGGTCAATATTAATTTAGGCATATAGGGGCTGTAATTAAAAAAAAACGTTTGGGGATAAAAGTGAAAAAGAAAACTTTGCCTATTGTGAATTGCTATACCTAAACTTTGCCTATTTGATATTTTAATTTCAAACATATCTAAGATTTCCTTTCCAACTTAGGAAAACAAATAAAATAAAACTTGACTGGAGATTTTTTTAAAAATATATATATCTAATTCAAGCAATATCATCCCTCTAGTTAATACTATTGGTAGGAAACTTAACAATAAACTTAAATGGTGTCGTTTTATCACACATTGAAATTACAATTTCTAAAAAAATGTTTGTTTTCAATTTTTATTGACAGAGAAAAATTAACTACCGATTCTAATTTCTACATTGTTAACATAGTAATTACTTTCTCAGTTTTTCTTTCCACCAATAGATTGAAAGAAATTGTTGTGAGGGATTTTGGTATGCAAAAATTGAATTGCTTTTTTTTTTCTCTCTTAATTATGACAAGTAAATTCATGTTTATTTATAAATAAAGAAATTTTCTTGATGGAATTTCCAACTCAATCATGCCAATTCAAAAGGCAAGATCACTAGTGTGTAAGAACTCAAATGATAGGTTCATATTTTGCTTTCCACATGAAATGGTTAGATTTGTTATGTTTTTATATTACACTTGGATAATCACAAAATGGTTTTGTAAACCCGATTTTTTTTAATTTTAAATACTAATCATGCTCTGGAGCAAAATAAGGGGGAGTTTAGCAATACGGTCAATGCTTTTAATTTTTTTAAAAAAATTAATTGTTTTTAATATTTTTAGATCGTTTTGATATACCAATATCAAAAATAAATTTTAAAAATTAATAATAAAATATTATTTTAATATATTTTTAAATAAAAATTATTTAAAAAAAATAACTTCTATATGTATATCAAACACCTTAAAAAATGAGTTCCCTTTATCTTTTAGTTTCCGTTTTATTGCATCATCGTTTTCATTTAAACACCTAGTTATGACAAAAGTTAAAATCAAGTAAAAAAAAGGTTGATTATTTACAATTTGGTTGTTTACAATTTAAAAAGAAAAATAATAAAAGAACAAAATCATGTTAATATGTCTCTTACAAGCTTGTGAGCATCCAAGCAAGGTAAAAATTCATATTTTTTTTAGGAGAGGGAAAATGATACGAATCAGTATGCATCATCAAATAATACTTTTGAGGTACTAATTTAATTTATTATAAGGTCTGAAACTAAGATGACCCAAGAGAAATTGATTGAGTTGATTCTGGATATTTAGATTAACAAGTTGTATATTTGTCACATTGAATCTTTGTTTATTGTCTAGGTCATATCTAGAGCTATAAAAAAGATTTTTTTGTGATTCTATCTGGGTTAGAAACTTATATTATAAGTTGGAAAATTTTTTAAATAACTAAAAAGAATAAAATGTGATTTAAATCATTTATAGGTAAAAAAAAAAAAACCTCGATGCCGCTGGAAAAAAAAATAAAACAGGAGAGGCATATGCGAGGCGCGTGGACCAACACACTAACACTGACAGGGATTGGGAAGCTTGACCGGCTGGATTTGATGCGCTTTCTTCTCCTCTTCCTACCTATTCTGAAAGGTGCAGTTCACCTCCATATTACGAGATCAGCGTAGGGGAAGCTTTAGGTATTTTCTTTTGCTTTCTTTATCTTCGTCAGCATGAGAAGGACTGCAGCATGGGTGGTTTATAGCATTGCAACTGTTACAGTCAAAAAATTAGTGCCTCCTGGCTAAGTCATTGTTTAAATGATGTTACAGTCATGCTAAAGTTCTCATCAATAATGGAGGACAGCGTGCAGGCTCAACGAGGTGTCTATTACCATGGTCTACTCTAGTTGATCAGCAATAAATTGTTAGGAGAAGAGTTTTGATGAGGTGCCGGCTAGGAGATATATTGATGGTTTTGATGATTTATATTCTCTTCTGGGGAGAGTTTTCTTTTTTCTTTTTGATTTTGCTTAATTTTTCCTTTCTCTCCTCTCCTAGTCTGTTTTTGTTATGTGTTTCTCTAGTGGAATACCTTAATTTATAGCGTTGCGAAAGCTTGAAAAATTAAATCCGTCAATTAATTGGAATATCTTTCTTTTCTTATTAAGTTTATTGAGATTGATAATTGGTAATTCTATAAATATATTTATTAAAACTTTTCATGTCATTCAGTAAATTACAATATTTTTAATTTTGTTTGAACTTGTAATTTATGAAATCTTCGAAATTTCCAAAACTTATTTGATCTTCTAATATTTTTTTATTTTTCATTATCATAATCCTCCTTTTCTTCCATACCTATCATTAATTTCACCCACTAATCATTTTTATTTGTTTATTTATTTTTTATCTTTTTATATAAACTTGTTATTCAAAACAAAATAATTGAAAGTTCCAAGAATCATAAAATGATCTAAATTGATTGAATTGCATTAAAAATATATTTTTTAATTTTTTTTTTTTTTTGCATTTTTAAACTATGTTAGAAAATAGGGGTTATAAATGGGTTATAACAATTGTCCTTTCTATATAATACTTATACTATAAAGTCATTGGTAAACTCTCTCTTTTTTTTTGCTTTGTATAGTAAGTCTATAAAAAAAAAAGATAACAACATAAAATAAAGTTTTATTTTTATTTTCTTACATAAAACAGTCTCATCAGGGTCATTTATCCTCAAAATAAAATAAAATAAAATAATTTTATTAAGAGGTAACTACCCTCAACATAAAAAAAGAAATAAAACAATATCATTAAGAAGCAACTACCCTCAACA
>Ga0307510_10004212_pt1 | contig 16897 bp, 10 predicted proteins | sample 12_EM_MG_FD_207224 | JGI IMG/M metagenome (GOLD analysis project Ga0307510, IMG submission 207224) | Populus trichocarpa ectomycorrhiza microbial communities from riparian zone in the Pacific Northwest, United States - 12_EM | ecosystem: Host-associated > Plants > Roots > Unclassified | place...
GAAAGATGAATGAATCTGCTTGCAAGATGAAGAGTTTTGCTTAGATAATTAAGTTCATGATAGTCAAAAGACCTCTGCATGAACTAGCCGTTTGTTCTTATAGTGCTATCGGGGCAGTTCAATCGTTCCATGCACGTAAAATAACAAAGAAAGAACTCATCTCAATACACTTTCACAATCCAAAATTTTATCTGGGCACTGACTCAATACCTAACAACAGCATCACCGTAGGTATAAATATGGTGCCACAAGCTCCAGTAAAGAACCCGCTCAAGTAAAATTCGAGCTCGAATCCCCCAGCATCATCGGCAACAGAATTTGGTTGGTTTGCAACGGCTTTCGCCAGTGCTGCCTCGCCGTTGGCTGGCACACATCTTCTTAACCCTTTGTTTTGGCTGCGTATCCTGCTTCCTTCTCATTGTCTCATGTGCCGCTGGTTGCAAAGTAGTATCCACACCCATGCTCTCTACATAAACTTATGGCGTATCGTTGATTGTCCATAAGAACATATATATATATAATACCACCTAGGAGTATTAAAGAGGTGTAAGAATTTTATCCAAAAACCTAGTCACCATGTTTTCCACGGAGGATCATCATTTTAGGCATCAAATATTAATGTTCCGATTACCTAAAGGAATTGATTTGCTAAATTAATGAAACCTTTCCTTGAATATCCTCAATGTATCTCTCGCCAGCCTACAAAAGCCAAGCAAGAACCTGTAATCCTTGTCAAAACGTTTCATTCTTTACATTTTGTAATTTTTCACTTGATAAGTACATCGAGAAGGAGAGATGACGACAGACAGTGAGAAGCATGATCAGGATTTCCCATCAGAACTTTCTGTTTCTGCGGTCATATGTTGGATTCTTGCAGCTTTTGGTTGCTTCATGTTCGGTTATGATATTGGAATTTCAGGTATGCAGTCATTAAGAAAAGAAGAGAAGAGAAGTGTGTAACCAAATACATTATTACATTGTAATTATTAACAAAGAAAATAAGTTTAAAAAAAGAATAAGAGTTAATCTAGATGATCATCCTGATATATTTTTTTTGATCGAGTTTGAAAATAATAATAATTATTATTTTTATTCATATATTGACTCGGTTAACGTGAGTTGAACCCATAACCCAAGTTTTGCTTTAGGTTGACTCTCGGATCGATCGGATTTTTAAACAATGATCATAACCATTTTTATTTTTAAATTGATCCTCTTAACCTGTGACTCGGACCTTATTCTGGGTTGACCCCGAGTCAGGTCTTAAAGTTATGATTATAATTGATTTTATCCTTGCATTGACCCAAGTTGACTCTCCTAATCAGTGACTCAGGTCTTGTTTCAAGTCGACTCTTGAGTCAAGTTTTAAAACTATCATAATAACTATTTTTATTATTTAACTCGGGTTAATTTGAGTTTGCCCTCCTGAATTGTGACTTAGGTTTTGTCTCAAAATAACTTTATATATTTTAGTTTAGTTTTAAAATTATGATCATAACTATTTTTATGCTTATATATCTTAGTTAAATAATTTTGAAATTGAGAATTGTTTACAAAGTTATTTTTAACATAAAATAATAAATATTATATGTAGAGACATGCATATTCTTATGTATTTCCAAACAAAAATTACAAAATTCACTCTAAAATTGTTTTAAAAACAAACTTATTTTATGTTTTTATATATATTTCATTAAACAAACATTTTTTTTTCATCGCTTATGTTATTAGAACTTATTTAATATTATGATAATAGTTATTTTTTAAAAAATGTTTTATTAAAAAATATATTGAAATAATATTTTTTTTTATTTTTTTAAAATTTATTTTTAATATTAGAACATCAAAATAATATGAAAAAAAATAAAAAATTATTTTTTAAAAAAATATTTTAAAACCCAAAAATAATAAACGGCCTATTCTATTGGATAGTAACGAAACAATGGCTAGATGCTCAAAGAAAATTTAAAAAAAACGCGGCTCTCACCCAGCGACAAGTCGCGAGTCGTCCACATATGAAATGTCAAAATACGTGTCGTTCACTTCTCGCCAAGTCAAATCCAATTTTCTTCCGTCTCCGTCCTCTCCATCTGAAAGTAACAAAAGAATTCAATTCCTAAGCCAAATTTCCGTTACTTTGCGTGTAAATCTGTATTATAGAAATCCAAAATGATGGCGGAGGATCTGGGCATCGAGGCGAAAGAAACCGCCGTGCGTGAGGTGGCGAAGCTGTTACCGCTTCCAGAACTCTTGCAATCCATTGTTTCTATCAAAACCGATTACATTACCCGCCAACAAGTAACTTCAATTCACTCCTTTTATCTCTCAATTTTTTTATGGATCTCAATTCAATTAAATTGCTATTATTTTTTGGTTTTTTAGGCTAATGACGCGCAACTTAGTACAATGGTAGCAGAGCAGGTACACTTTTTATAGATTTAATTAATTATTGCTTGTTGATTTTATTTTGTTTTGTTTTATTTTAAAATAATTTTGATAATGTGAAAGTGCAGGTGGAACAAGCACAATCTGGATTGGAATCGCTGTCCTTGTCGCATAAGACGATAAATCAGCTACGAGAGAACTTCATTTCTATTGAAAAGTATGCTCTTATTTTAAAAATATATATTAATGACAAATGCTTGTGCATTCTTTTTAATTTTTTCTATGGTTTGATTTAATAGTTATAATAATTGATTTAATTTTGTGTTAGGTTATGTCAAGAATGTCAAACTTTGATTGAGAATCATGATCAGATAAAGCTACTTAGCAATGCAAGGAATAATCTAAATACTACCTTGAAGGTCGGTGCCATCTTTTCACCTCTTAGATTTTTCGAAGTCATTGCTTGTGATTAGTGTGACAAATGAGAGTGTGTTATCTTGAGTTGATATGATATTTGAGCTCTTATAAGCTGTAAGTTCTGATGCCTGAAGCTTCAGCTAATATGAGTATGCTGATTTTATTATTTGCTCCACGGTTACTTTTTGGCTTACCTCTTGATTCTATGTAGGATGTTGAGGGTATGATGTCAATATCTGTTGAAGCAGCAGAGGCACAGGATTCGTTGAGTGATGATAGAGAAATTGTTAATACTTACGAGGTAGAGCTGAGTTCTTTATCTTGTTGAGTTGTAAGTTGAATATATATATCATGAATGTGTAGTTATAACTTGGTTGATAACTTTTTTTGTTAATTTGTCGTAGAGATTAACTGCACTTGATGGGAAGCGAAGGTTTGCATTAGCAGCTGCTGCATCTCACAAAGAGGAGGTTGGAAGATTAAGGTCCATATCTTCCTCTTCAAGTTAATTTTGATGAAGCACAACAAATTACTACTATTAAAGAGAAAATAAATAGCACCTAAGTTTTGGCTTGGCTATGAGTTCCTGTACATTTGTTTGACATTGTAGCATGTAGCTGATAAAAACTACAAGTAGTTATAAATATTTGGACTTCAAAGAAAAATGTTTAACCCCTTGTGATGCCAGCCTTTGAATTATACACAAGAGATTGGAATTTGATGACAACCTCATGACCCACCTCTCTGTTATAACTCTTTTCCAATTACTTTTTCCTGAAATAAAAATTCTAATGTTTGACACTTTGACTTTGGCTCAACCATGAAGCTCTGTCTCACTTGGTGGTAATGTTGATGCAGCAGAACCTTTATAATTGATATATTTCTTTTTTCTCTTGGTTTGTGTGTGCTTTTTATAGTTTGGGGTTCAATGAATTGATTTATTTTTATGTGCAATGATCAGAGAATATTTCGAAGACGTAGATCGGACATGGGAAACCTTTGAGAAGACTTTATGGGGACACGTTTCCAACTTCTTTAAACTTTCTAAAGAGAGGTACACCCCTTATTTTCTCTTGAAGTTTTTGATAGTGGGTATATGAAAAGTTTGTCTAGTTCTTGGAGCCACATTTGACAAGGCCTTACTGATGTTCTCTCAGTCATCCTACCTGTACAAACTGTATATTTAATCTGAGAAATCAATCAAAACAGTGGTGTAAATGTTTTATGGGTGGTGATAATAATTAGTGTGCCTTCTGATCATCATTTTGCAAAAGAAACCTTAACCCACCTTTTCTCTCAATAGAAACACCACCCCAGGCGATCATCCAGGAGCATTGAGGTTTGTTTGAAGTAAGCTATTTTTTTTTTCAGAGAAGGCCACATTCCTTGATAAAAGCCTTTTGCTCATCTGGTTCAAACATGTTAACTAAACCCACTCCCCTTAGTCGAGTGAGAGGTCTCACTTCAATCTGGGATTTTGGGTGGGGGTAGAGAATTTGCCACCAATAACCTCCAGAGAACCAAAATTAAAAATCTTAACGATGGCAAATGGAACCCATTCTGCTGATAATACCACAGTATCTACTTGTAGGCTTTCAGCCTCAAAGAGCTAAAATTATGATACCTAGCATTAAGTAGTTGATCCTAATGGTACAAGAGTAAATGCCGTATTGCCTGCTCATTAACAAATGTGAAAATGTTTGTTGATTAGACAAACACATGTATGAGAGAGAACAGTGTGACTGGGGTTGAGACTATTTTGCTTGATTCCTGATCCTTGTGGTATCCTGGAAATACAAAGCAAAATGATTGTTCTTGAGGATTTAATGTATATAGATCTTCTGTATAATAAATAAATTGCCCATATAATTCTTTTCATTTATTAGTTCTGTTACTCTTTGCTATAGAACACAATATATGTTTTATTGACCTTGTGGTTCTCCTCCAATGCTAAACTCTATTAATTGTGCCTTTTCTTTCTACTTTCACAGCCCACAAACACTGGTTCGTGCTTTAAGGTATGTTTCTGACAAGTCTTTTAGGCTTCTCTCTCTTGTACTTAGGCTGCTGCATATCAAAATGTCCTCTCTTTCATGTTCTTAAAGAAGTTGTCATCTATTAGTGGCAAAACATTAGTTACTTATTGAAGGTTCCAATAACTTTGAGGTTTTGTATCATGTAAGATGATGATAGGAGATCTGGTAACTAGAGATAGCATTCTTTTATAACCATTTGTTTGTAACAGAATCCTTGCTATGATATGAGTCCATTTTGTTTAGTCAACCGTTACTAGCATGATGAAGAGAGAGAGCATGCTGTGAATACATTAGTTGCTTGTTTCTCTTCCAAATGGTTTGATATGGCTTTTGATTCAACAAATGATGGTGAAATAATGAAATGTGAAACTTCATATCCAGTATGTTGAAAATTTATGACATGCTTGTTTGTCTTAATTCAGTATATATTTGAAAGGCTACTGTGTCCCCTTTTCCTTTATCTAGGGTTGTCGAAATGCAAGAAATTCTTGATGAACAAGTTGCTGAGGAGGCAGCTGAGGCTGAGGGAGGTGGTGCAATGGCAACTGTTGCAAATCCTCGCAGATCTTCCAAGTAACTTGAGTCTCATCTGTTTGTGTTTATATTTTGTTTAAATTCTGAATTACTTTTTCCACCAATGATTTTGTATTTATTTTATCCATTTGTATTTCATGCTGCATTCACCTTTGTTCCACAAAGTGAACATCACTAACAGAAAGTTTACTTGTGAACCGCAGAAAATCCACCACCACAGCAGTTTCTTCTGAAAACCTCACGCAACAGAAGTTGAAGATTCAGGGGAAAGGGTTTAAGGATAAATGCTATGAGCATATAAGAAAGTCAGTTGAAGGACGGTTCAACAAGCTACTAACAGAGGTGTGCTTCTTTTGAATAATGTTTCACTCGATATAAAATTCACTTCTGATGCTGTATATGATTGATAATGGTATTTGTTCATCAGCTTGTACTTGAAGACCTCAAAGCTGCCTTAGAAGAAGCTCGAACAGTATGTACAAGTGATATCTCCAATTCGCAACTATTTAATTTTCCCTGTTCCTTGAGATTGGAAAATTTTATACTCTGTTTTTTATTTAATTTAAATGATTTTCATTTGATACACAAAGGTCTTGAATAAAAAAGCCATGAGATATAATAAAGCTACTATTATGAAATTTTAAGAAAATCTGAACCGGGAAAAGGATTGTTTTTTTGTCCCCCACACAGCATTTTGTCTGTGTGTGCAAGCATGTGTGTATGATTGCCTCTGTTCTTCTGCTTGTGCATGTTTTCACCATTGTGCTGGGAGTAGCATTTATTGCATTTGAAAGAGAAAATAGATAGAGTCGATTGCATTTTTGGATTTCATGTCTGCCGTATTGTTTTATTACTATATTTTTTCTTTAAAGTGCTTTTGTGGCTGCTTTTGGCATTACTTTGCTTGTGAGTGAATTTTAGTTTATAATCTATCCAGAGCTGTTGATACTGCATCATATTGATCAATAATTTTTATTTTTATTTTTTTGACATTTAGATTGGTGAAGAGCTTGGTGATATTTATGACTATGTAGCCCCTTGTTTTCCCCCAAGGTAAGGCCTGTGCTAAACCTGCTTCCTTTTGTTAATTTATCTGGACATATGCAGAATTTAGTCGTTTGATTTGAGAATCAAAGTTTCTCTCATTTTTTATTCATCAATCTCAACTATTGCACGATATCTTTGTGCTGCACAATGCAATGGTTCTATATGGAAGCCTCAGTATGCTTGGTGCTATTTCCTCTGTATGTTATGCTCTAATAGTCACCCTTAATGAAGTATCCATTTTTTCTAGTTATTAGTAACAGATAGATGTGAAATTGTGGGTTGCTTTATAAGTTTCCTAGTGGTTGTAAACTGGTCCTTTGAGTCAGCTTCTGTTTCAATTGGATAGCCTAAATAGGAACTCATGTCTTTATTGGAGAGTATGATGCACTTAGATCAAACACTTCATCATCTGGTAATTTGTTTATTTTCTTGATCAACATTAGCACGTCTAAGAAACTGCTTTGCCTTGGACTGTGAAGAGCTTTAGTTGCATGAACAATTCTGCTATTTTTTCTCCAGAAACCTTTTTCTGGAGCAGAGCACCATCTTCTTGAAATAGGTTGTAATGTGGTCTAAGAACTTTGGGATATTAAGTTGATCTTTGATGTTTGCAGATATGAAATATTCCAACTCATGGTAAACCTCTATACCGAGAGGTTTATTCAGATGCTCAGATTGTTGAGTGACAGGGCAAATGAGTTATCAAATATAGAGATTTTAAAGGTATTCACCTGGTCAATAATGTGTTTGAAACACCTCATTTCATACCTATAAGAGCACCATATTGGAGGGTGACCCTTTGTCCCTTTGTATGGTGCTTTCTGACTTTATGTACAATTTTCTTTTATGAGAAAAGAAAGTCGATTTTCTTTTACCCAGATCTCATTTATTTTCACCCTAAGGTAATATTAGATGATTTCTTTCATGTAGATTAAGTGGGTTAATTTTGATTGTTTACAACTAGGTAACCGGTTGGGTGGTTGAATATCAAGATAATCTGGTTGGACTTGGCGTTGATGAGTCTCTTGCTCAAGTCTGTTCTGAGAGTGGTGCCATGGATCCCCTCATGAATTCATATGTGGAGAGAATGCAAGCTACAACAAGGGTAATGATATAAGATCCCATAGCTCTACTGTGCTATTTTGTATGGAATATGTATATTATTCAGCTTTGACCTTTTCTATTACTCATCTGATGCTTTTGCTCATATTTTTTAGAAATGGTACTTAAATATCCTAGAAGCTGATAAGGTACAGCCACCAAAGAAAACAGATGATGGAAAGCTATATACACCAGCTGCTGTTGATCTGTTTAGGATCCTTGGGGAGCAAGTTCAGATTGTTAGGGATAATAGCACAGATGTCATGCTATACAGGATTTCTTTGGCTATAATTCAGGCAAGTGTAGATAAATTCTGTAGAAATAATAGCTTCATTTTTTGTCACTTGGAATTGATTTCTGAGCTCGTTTGCATAAAAACTGGAAGAGAGTTTGACAGTATCTTGAAGAATATGGTAATACGTGGAACAATCCAGTTCACTTAATCGTTTTCAGCAGTGTCCCACTTGAGTCTTGCTTCTATGCCTTGATAATAGGACTTCTGGCACCGTAGGGATGACTGTTTTTATTGTGAATTTGTGCAGTGGCATCTAGCTGCGCCTGCACTTGAGTGTGTATTTATGCTTCATACTAGTTCTGCATAAGTCTGCCCTCCCTCTTACTTTCTGACCATGTGCTTGATGTTGTTTTCTGTATCCACCATTAAAATTTCTGTTACTTGTGTTTTATAGGTGATGATAGATTTTCAAGCTTCTGAAAGGAAGAGGTTTCAGGAACCTGCTTCAGAAATTGGTTTGGAACCTTTTTGTGCAATGGTTTGTGGATTTTTTTTTCTGTGTGTTTTATGCAAGTATTTTGTCATGGTCGAGAGATAAGTTCCATTTTTGTTTGCCACTTGTTTTTGCTATGAACAGATAAATAACAATCTGCGATGCTATGACCTTGCAATGGAGTTGAGTAGCAGCACCATAGAAGCACTACCACAAAACTATGCTGAACAGGTTATTTATATGATTACTTTTTATTTGCTTCTGCTTCATCCATGTGTTTTCTTATAGGTATCTATGCCAAGATTTTCAGTTGCATTACTATATAATATGCTTGAAAACAACTATTCTAATTGCATAGTTGAAATTAAATATGTAGCTTAGCTTTTCTCCTTCTTCTTCTCCTTCTTCTTCTTCTTCATGTTATGAAATTTATTATCCTTGTCACTTTTGCAGGTTAATTTTGAAGATACTTGCAAAGGCTTCCTAGAGGTTGCGAAGGTATAAACAAATAATTGACAGTGGTTCCTCCTTTCTCTCTGCCTCTTTTGTTGTATTCAAATATCCTTCAAACTTCTTACTGATCATGTATAATATCCTTATCTTATTTAATATTGATTGGGCATGAGGTAATTTCATGTTGAGCATCGACTCCAAGCATTATTCCCACTATATTTGATGGTTGATGAAATCAAAGACATACTTTATTTTCTGAGTTTTGGCTCTGCGTTATCTAACTTGAAGCAGAAATCTTTCATCAATTAATCAGTAGTTGTTGTTGTGTAGATAAAATTCTTCTGGGTTATGAGCAGTCTTGTGTGTGCATATTGATTTGGATTTGAAAACAGTAGAGATGGACAGTTTAGGACTTATGGTTATATGAGGCCTCTTTGATTTCTGACTTTTTTGGTGGCAAGATATTGCTTGTGAAATATGTGCAGAAACAAAACTGTGTGCATAAACCAAGAATTTACAGTGGTTTGCAGTAGGATAACTAGAGATTAAAGGGATGGATAAATGGAAACCTGAACGTGTATAAATGTGTTTTCATACTTTTTGTTGTGCTGGCTGTGAATTTCCAACCGCACCCTATGGGTACTGCATGGAGCTTGGTCACTGCAAATGCTATTTTCTTCCACAATCCTGATGTTTGTGTTGTTGTAGCCAGTGGCCTTGCTTAGCATACTTTATCATTTTTATGGACATTCTTTTTATGAGATGATGATTAAGCTGATGCTCAATGTTCCCTTTGATGGTAGGAAGCTGTGCATCTAACCGTTAGGGTTATCTTTGAAGATCCTGGAGTGCAGGAGTTAATTGTCAAGCTTTATCATAAAGGTAAAGCAATGTTCAGATTTATCATACTCTATACTGTTAACTTAACAACTTGATATGTCATTTATGCTATCTGTGTTAAATAATGAGAACCAAGCTGACAAAATTTAAGCGCATGTTAACAGCCCAATACAATCACAATATCTAATTACAGTGATGTGGGACTACATAATAGCTTTTCTAGGACTACTTATTTTAGAAGGAAAAGGTTTTAATTTAATTCTAATATTTTAGTTTCCTTATGTTTCCTACTTTCATTTGGGGCTTGCCCATTCTATTTGTTTGGGTGCCTATAAATAAACACTACATGCAGGCATTCAGTTCTGAGGTTGAATTTTTGAATAAAATAAATTGAGTTTTCTTCAAGATAGAGAGTGTCTCTCTTTTATGTTGTGGTGGTTGTACACCATCCAGTGCTTAAATGAGTAATTGGCAGATGTCAGAAAGGGCATGATACTACCCTGGGAATACAATGCAAAAGGAGCATATATCACTAATGGATGATCTTGAAAAATATTAATGAAATGTTTCAAGTTTAACAACTAAAAGAACTTATGTTGATTTTATAGAATATTATCCAGAAATGTTGAAAGATATTAACTCAACCAATTTTCTTAATGCATTTGGCCCATCTAATATTGCCTCCAAGTGTTTACCTCATATTTCAGAGTGGTCTGAAGGACAGGTCACCGAGTACCTAGTTGCAACATTTGGTGATTATTTTGCAGATGTGAAGATGTAAGTTTGCTCGTTTGTCACCTTTCTTCCACTGCTTTTTCCCTTTGGGTGGCATCTCGTGGGATGTGCTGCGCTTACATTTGCATGGAAATTTAACTTAATAGTTTCCACAAACAAATCATTTTAGTTCATGCTGTATTGCAGCTGAACGTACATAATACACTCCATTTGCTGTTGCATGTTCTTTGCATTTCCAAGGGAAAAGTCCAGGTTTATGATTTTTGTGTGGGAAAGTCCCAACTTTTATAGCCAAGGCTACTTAATTGTGATCCATGGTGTGTGTGGCAAATTGAATCAGGCATGCATCCTGGGTTTAGAAGCTGGGTTTCAGCCTGCTAATGGAAGGGGAAGTGTTAGAGGAATATCACAAGGTTTTAAATAACATGGTGTGCTTTCAAGAAACTACCTCTTGTCCGTGAGATACTGGAAAATCTTGAAGGGCTTTGCACTAACAGATTAGATAAACCCATATGATTAAAATAGTTTGCTTAGGTTTTCCTCTTATCTGGAAGTTGTTATCTCGAAATTTAAAACATGGATTTGGGTGTGTAAATTATTTCAACTACTGGCAACCACACATGCATATAGCTTTATTGATCTTGAATCTATAGTTTAAACAAGAAAAGCTGCTCTTATTTGTTTTATTTTTCTTACCTTAGGTATATTGAAGAAAGATCATTTAGGAGATTTGTTGAAGCTTGTCTTGAGGAGACAGTGGTGGTTTACGTGGATCACCTTCTGACTCAGGTTTTATTTCAACTATAAAGTTGAACCTTTTTATTCTTGGAAGATACTCCTGCATGTCCTCTCTCCCAGTGTCTTTCTATTTTAACATAATGTTCATTTGTAATGTGTTGTGATTGTTGTAGAAAAACTACATCAAGGAAGAGACGATAGAACGGATGAGGCTAGATGAAGAGGTTATTATGGACTTCTTCAGGGAGTATATTAGCGTGTCTGTAAGTAGCTGCTTCATGTAGAAACTTGCCTGGATTATTCTATGCTTACTATATTCGCAAGCAGTTTCTGTTGAGATTACCAACATTTTCTATCATCTTTTTGTTCTTTATTAATATTGATCAACTGACCTTTGTTGCAGAAAGTAGAAAGTAGAGTCAGGATACTGAGTGATTTGAAAGAACTTGCTTCAGGAGAGAGTTTGGATACCTTCACGCTTATCTATATGAATATTCTTGAACATCAACCTGACTGCCCGGTAAATGTTGCTTAATATTTCTTCTTTTGAGTGATTATATTGGTCCGATAATTATTCTTCTTATACTGCTGTGCACAAGTGGATCACCAGTTGTCAGTTGTATGATAGGCTAGGATAAAATAACGGGTCAGAGTTCAGTGATTTCTTGCAAAGCCATGGGCGGGAAAAAACAATGCAGTATAAATTTGAATTTTGTGATTAACCTAGTATCTGATTGTATCGTGCTTACGAATTGCAGCCCGAAGTAGTTGAAAAGCTTGTTGGACTGCGAGAAGGCATACCACGAAAGGATGCGAAAGAGGTGCGCGCAACCCTTGATATGGATCCAATGCATAACAGACACACTTAACGACAACAAACCTCAAATATTTCTTATATTTCTCCATTTTAACATGGGAATATCTCCACTTGCATCATATACCATGTTAGGACTAAACAAAATAATAATAATAATAATAATAATAATAATAATGAAGCTTATTTTCATGTTATTCCTTTCACAGGTTGTACAAGAGTGCAAAGAGATTTATGAGAATTCACTTGTTGATGGAAACCCCGCGAAGGCTGGTTTTCTCTTTCCAAAGTTGAAGTGCTTTGCAGCTTCCAAAGGATCTCTCTGGCGAAAGCTCACTTAATTTCGGTGCCGATGTGGGGGCAAAAAAAAACTGCTGTGAAGTTAATCGTCCATTGCAATGACCTGATGTATTCATTTTATTGATGGTAAATTTTGAGCTTCTATTTTCTTCTCTTATATTTATATATATAAAGCCAACCTATTCTTTTCTTTGTAATTATGTGCTTATAGATAGCACTGACTCTAAAGTGTTGGTGATCTCAAGTCACTGTTTTTGACGAAAAGAAAGAGTAAAAAGTTCTACAATATCTGCAAATTAATTCAACATTTATCACACTTCCAAACAAGTCTCAAGAAGAGAAATTGGCTGGGCACATTTGACACTGCTGAGGAAGCTGCTATAGCATATGATCTATCATCCATCTCTTTTAGTGGGCATTGAAAGAACTTGGCATGGAAGACATAGCTAGGTACCACACAAGATGATGAGTCTACTGTTACTGCTTCTATCTTGCAAAGTTTTTGCCAGTCCACAAGTTATTCTTTCCATCCACAAATTTAAGTTTTTTTTTCCTAATAATCAACTGCCTCCTTCCCAAAAAGATAATATATAGCCCTCTTGAAATCCTCTTGAAAGTTGAGAATGAAAGGTATAGGATTTCAACATGTGAGCATGTGTTCTTTTCATTCTTTTTCTAATTTCTACAGAGGAGCGCTATGGCATTGTTGAAACTCAGGTAGCTCTAACTTAGTTTTCTGAAGAAAGCCACGTCTTTAAGGATATTGTAATTTAGTTTTCATTAATATCAAAAATAAATTTTAAAAAATATTATTTTAATTTATTTTTAAATAAAATAATTTAAAAAAACAATCGTCATCAAACTCTTAAACATTCCCTTTATTCCATCTATTTATACGTAGCTAGATTAAGTGTAGATACATGTCAATTTTTTAAAGAAGTCAATTGAGTTAAAACTTAAGATTTAAGGTTTAATGATTTATTTTCTTGTCATCTGAAGCAATTTATTAGAAGAGTAGACTAATTTTGAATTATAAAAGATTAGTTGTGATAATTAAAGGAGACCCGCAGATATTCTGCTACTTGATAATTTTAAAATAAAAAAAATGCGGCAGCTTTCTGGTCTTGGAGACTAGCTTCTTTTCACCTTCGACAGAAGGAAACTTGAAATTGAACCCTCTATATATGAACCACTGAATTTACTAGCATGTGTGAAAGGCTCTCGGTGGAAACAATATTTTTATTATTATTATTTTTATTATTATTATTATTAGGGTGGTATCCGGGTTAGTTTGTGTGTACTTCGACTAATCTCACGGGTCCTGAAATTAACGACTATGTAAGTCTCTAATGGCTTTGAGGGGACTCAAACTTATGATTAGTGAGAAGCAAACTCAAGATCTGATCAGTTGAGCTATCTCTCAAGGTTGGTGAACACAATATCTAACCCCACAAGTGTTAATTGAAAGTGATTATTATTATTATTATTATATAAAACACTAGTGTGGGACGTCAATTACATTACACTCTCACATTTCGTTGTGAACTTATTGTTCAATTTTTTTCTAATTTTTCACAAACTTGTTTTTTTGAGTGATTACATCCTTTTAGAGCCAAATTAAATGGTGATTAATTCCAATTTGTTGATCAAAGACAAGATTGAAAAAACGATGACCAATATGGTAAAGGCACAAAAAATAGGTGATGGGTTCAAAGTTCTTGTGAAAAGTTCATTTTATTTCTCCTACTTTCCAAATTATACCAATTCAGTCTCTAACCAACTTAGTCCCTAATTTTTTTTGCAATTCAATCTTGGTATAAATATTTATTTTTAATATTTTCTAGTCCTTGTCTTAGGAGAGACAAGAGAGAGAGAGAGAGAGAGAGAGAGATTATTGGATAATGGTGTTAAGAGAAAAGGTCATTGTTCACATCTTTTCCGGCCACCAAAATAATTGTTCTTGTTATTCACGGGTTCCATGCAATGAAAAAAGTTTGATGGTGATTATTTGGAGTCTCAATGTTGCTTGAAAAACATATTTATGTTGAAAAAGACAAATCTAACCCGATTTAATTTTGATTTTTTTTATTGTTTTTTTGGGTTGATGAATTGGTTTCTAAATACTTTAAGAGTGTTGGTAAGGTATTTTTAAATTTGGTTTTTAGTGCCCCCCCCCCCCCCTAATTTTCTAGGAATTTGGGTTGATAAACAACATGTTATTTGCCTATTTGTTTTTCAAAAAACAACAAAACCAAGCCTAGGCATGCAAGCTGGCACAATGCTCAACTTTTTTTGGCCTTTTTTCAATTTTTATTTTATATTTACATTAAATATAAATTAAAAAAAACAAGTATTGAGCTCGATTGAGTTCATGATTTGGATTGCAAGTTTGATGGGTTAAGCCACAACGTCTGATTATTTTTTTTGGTTTAATGCATTTTTTGTCCCTTGATCAAAAAATAATAATTTCACTATTTGTTATCAATTATCTATTTTTTTATTGAACTTGAAAATAAAAAAAATACAATTTCACCTTTTGTTATCAATGATCTAGTTTTTTTTTTTATCTCAATCCCACGCTCCAGTCTAGTTTTTTCTTTTTAAAAAATATTTAATATAAAAAATTATCATTCGCTTTATTGTCATATAATTAAATAAAATTTAATCTCTTAGATAAAAAAAAATAATAAATTTAATGATATGCATGACTTGTGTCGCTAGTTTAGTTGGTTGACTCGAGTTCACTTGGGTTATTTTTTTCAATTGAGTGTTGCTTTTTATCATTTTTTTTCCTTCAACATTAAGTTAATTAGGGATTGAGCTTTCTAAGTTATTTTTGCAAGATTATCTCCATAGATTTCATAGATTAACCCAGATAAATCTAATATATTTTTGTCTCAATATTAAATAAAAATATCATCGAGTATGCAACTGATTTTGAATTTATGATTAAAATCTATTTGTTTTCTTAAGAAACACGTTAGCAATGTTTAGACTCTTTTTTTGCATTCAATATTTTTTTGCTCCGATATGTGGCGTAGCCGGGCCAATTCTTTTATTGTTTGATTAGATAAAGAGTTTATGATATGTATGGTCTGTGTTGCGAATTCAAATATCTTAAACTACATCTATCTCTTTATTTTTTAGTTTAGTCTCTGATTATCATTAATAACTTATTTATATTTTATAGGCATGGATAATAGTTTTATTAAAAAAGAATTATTCATAAAAACAAAGTTATGAAACACAACTAGGTATATGACATGTGTTATAAAAATTAAATATCTTAATTTATATCTATCTCTCGACTTTTTTAATTTAGTATTTACTTATCATTAACATCTTTATATGTATATTAGCATAAATGATTCTTAATTTATTTAATTACACGAGTATATAAAAAAAAAATTATTGGGAATTTTTTTTCATGGCCACAAACCTGTTGAGAAAGCATGTACATTCATTTAAAAAAAAAAAAACTAAAATTACTCAACTCATAACAAAAAGCTTTATACTTGTACAATTTCTAATTTCTTGTTGCATCTGGCCTCTTTTAAAAGCATCAAGATGGGTTGACATCAGTCCAAAGACTAGTGTGACCAATCTCAGTTCATGGAAAAAATAATTATGGAAGTCTCACGGGACCATAGATACCAAAAACAAACCCTAATATATAGACAATTGAATTCGATTGTGTGATATATATCAATGAGCTTCTAACTCAGGTGATAACAATATCTTGATAGATAACAAAAGATTTACATCTCATGCAAGGAAAGATCAAAGTTAATTATTCATCCTTACTGTAGTGGTCAGATTAATATACCTATCAGCAAGTTTATCTCTCTTTCTTAAGAGTAACAATTAACACTAACCATGTTTATAACCTAATAAATAATAATATGATTGTGTCATTGTTAAAATAATGATAACCTAACTCAAATTAATATTATATCTTTGTATCGCCATATGATCAGGCTGTTCATAGACCTGATAGAGGATTAGTTGGGTCAAACATTTGAAGTTAAGAATTAAATGACTCCTTTAATGAAAGACCTGCACTTGTCTTTAGTACAGAGTACCTTTTTCTTTTAAGCCCTTAAAAATGAAGGGATCCGTTGCATGGACTCCATTAATGCATGGAAGAGACAGCCTTCTCAAGTGTCGAGGGCGTCATGTGTGCAGTGCAGTTATGATGTTGCAGTTATAAGGTTTGCTGTCTGAAAATTTAAAGCCTCAAAACAATAACCTAAACATATGTAATATTCATATATGTATAACTGGTACAAGATTTTCAAGTTCATGTCACCCAAGAGAGAGAGAGAGAGAGAGGGAGAGAGAGTATCCCTAAGCGCACACACAATAATTACAACTAGTACTCGTGAAATCTATAGAGAAGATGATTTTTTGGACTTTAGCAAAGCTAGCATGGTGTGACCGACAGATCTTTGAGCTTCTGCGATTCTTAAGCTGAGGTGGAATTAATTAATCTGACCACCGCTCCCGCTGCTTACTGGTGGAGTCCGCCTCGCAAGAGCACTTACAGTGACTGCAGGAGGATCTTCCTATATGCACATCACACAAAATATTAACTGGTATAATTCTGTTGAACTAATAATCATGAGTCATATATATTTAAGAAGAAAAAAATATTACTAGTGCTACACGAATTTAATTTGGAATGCAAGTTTATCTGTTGGATACGAGAAATTAAGTTATTAATGTCGATTTGATAATTCAGGAACTACTCCATTTGTTGAGCCCAAAAC
>Ga0307510_10004213_pt1 | contig 16896 bp, 12 predicted proteins | sample 12_EM_MG_FD_207224 | JGI IMG/M metagenome (GOLD analysis project Ga0307510, IMG submission 207224) | Populus trichocarpa ectomycorrhiza microbial communities from riparian zone in the Pacific Northwest, United States - 12_EM | ecosystem: Host-associated > Plants > Roots > Unclassified | place...
CGGGATGCGCGGCCGCGCATCGCCCCGGCCGGCCTGATGTTCCTCGCGATCACCTCGATCGGCTGGGGTTTCAACTGGCCGGTGACGAAATTCCTGCTCTCCGAGCTGCCGCCCTTGACCCTGCGCGGGGTGACCGGCGTGCTGGGCGCGATCCTGCTCGCCGCGCTGGCGCTTGCCCGCCGGCAGAGCCTGAAGGTCGACCCCGCGATCTGGCCGCGCCTCATCACCGCCGCCATGCTCAACGTCACCGGCTGGATGGTGCTGATGGGCCTGGCGCTGCTCTGGCTGCCGGCGAGCGAGGCGGCGCTGATCGCCTACACCATGCCGGTCTGGGCCTCGATCATCGCCTGGCCGGTGCTGGGGGAGCGGCCGACCGTGCTGCGCACGCTGGGGCTGGTGATGGCCTTCGTCGGCCTCGCCTCGATCATGGGCGGCAACGGCATAGCCGCCAGCGTGGAGAAGCTGCCGGGCATCATCATGGCGCTGTGCGGCGCGGCCGGCTTCGCCGTCGGCACCGTATTCTCGAAGAAATACCCGATCCATTTGCCGCCGATCACGGCCGCGGCCTGGCAGATTGGGATCGGCTGCCTGCCGATCTCGATCATCGGCCTCATGATCGAGACCACGCATCTGGACAAGGTGACGCCGGTCGGCTGGTGGCTCTTGGTCTATTCGACCGTGGTGCAGTTCTGCATCGCCTATGTCAGCTGGTTCGCAGCCCTGGCGCGGCTGCCGGCCTCGGTCGCCGCGATCGGGACGATGGCGGTGCCGGTGATCGGCGTGGTCGCCTCCGCGCTCGCGTTGCACGAGCCGCTGGGGCCGGGCCAGATCGCCGCGCTGATCTTCACGCTTGGGGCCGTGGTGCTGGCGACGCGCTAGCTCAGCCCGCCCCCGCCCAGTGCCTTCCTGATCATCTCGGCGAGCTGGTTGCGGCGGTAGGGCTTTGTCAGCAGCATCACGCCGTCGTCGAGCTTGCCGTGATGCACGATGGCGTTGTCGGTGTAGCCGGAGGTGTAGAGCACCTTGAGGCCCGGGCGGCGCTTGGCCACTTCCTCGGCGAGCTCGCGCCCGCTCATGCCGCCGGGGATGACGACGTCGGTGAAGAGGAGATCGAAGGCCTGGCCGGCCTCGATCAACTGCAGCGCGGCGCGGCTGTCGGCGGCGGCGACGGTGTTGTAGCCGAGGCTCTGGAGCTGCGCCGTGACGAAGTTGCGCACCATCGTGTCGTCCTCGACCACGAAGATGGTCTCGGCGCCGCCTTCGGCCTGCGGCGCGGCGACGGCGGCCGCCTCCGTCGTGCCTTCGCCCGGCGGCAGATAGAGCTTGATCGTGGTGCCGTGGCCTTGCTCGCTGTAGATCTTGATGTGGCCGCCGGACTGCTTGACGAAGCCGTAGACCATGGAGAGGCCGAGGCCCGAGCCCTTGCCGACCTCCTTGGTGGTGAAGAACGGCTCGAACGCCTTCTGCTGGATGTCCGTCGTCATGCCGGTGCCGGTGTCGCTGACCGCGAGCATCACGTAGGGGCCGGCCCGCACCTCGAGATTGGCCTGCGCATAGGCCTCGTCGAGCACGACGCGATGGGTCTCCAGCAGCAGCTTGCCGCCGTTCGGCATGGCGTCGCGGGCATTGATGGCCATGTTGAGCACGGCATTGGTCAGCCGCGACGGGTCGATATGCGCCGTCATCGGCCCCTGTTCGAGCACGGTCTCGATCTGGATCTGCTCGCCGAGGGTGGGGCGCAGCAGTTTTGCGATGTCGGTGATTGCGGCGTTGATCTCGACATTGCGCGGCTCGAGCGGCTGCCGGCGCGCAAAGGCCAGCAGATGCTGGATCAGCTCGGCGCAGCGCTCGGCGGCATCGTCGATCAGACGTGCGACGCGCTGCAGCTCCGGCTGCTGCTTCAGGCTTGCAACCAGCGTCTCGGTGTTGCCTGAGATGACGGTCAGCATGTTGTTGAAGTCGTGCGCGACGCCGCCGGTGAGCTTGCCGATCGCATCGAGCTTCTGCGACTGATGCAGTTGCCGCTCGGTCTCGCGCGAAATGGTCGCGTCGTGATAGACCAGCACGGCGCCGGAGATCTCGCCTTGCCCGTCGCGCATCGGGCGGCCGCTGATCATGAGATGGCGCACGTCGTTGCTGCTGTGCGGGCGGACGATCATCTCCAGATCTTCGAACTGCTCGCCGCGCAGCACGCGCACCGAGGGCAGCTCGTCGGCCTTGAGCGGCGTGACGCCGTCGCCGTGAAAGACGCTGGACAGCGCGCGCAGATTGCGCAGGTTCATGCCGGTCCGGTGCAGCAGCATGCGTTCCGCGGCCGGATTGGAGAGAAGGACGTTGCCCTCGGCGTCGATGACGAGCACCGCCTCGGCCATGCTGTGGAACGTGCTCTGGAGCACGTTGATCGACAGCCGCAGCTCGTCATGCGCGACGACGAGGTGCTCGGTGCGCTCGGCGACGGCCGCCTCGAGCGCTTCCTTCGCCACCTGCGTCTCGTGCAGCGAGCTCTGGAGCTGCACCGTGGTGCGCTGGCTCTCGCGCATGAGCATCGTGACCAGCAGCAGGATCACCAGCGCGCCGATCACATCGATGCCGAGCAGGACGATGCCGGTCCGCCGGGAATTCGCTTCGCGGTCGGCCAGCAGCTTCTCTTCCCCTGCGGCCAACCGGTCGAGATTGGCTATGATCACATCCATCAGGCCGCGGCCCTCGGCCTTGCCCTGAAGTGCGGCAATGCCGGCCTGGTCGTCTGCGGCGCGCAGCCGCATCGCCTCGGCCGCGATATCGAACCGCCGCCTGACCAGTGGCACGGTCGTCTTCACCAATTCGCCCTGGTCGCGATTGTCCCGCACCGCGCGTTCGAGGTCGGCGAGGGTCGGCGCGACCCTGTCCTGTGTCGCCCGAAACTCGTCGGCGAAGCTGCCGGTCCGGTAGATCTCGAAGCCGCGCGCGGCGCTCTCGGCCTGGCGAAGCAGCAGGCGCAGGTCCGAGATCTTCTTCAGCGCCTCGACGGTGTGATTGACCGAGGCGGCATCGGACCGCGACTTGACGTCGAGTCCGATCGAGGCGGCGGTGATGAGCAGGAGGATGGCAAGTCCAGCACCGAGAATGACGCGCTGCGTTGGGATCAAGGGGCTTCTTTCTTGTCCTTCGGCAGCACGGCCTCGCCAAGGCATTCCCGGATCGTGGTCAGCAGCGCGTCGGGCGTGAACGGCTTGCGCAGGCACCGCGCGGCCCCAAGCTCCAGCGCCATGCGCAGGAAGTCGGGGGAGGGCGAGGCGGACGAGGCGAAGGCGTAGCCCGACATCGCGATCAGCGGGATCGCAGGCGCACGCTCGTGAAAGATGCGGATGGATTCGAAGCCGCGCATGTGCGGCATGAAGATGTCGACGAGCATCACATCAAAGGTCTGCGCTTCGAGCGCAGCCAGTCCCGTTTCTCCGCCATCGGCCATCGTGACATCGAAGCCCTGACGTAGGAGGAGGACCTCGATGGTCGCGCCGACCATCGGATCGTCATCTACCACGAGGATACGCGGCATGACATTTCCCAGTAATCGAAGTCCCCACCGTCATCGGTGATATAGGCGAATCGTGCGGCGGGTCAATTTGGGATTGGATAGGGGTAGGTATGCACGGTGAAGTGCATAGCTGAGCCACAAAAGCCCCGATCCGCCGCGCTGGTCTGGGGAGGCCGCTGCCGCCTTGGCCCGGCCAAGGCCATACGGCGGGTGAATTTCATCGAAATTCAATTAAAGGTTGGGGCAAATTGAGGTGCGGACGAAAAGCCGCACCCCAAAAGGTCAGCGATTGCCGCGGTTGCCTCTGTTGTCGGCTATCGCCCCGAGGGTTCGACGGTCGTTGGTGTCGATCGGCGGGAACGGCGCGAACAGGCGCGCGCGCCTACCAGGAATAACGCACGGCACCCTTGCCGGCATAGCTGCGAACAGTGTCGGCGAATTCGCCCTCGAACGTCGCCGCAACCGACCAGCCGTTCATCCAGCGCAGTTCCGCAGCCGCCGTCGTCAGCGCCGAATCGTGGGGCTGGGCTGCGCCGTTGACGACGAAGCTCGCGCCGGGCAACGCCTGGAAGGTGGCCGCGGCCGAGCGGTCGGCGTTGAAGTCATGCGCCCATGCGAGCCGGCCGCGCAGCGTCAGCATCGCATTGGGGAGCGCATAGGACTTGTCGGCGCGGACGCCCAACTCGCTGCGGCTGTCGGTGACGCTCTTCCCACCGTAGGCGAGAGCAAACGCCGGAGTGCCGACCAGGGCCGATTCCGCATAGGCTGGCAGATCGAAGGTCGTGAACTGACCGGCGGCATAGGGCGTGATGCCGAGGCCTGCGAGCCAGGGTGTCGCGAAGCGGTAGCCGCCTTCGATGCGGCCCGAATAGGCGTTGGCATTGAATTCGGCGTGCAAGCGGTCGACGCCGGCGATGGTCACGATGCGATCGGTGGTGATGTCCTGAAAGCCGTAGGCCAGCGCCGCCGAGACGTAGGCGGGGCCGGATTTGTGGCGCACGAAAGCGCCGGCCTGGAACAGGTCGGACCGGCCGTGGCCGCTGTTGTCGACGGAGAAGCTCGTCCCGCCGCCGGCGAGCGCGAAGCCCGCGACCGTATCCGGAGAAAAGCGATAGTCGGCGCCGACGGCGACGCCGGCAAGGCTGCTCGTCGTGCTGTTGCTGCCGAGCGCCGTGTTGCCGTCGGTCGTCTGCGAGCCGCCGAATCCGGCTGTCCATACGCTCCAGCGGGGATCGTAGGTTCGCGCCATGGGCGCCTTGGCGAACATCGCGGCATAGGCGTCGCGTTCCGGCCCGGACGCGGTGCGCCTCGTATCGCCGGCCGCGAAGGATGACGTGCCGGACGATGTCGCGGTGTCGCCGCGTCCGGCGATGAAGGGGTCGGTCAGGACACCCATAAACTGGCTCATGGCGTTGAACGTCGTCTGCTGGCTGCCGGCGGCGGTCTCGCCCGCGGCCTGGCTGAGGCCAGCCGGGGTCAAGGCCGCGTAAACGCTGGAAATGCCGCCGTTCGCAATGAAGGCATTCGTCAGCGCGTTGCCGACGTTCTGCTGATTGGCGTTGAGGCCGCCGGGAATCGCGAAGTGGAGGATGAGGTCGAGATAGACGTCGTTGTTGTTGGCGTCATAGCTCAGGCTGGTGCTGAAATTGGAGGACAGGTTGGTGTTGAGCGCGCCGAAACTGCCGCTGATGCCGCCCGCGGCGCTGAGGATCGTGTATTGCCGGCTGACGTAGCTTCCCGGTGCAAAGACCGCTTGCACGGTGGCGCCACCGAGCGTCGCCGCGCCCGCAACATTGGTGCGGTCGGCGGACGACGGCGACAGCTCGATCAGGTATGTCGAGGCCGCCGTGAACGAGAGGCTGCCCGCGACGGTCAGCGTTCCGATCGACTGGCCGGGCGCGAGCGTGCCGCCGTTGACGGCGACGTTGCCGACGGTGCCGGTGCCGCCCAGCACGCCGCTCGAGTTGACGGTAACGCCGCTGGCCGACGAGATGTCGCCGCTGACCAGCAGCGTGCCGCCGTCGATCTGGACCGGGCCAGCGAAGGTGCTGGTGCCGGTCAGGGTCCAGACCGACTGGTTGGCCTTTGTGAAGGTTCCGAAGCCGCGATATTTTCCGGTCGAACTGAGCTGCGAGACGTCGAAAGTTGCGGCGCCGCTGCCACCGAGCTCGAATGTGTCGTTGCCCGTGCCGATCGCCGCGCCCGAGATGCTCGATCCCGGTGCGATCGTCAGCTTGTTGCCGGTGCCCTCGAACAGGATCGCGTCGATGGCACCTGTGTTGCCGTCAAGCAAAGTGGCGCTGATGCTGCCGGCATTGTAGACCGTCACGCCGCCGGCGCCCGGGTTCGAATGGATGCCGTAGAGGAAGCCGCTGATGGTGCCGCTGTTGTAGATCGCGCTGTCTGAACCGACGGCGACGGCCGCCTGGGCGCCGCTCGTGATGACGCCCCCGGCAAAATTGTTGATGAGCGAATTGGCGCCGACGCCGACGGCAGCCTGGACGAACGGGCCCACGCCCGTGATGGTCCCGTAATTGCTGATGTTGCCGGCCTGATTGACCTGGACGCCGTAGGAGCTTCCCTTGATGGTACCTCCGGCATAGTTCGTGATCGTGCTGGCGAGAAAGCCGGCCGCTCCAATGTAATTCGTGCCCGTTATAGTCCCGTAATTTTCGAGGATCAGCGTCGTGCCGGATACGCCGTGCGCTGTGCCGGTGATTGTCCCCCCTGCGTTGTTGGTGACGGTGGTCTGACCCAATCCGTCGATGCCAAAGCCGTTGCCTTGGATGGTGCCGGAATTCTGAACATTCAGGTCGTTGGTTCCACCGGTGGCGATTGCGGACTGGTCGCCTGTAATTGTGCCACCGGCTTTGTTGATCACGGTCCCCTGGCCGAGATAGATGCCTCGCGCGTTGGGCGCCGTGCCGCTGACGGTCGCTCCGGTTTCGACCGTGACGGTCGCGTTCTCTGCAGCGGTGCCGTAGCCGTTGGCGCCGGCACTCGTTCCCGGCGCGCCGCCGCCCTGGTTGATTGTCGTTCCGGTGCAGGTGGCGATGAGGTTCTGTTGGCCGGCCGCCTGCGGCGTACAGTCGGCGCGTGCCGATTGGCTCGCCAGCAGCGTTGCCGAAAAGATCAACGGGCCTGCGATATATCGCGCAAGGAAGCGATCGCGCGCAACACGATGGCTGATGCCGGCTTCGTAGTTCCCTCGATCTGATCGTGGCATTCCAATTCCAGTCTTCGTTCCAGCCTTGCGCGGACGTCTCGACTCGCGTTGCGCAATCGTCAGCAACGTGGATATCGATCAGCAATGTTCGCCGCGTCGCCCACCCGGGTGAGGCCGTATCGCTTTGGCTGTAGCCGTGGCGCGCAGAGCACAGTTGCGACCGTGCTTTTCGAATGAGCCCTTTGCTCGGAAAGTGGGCACGGCAGGTCACGTTAGGACGATGAGGACACTGCGGCGAAAAGCAGGGCCGGCCTGAATTCCTGGCTGCCATCTAACCCCTATGGGTGAGGCTTCAAATCGCGTGTCGTGTTATCATCGCGTTGCGTCCCCAGACTGTTTGGACAGCCGGTTGCTGTCGGCAGCCTTGGGCAGGGAAGTGCGGTGAATTTTTCCGGCGACCAGATCGAGAAGATCCTCGACCTCATCTACGACGCCGCGGCCGACAACGCGTTGTGGCCGCATGCACTCACGGCGGTTGCCGATCTGACGCACAGCGAGGGCGGCATCCTGTTCGGTCAGTCCCTCACTGCGGAACGGATCTATTTCGATTTCAACGGTCGCCTGAACGAGGCGTGCAACCGCGCCTATCAGGAGCGGCACATGCAGAATCCCTGGTCGCAGTACATGGAGCGGCAACCGGTCGGGCGGCTGGTGCTGTCCGATGAAGCAGTCCCGTTGGCGGAGCTTCAGGCATCCGCGTTCTACGACGAGGTGCTGAGGCCGCAGGAGGTCGCGCACAACGGAATGATGGCGCTGGCGGCGCGCAATGATTTTCGTGCCGCCTTCAACATATGTCGCAGCGTGCGGCGCGGGCCGTTCGATCTCGACGAGCAGCGGCTGCTGGAATGGTTGTCGCCGCATTTGTGCCGGTCGGTGACGCTTGGATTTCGGATTGACGGCTATATCGCCATGCAACACGCATCGTTCGATGCTCTCGACCGGCTCGCCGATGGTGTCATCGTGCTCGACCGCAAGGCGCGCGTGCTGTTCACCAATGCCGCCGCGCGGCGGATAGCGGAGCAGGGGGCGTTACGGTTGCAGCAGCCGATCGCGACCGATTCACCGGCGCATTCCCATCGGCTCAACGAGTTGATCCGCGCCGCGCTGCAAGGAGCCGCCGGCGGCACGATGAGCCTGCCGCGCGACGTCAATGGTCGACTCTTGACGATTCTTGTCTCGTCGATCCGAAGTAAGGAGCTCGGGAGGCTTTCCGACGTCGGGGTGAAGGATGCAGCTGTGATGTTGTTCGTCATCGACCCCGCCAACCGCCGTTCAATTCCACTGGGTCAGATCATGGATGCCTACGGCCTGACCCACGCTGAAGCGCGGGTCGCGCTGGCGGCGTCATCGGGGAATACGGTCATCGAGACCGCACAGTCGCTGGGACTGTCGCCCAACACGATCAAGACGCATCTACGCCACGTGTTTGCGAAGACCGGAACGGGCCGGCAGGCGGAACTTGCGGGCCTGATTACCGCGATGGGCGTTGTGAGAATTGGGGAGACCGAGCCCAAGCAGTAGGGCGGACGGAGACGGCTCACTCATCCTTCGTTGCGCGGCAATTGCCATCGTCGCTCGCGCACAACACGAAAAATTCGGGCGGCGCCGATGACCATCGGCGCCGCCCGTGAGCGATCAAGTCGGTCAGGCCGGCTTACGGGCAGGGATGACGCAGGCCGTCATTGCCGAGATAGGTGCCGGATGCCGGGTCGTAGGACCGGAAGCGCTGGACGCAATATGCGGTGGAATCGCCGCCGCTATCGGGCACCACCGCGACGGACGGCTCGTCATAGTAGCTGTCATCGCCGTAGTAGTAGGGGTCGTTGTAATACCCGCCACCGCCGTAATAGGCGTAGGAGCCGAGGCCACCGATGGCTGCACCCGCCGCGACACCGGGCCAGAAGCCGCCGCCACCGTGACGACGCCAGCCGCCACCGTGCCCGCCGCCGCCGTGCCAGTTGTTGCCCGCGGCTGCGAAGCTGCGGCCGCCACCGTTAAAGCCCGGTCCGGCGCTCGGACGCATGGCTACGCCAGCGCTCGGGCGCATGGCTGCGCCGGCTGCGAAATTGCCTCCGCCCATCCTTGCACCACCGCCAAAGCCGCCGCCGCCCATCCGGGCGCCGCCGCCGCCACCGCCGAAGTGAGCACCGCCGCCGCCGCCCATGTGACCACCGCCGCCACCGCCACGGCCGCCATGGCCCTGCGCGAAGCTCGGTGTCGCCATCGGAAGAACCAGCGCCAGTGCGGCTGCAGCGCTCAAAACTTTCAGACTGTTCATGTTCAACTCCTTTTCCAGGAAGCAAACCCTTTGAAAGGGCGGTGGTTCCTGGGTTCACGCGGGTGTGCGCGTGTGAGGGGGAGATTTTCACGCGGTCGCTGTACCCGGCATGAACGGATCGCGTCGGCTTTGCGGCGGGGTCCACGTTTGCGTGGGGCACGGCCGCACCCGGCGAACTGGACATTTCGACGCCCGGATGGCATCAGGGCCTCACGAAGCAGGGCCCTTGCCGCATGAAACAGTTTTTCCTCAAGTTCTTCACCTGGTGGAGTGGCCAGACCTTTGGCACCCAGCTCTGGACCAAACGGTACGGAGAGCTGGTCGGCCAGGACGAGCAGGGCAACCTCTATTATCGCACCCGCGGCGGGGCGATCGATCCGACGCTCGGTTTCCAGCGTCGCTGGGTGATCTATAACGGCTACGCCGAAGCGAGCCGCATTCCGCCGTCCTGGCACGGCTGGATGCATCACACCGTCGACGTGCCGCCGACCGAGGACAACTACCAGCCGCGCGAGTGGGAAAAGCCGCACCAGCCGAATCTCACCGGTACGCCCAACGCCTACCGTCCCTCCGGCTCGACCCTTGCCAGCGGCAAGCGTCCGAAGGCGACCGGCGACTACCAGCCCTGGACGCCTGGCTAGCCGCCCGCGCTTCCCCCTCGTTCGACTGGATGCAACCGCATCCGCTTCACCCCGCTGTGGACAACGGGAACAGCGGGGATGCCGCTTGCGCGGGCGTTGCGCTGATGCGGGCGATGCGGCTCAATGGTCCCATCTTACGGAGATGGGAGACCATCGCGTTCGGTTCGGGCAACAGTTCGCGACTGTCCCGAAATGCAGCGGCCGCCGACTCAGGACTCGATCGGGAGATAGGCCCCCGGTCTGGAAGTTCCGAAATCGCCCGATGAAATGTGCAGCCGCCGTGAGACAGGAAAGGCCGCTCGGGAAACCGGGCGGCCTTTTTCTTTGGGGGCTTGTGTGGGTGTCTCGTGCCCCGGACGCAGCGTTGCACGATGCAGCGTGTCCAGGACACGAGAGGAGAGGCTCGTTCGCTCGCGCCGCCGCGCTCAACATTCAGAATCCCACCCGCAAGCCGGCGCGGCCCGTGACGGTGCTGGAGTGGTCGGTCAGTGCCGTGTATTCCACCCCGCCATAGATCCCGACGCCGCTGCGCAAGCGCCAGTCCAGTGTCGTGCCCACGAAGCCGCCGGCAATGGATGCATGTCCCGGCGCGGCGAACGCCAAAGCCTGGCCCAGCAAGGTCGCGTTGACATCGCTGTCGCCGACGCGCTGCTGTCCGATCACGCCGCCATACCCGCCGATCTGGAAGCGAACGGCGTCGGTCAGCGTCGTGTAGGTCAGGTTGAGTTCGCCGCGTTCCTCGACGTTCTGCAGCGTTCGGTTGCCGATCGTGAGGTTCGCGGTCGATCCGCTCTCGGTATAGCCGTCATAGCCGGCCGCCAGATAGCGAACCCGCGCCGTCGGTGTCAGCGTCCAGCCGGGCGCGAGCGCATGGCGGTAACCGAGCGCCAGTTCGGGGCTGACGAACCAGCCGCCAAAGTTTGCGGTCGCGGTTTCAAGGCCACCTGCGGCGAGGTTGTTGTTGATGATGCGGCTGGAGTGATTGGAGGTCGCGCCGCCAAGTAGTCCGAAGTCGATGAAGGTTTTGCCGATATCCTTGCGGCCATAGATGCCGCCGAAGCCGATGTCGCTGCGGGCGTCGCCCATGGCGGGATCAATCCTGGTCAATGTCGACCCGCCGCCGCCATAGCCACCGAGCAGCAGATCAGGCGCGACGCGCTTGTCGATGCCGATCGCGCCGCCGTAGAAATCCGTGACGTTGCGCAACGAGACGCCATCCGCCTGCTGCACGCGGTGGCCGGTGAAACCGCGCGCCCACACCGTGGTGCCGTCCGGCGCGGTCACGGTCGGGTTCTTGAACCACACCGCATCCGTCGAGGTCTTTGCGTAGCCCATCACCTGGGCGAAGGCATCGTCGACCGATGACGTCGCGTTCTCCGTTGCGGCAAAGCCGAGAGCGTCGCCGCTTGCCGAACCTGTACTCGTGCGGCTGCCCGCAATGCCGGTGACGGCGCCGGTGAACGCGAGCAGAGTGCGGTCCGTCACGCCAAACATCGTGGGGTCGACGGTGACGAGCGTATTGCCGGAGGCGACACCGGGCAGGCCGGGGCCGATGGTCACGGTCATCCCGCCGAGCGAATTGAAGAAGGTGAGATTCTGGTTCGCCGCGGACACGTTCAGGTGTGCGAAACCGGAGATCAGGATACTTCCGGCGATCTTCGAGCCGGGCAGCAAAGTGAGCGCGCTTGTGGTGTTCACCGAGATGGCAAAGCCCGCGGTGCCGATGATGGTTCCGGAATTCGTGATCTCCGCGGTCGGAGCATAGGCAATCGGGCCGGCTGCGATACCGACGCCACCCGAGATCACGCCACTGTTGTAGATGACGGTCTGATTTCCAACGACGATGCCCCCATTGGTGCCCGAAATCGTGCCCGCATTCGTGACCGTGCTGACCAGAGTGAACATGCCGACGGAGGAGCCGATGACAGACGCATCCGAACCAACGGTCACATTGCTGAAGAACGCGGTGTAACCTTGGCCGCCGCCGGCCTGGTTCACCGTCGTTCCCGTGCAGCTCACATCGCTGCCCGAAGTCGGGCTGCACACGGCGCGTGCGGGCTCGATGCCGCCGACGATTGCGCCGATCGTGGTCAGGACGAAAACGGAAGAAAATGTGCCCAGGGATCTCAGCCGAGCCGGCACCAGCAACGACATGAACGCTCCAAAATATGAGTCGTAAACATACTCCGAAGATTAGCTGACAAGCCTTCAGTGGGGCAGCTGGGCTGACGTAGAAACTTCCCTCGGAGGTTGTTTCCCTCCGGGCTGTGGTGATTCTGCTACATTCGGGAATTGCTGCAGCCGAAATCAGGTTGCTGCCGCCGCGCCTGCATTATCCGCGGAGCAAATAGTGCCTCCATTCACGCCATCTTGGCCGCCGCCCGCTTCACCGCCTCGAGGCGGTGGGCCTGATTTTGCGCGCCGCGCTCCCTGAGCATCGCCAGCACTTCGGCCGGTGCGGTGTCGGGCGAGCCTGAATTGAACGGCGGAGCGGGGTTGTATTCCATCTGGAGCTGGATCGCTTCCGCCGTGGTGCGGTCGACCAGGATCGACACCAGCGTCAGCGCGAAGTCGATGCCTGCGGTGACGCCGCCGCCGGTGATGCGGTTTCGGTCGATGCAGACGCGCGTCCTGGTCGGTGTTGCGCCGAACTGGCTGAGCATCTCCATCGCGCTCCAATGGGTGGCGGCACGATAGCCCTTCAACAGGCCGGCAGCGCCGAGCGCCAGTGATCCCGTGCAGACCGAGGTGACGTATTTTGCGCCCTCGGCCTGCCTGCGCAGGAAATCCAGCACCTCCTCGTCATTGAGCAGATCGTTGGTGCCGCCGCCGCCGGGCACGCAGATCACGTCGAGCTGCGGGCAGTCGGCGAATGTCGTGGTCGGCGTCAGCGTCAGCACGGAATCGCTCGGCACGGGTTCGATCCGTTTCCAGATCAGGTGCAGCTTGACGCCGGGAACCATGGCGAACACCTGCAAGGGGCCGGTGAAGTCGAGCTGGGTGACGCGCGGAAATACCAGCAGACCGATCTGGAGCGGCGACGACATCGGCAGATCGTTCATGGGCAGGTCCTCCAAAGATGAGCTTGACGAACGCAGCCTCTCATGATGCCCTTCTGTCCAAAATGGCGTAATTCCCTCACTTTCGGACATCTCATGAGGACCTGGCCCATGATCGGCATCCTGATCTTCCCGGACTTCCAGTTGCTCGATGCGGCCGGCCCGATCTCGGTGTTCGAGATCGCGGCGCGCGCCACTGGCAAGCTACCGGCGATCCGCGTGCTGGCGCTGAACGCGGGGCCTGTGCGCAGTTCGTCCGGCGTGGAGATGATGGCGCGCGACTTCAAGTCGGGGAATGCGATCACGACCCTGGTCATCGCGGGCGGTGCAGGCGTGACGGACGCCGCGCGCTGCGAGGTCACGCGCGCCTTCGTGCAGCGGCTGGCGAAGCGCGGCGTGCGGGTCGCCAGCGTCTGCTCGGGTGCGTATGTGCTGGCCGAGGCGGGCCTGCTCGATGGCCGCCGCGCTACCACGCATTGGGGGCGGACGCGGGATTTCGTCGCGCGCTATCCCAAGGTGAAGTTCGAGCCTGACCAGATTTTCACGCGAGACGGCGATGTGTGGACGTCTGCAGGCATCTCAGCGGGGATAGATCTGGCGCTCGCGATGGTGACCGAGGATCATGGCGAGGAGATCGCGCAGGCGACCGCGCGGCAACTCGTGCTGTATCATCGCCGCAGCGGCGGCCAGTCGCAATTCTCCTCGCTGCTGGAATTGAAGACGCCGAACGGCCGCTTCGGCACGCTGCTGTCCTGGGCCCGCGAAAACCTCGACGCCCGGTTGACGGTGGAAGATCTCGCCGATCGCGCCGGCATGAGCGCACGGCATTTTGCCCGCGCCTTTGCCGCCGAGACCGGCACGACGCCGTCGAAAGCCATCGAGCGCTTGAGGATCGAGGTTGCGCGCGAGCGCGTGCAGTCCTCGCGCGAGGCGATCGAGCTCGTTGCCGAGGCGACCGGCTTCCGTGATCCCGAGCGCATGCGCCGCGCCTTCATCCGCGCCTTCGGCCAGCCGCCGCAGGCGCTGCGGCGTGCAGCGCGGGTCGGTTAGGGCAGCCTGGCGTCAAACAGAACCGCGCCCGGAGAACCCGTCATTCATCTTCTTCGTCACGAAAACATAAAGGTACCGATCAGCAGGCCCGCTGCGAAAGCGAAAAGCCCCAAAGTGCAGGACGAAACGATACGGACGAGGATGCGAACTTGCTCCTCATACTCCTCTTCCGCGGTCTTGTGGGACTGAGCCGCCATCGCAACTGCCCTGCCATCGCCCAGATTTGGCGAATGTATTCCCGAAATCATGGCCAAGGCGAGGCATTTTGGCCCCGCCGCGATGCCCTGTTCGTGATCCGGCAGGCATCTCTTCAGCGGGGAGGATTATTGAGGCCCCCTCGAGGTCTGAGTCTTGCGTGACGATCAGCTTGATGAGGCGGTGCCGCTCGCCGCCGTAGCGCCGGAGGTTTGTGCGCGCGCCGTCAAGCGCCGTGCGATCGGCATCAGCATGTACGGCGCAAGGTGAATCGGAAACTGCGTCATCGCGAAATAGAGCCAGGTGGTGGGCGGCAGCGCGCCGGCGGTCGCCGCCAGCATCAGGCCGAGATTGCGCTGTGACACCATCAGCCCGAGCGCCAGCGCGCGTTCATAGCCGATGCGGCGAAACAGCAGCGTGGTGATCGCGAGCAGCGTGAAATAGATCGCGAAGGACAGCGCCGCCAGGCCGATGGTGAATAGCGGCTGGGCGACGAGGTCGCTGACGACATCGCCCATGATCGCGGCTGCGAAGATCAGGAGGATGACGATGTTGAAGCCGTCGATCGGCTTCTTGTGACGCTGGATCGCCTCCGCGCCGAAGACCCAGCGGATCGCGGTTGCGGCGAGCAGCGATGCCGCGAGGATGCCGAGCAGCTTCAGGCCGAGCGTGGCCGGCGTGACGCTGAGCATGTCGCCGAGGAATAAGCTCGCGAACAGCGATGCCGTGAAGGGCACCAGCGCGGTTGAGGTCACCAGCGTCACCAGCACGAGCGTGGCATCCAGACCCATCAGCGCGGCCAGCGCCGGCGACGCCATCATCGGCGAGGCCATGCTCTGGAGCATCAGTGCCAGCGCAAGGCCGGGCGAGCGGGCCGTGAGCCCGGTTGCATGAGCGACCAGCCCGACGATCAGCGGCACGCCGATCGTGGTCCAGGCGGTTGCGGTCGCGACCAGCGCCGGCCGGCGCAGATGGCCAACGAGCGCGGCCAGATCGACCCGCATGAAGGAGATGCAGAGCAGCCCGAAGATCGCTTCGGTGACGTAGGGTCGCAGCAGCATCCCGAGCGGCGGCACCGCGGCCGCGATGAACACGATTGCGGCCACCGCACGCGTACCCTGGCTGCCGAGCCATGTCAGTGCGCGCAGGGGGAGGGCGAAGATGGTTTGAAGAATGGAAGACATGCGGGACGGCGGCGTCAGCCCAAACCCTTCAGCCAGGCACCGATCTCACTCACGGCGACATTGGCCTCTCGCAGCAATTTGCCCATCGTGAAGAAGCCGTGGAACTGGCCGGGATAGTGCTTGTACGTGACGGGCACGCCGGCCTGTTTGAGGCGCTCGGCATATTCGTCGCCTTCGTCGCGCAGGGGATCGGCGCCGGCGGTCAGCACATAGGCCGGCGGCAGGCCGGCAAGGTTTTTCGCGCGCGCGGGCGAGGCGCGCCAGTCGTGGATGTCGGAAGCGCCATTGAGATAGTGGTCGCGGAACCAGCGGATCACCGAATGCGTCAGCAGCACGCTGGTCTCGGGCTCGCTGTGGGAGCCATGCGTCAAGGCGAAATCGGTCGCCGGGTAGATCAGGACCTGGCCCGCGATTACGGGGCCGTCGCCGTCGCGGGCGGCGAGCGCGACCACCGCGGTGAGATTGCCGCCGGCGCTGTCGCCGCCGATCGAGAGGCGCGATGCGTCGATGCCGAACTCGCGCGCGTTCGCGGCAATCCATTTTGTGGCGGCGATCGCGTCATCGGCGGCGGCGGGAAATTTGTGCTCGGGCGCGAGGCGATAGTCGACCGAGATCACGATCAGCGCGCCCTCGACCGCGAGCTGGCGGCAGACGACGTCGTGGGAGTCGAGATCGCCGATCACCCAGCCGCCGCCATGGAAGAACACCAAAGCGGGCGACAGGCCGTTCTGGAGGCGCGGCTGCTTCGGTACGTAGATACGCGCCGGGATGGTCCCGTGCGGTGCCGGGATCGAGAGCGGCGCGACGCGGGCAAGCTCGGGCGGCTCGGGGTTGGTGGCAAAGCGCGCCTGTGCGTAGTAGGCGCGGGCCTCCGGTGCGGTCAGTGTCTCGTAGGCGGGCCGGCCGGCGTCCTGGAAGGCCTTGTAGACGGCGGCGGCATCGGCATCGAGCACAACGGGCATGGGCAGCGACCTCTGCGGCTTCTGGTGATGGTGGAGCGTCGGCAACCGGGGGGATGCCCGCTTCGGCCCCAGGGAGAGGCGTTCCGACTATCCCATTCAGGGGCGGGTCTGGCCAGCGGGCGGCGGGCAGGGCAGGGATGCCGCCCTTCCCCCGCCGTATTCGCCGTGTTAACCGGATGGCCTGCGAGCGGCGGTATCCCCTGTAGAATGTCCAACAAGACCGATTCGCTGTTGAAGCCGCGCGAGATATGTTTCGAACCATTACCCTGACAGGTCTTGCGGCGCTTTTGGCCGCCACCGCGCTGACGGTTGCGACGCCCGCGCAGGCGCAGATCGGCACGATTTTCTCCGACCCGCCGCCGCGGCCGCCGGGTGCGATTCCGCGCGGCCAACCCCAGCCTCAGCAGATACCGGATGACGACGACGAAGAAGTCCCCGCGCTGCCGCCGCAGGGCCGCGTGCTGCCGTCGCGCCCGATGGCGCCGCCGCAGGGACGGCAGGGCAACGTGATGCCGGGACCGGTCGAGAGCCAGCCTTTGGCGCCGCCGCCGGGCTCTCCCGCCGCTCCGCCGAACCAACCTCCCGCGATGGCGGTCGCGCCACCCAATGCCCCGGCTGCGCCCGGTCAGCGCCAACCGCAGCAGAAGGGTGTGCCGGGCGGCCCTGTCCCGCAGACACCGGCGAGCCTCCAGCCGGGCGACGAGGTCGTGACCGAGCCGCCGGCCCAGAAGATCGTGAACAAGAAGGCGACCTTCTCCGGCCTCGACAAGATCACCGGGCGCAT
>Ga0307510_10004214_pt1 | contig 16894 bp, 10 predicted proteins | sample 12_EM_MG_FD_207224 | JGI IMG/M metagenome (GOLD analysis project Ga0307510, IMG submission 207224) | Populus trichocarpa ectomycorrhiza microbial communities from riparian zone in the Pacific Northwest, United States - 12_EM | ecosystem: Host-associated > Plants > Roots > Unclassified | place...
TGAAAGACTTTCTAAAGCAGTTAGACGAAGATAAAATTGACACTTTCAGCGGACTCACGAATCGACCCGCTTCTACCTTCCAGACGCCCCCCGGGAAAGATTTGAGTAACGGAAGTAGTCTTTCCTGGGCCCTCCATAACGCATCCAACACCGGGTCTTCAAAGCTTTTGCAGCAACACGCCAATGATACAGCAGTCGCCTTTGCTCCCGAAGCAACAACTTCACGCGCGAGGAGCCTGAGGACCTCATCTACGTCGAGACACGGATGCATATCGAATCTTGAAGATGTTGAAGATCACATATGAGAGACACGCAGTGACTGAACAACTCACGTTCAATTTCATTGACAACCACAAAGACACGGTTTTTCGACACGTTCGCTACAGACCGGAGTAGCCGGAGCGCGTCGAGTTTGCAGCGATCTCAAAACGCGTGAACCGAGGAAATAGAATGAAAGGAGGACCGAAAGTCACGTGTAGACTCGTGACTAGTCCAACACTCCTGCGGCCGGTACGGGCCGGTCTCTGTACGTCGTTTACAGGCGCAATACATTCCGACCAGGCCATGCGCGTGCTTGAGCGGAACGCGGATAGCAGGACCGTTCCGTGTCAACAGAGGCGAGGGTTTGTGGACAAAAGCGTTCACTTATTTTGCCTTGAGTTTTCAAGGATCCCACTGACTCCTTCTGTGGAGTTTGGCGTGCCCAACGGATCTCAGACAGGGTTCGCCAAAGACGACGGCTCGGCGATGGACGAACTGGGAAGCAAGCAAATACCGGGCATTGCCCACATACGTTGTAATCCGTATCGCCTTTGGCACTGAGAGACTCAGGTCCACGCTCAATTTGACGCCAGGTCTCGACCATGACAACCGTTCCTCGGAAATCTTTCCTTGCGCGTCCTGAAGGACGATCACTCATTCGGAGCGCGGCTTGAGAACGGACTCACTGGACACCGTTACAGAAAGAACTAGACAAATGGAACACTACGTGGGGTGATGAACGCGGATCGGGGCCGAAGCAGACAAAAATTCGAAGTTCGATTCTCGGGGAATCCAACGTTACTCGAAAGTAGACACTTCCCCCATCACGACGGTACAGTTTTCGAACGAACCCGTTGCGTACTTGAAGCTTGAGGCCTGAGGTGTTGAACACCGAGGAAGTGAGAGAGGTCGGAGTCGAGGTAATAATAAATAAATGATCAAGAAAAATGCCCACCCCAACTCTGGTGAGAACGTCGTAAAAACACAATATACTTGTTACAACATCACAATGCTATCTTTACTGAACTGGGCCCTTAAAACAAGATCTTTGTGCAACGGTCATGGGAAGTGACATTATTCGAAAAGAACGTTCTACTTGAACCACCTCCTGGGGTTAAAAAATGAGGGAGGATTGTGCTTCTGACCTGATGACGATCCGCCCTCTTCTCCCGCTAATGGAAGCAAAGGGAATCCACTGATCCAGTCCTCGAAGACGGTATTTATCTGACCTTGTTGATCCGCTGGAGGAGTTCCCAACTTCGATGCATCCCTGCCCAACGGCTCGAGGCAACGCTCGTAGTCATCCATGAGCGATAACTCCCCACCCACCAGCAGCGCCCGTACCCTCGTCCAAAGCCCTTCGACATGCTTCTCCCTCTTGTCATCAGGCAAAAGCCTGAGCAGCAGAGCCGAGAGATAGATCACCTTCCATCTTGCCCGGTCGAGGTCGACACCGACGCCAGCCTCGGAACTCTCAGCGACCCCCTTAGTGACCCCGGAGTCCCCGGCGGAAGGATTTCCGATCGCCTCTTCCATCTGCACGATCAACCCCTGTACCTTCTCGACATCCGGCTCGTCCGTCCGTGGGAGTTTGAGCAGGATAAGAGTCGAATAGATCCGCGTGTCAACGACATCTTCGTCCGCCGCGCCCTTCTCGGGGTCACCGAGACCGGAGAGCAACGCATCGATAACTGACCCAACCTTGATCTCGCTCGTTACGGGGGTGGTCTGGGTCGATGTACCGAGGCTTAGGATCATGGCCATTACGTAGATCGTCATTGATAGGTTGTGACGACTCTCTAGGGCGGCGCTCAGGAACTTCAGGGCCGTGTAATCTGTAAGCCCCGATAGTCCACTATTGGCTATAACATAGTGCTGTGCGACCGCGGTGAACGCATCGGCGGCGTGGAGGTTCAAGCGTTCGCGGTGGTCTTCCGGGATTCCCTCGTTCGTCTTGCTCCAGATGTAAGCGATATCTGTAAGTACTGTCTCCCGAGACCTGAACTCGCGTGGGAAATCGCAAGCCAGCCAGAATGCGAATGTGACGACATCGGGGTGAGTGGTGTTGGACATAAGCGTATCAATCAGCTCCGAGGCGAGATCGTCGAATGTGATCTCCCGGTCCACCAACGGCTTTCTCTTGGGGGAGGAGAGGGGATCCAAAGCGTGCGTGGTCTTCCGGTCCACCAAAAGCTTCCTTTCGGGGGAGAAGGAGAGGAGATCCAAAGCGTACGTGATGAGGGCTCTGACCACGGCCTCGTCCTTAGACCATGGTGAGTCGTGATTTTCGCAAAAGATTGAGAGGAAGGGGACGATGGACGACGCGTTGTTGGGATCGCCTCGAGGGATACACGCGTGCATGCCATGGATAAGATCGATGAGAATCTCGTTGTTGAGGGGATCGTCACTGCGAACGTGCCGCACAAGCATTGCCCTGATTTCTTCGGTGAATTCCCGCCGATTCTGGATCTTCAAACCGTTCCACTCCATATCCTTTGCCTCCTCCGCATCCTTAGCCCCCCCCACAGGAGAAAGCCATGCTGATGCGGTCAACAGCATTGCACGAACTTCCTCGGAGTATAGCGGATCAAATTTCGTTTGGAAAGCGTCGATAGTGAACCACTGGGCTACCCAGGCAACGAAAGGGGGTACAGGAATCCCTCCGATGTCGCGGTCGCAATCCGAATTTTGGTCTACCGCCGCCTGAAATTTGGCGTTCCCAAGTACGAGAATGCAGTCGATGGCGGTATTGGTCTGATCTTGACCACCCTCCTCGCGGAACCAAGCCTCGAGGACCAAGGTAGCGAGTTCGACGACGGACCTTTGGAAACGACCGTAGGGATGGGAAGAGGAGATGAGGGCCAAGCTTGAGACCAAGGCTCTGGACTCGGGCGGATCGAGTGGCACCCGAGTGAGCCACAGTATAGCCTCCGCTTGAGCCTCCTGGCTGATATCGAAATCATCCGAGTCGTTGCGTGGTGCGGTGGCAAGTTGGACGAGTGTGAACCCGTACCCTTCCGTGGAGATTTTCTTGGTTCGCTTGTACCAATGATGGAGGGTTCCTGTGCCGCAGACAATCTGAATGATTGGGTAAAACATCGAACCGATTGAGTAGCGGAGAATGCTACAGCAGATGTGTAAAAAACCGTTGGCGATAGAGACGGCGGCCTTTCCGATGATGAAGGAGGGCCGATAGGAGATGAACGTCGAATAATGAAAGAGGGGAAGGCCCGCCGCGGAGGGCAAGGTGAACACCAGGAGGTACGCGACCAAAAAGAACCCGGCTACGAGTGAATAACAGGCCAACACGATATTGTCCAATTCCAAGAGGAATAGGGCGCAACCAACGGTAAACAGCATGATAGAGAAGAGGAGCAGCCCTGGGAGGACGGCGATAAAAATGTGAGCGTACAACTTCTCGAATGTCTTGAACTGCGTGTGTCGTCGACAAGCGCGACGGAGGCCGCCGATAGGGCTTATGCCATAGACGTAATCCGTAAGCCACCATTTCAAGGACATGGCATAGACGGTGGCACAGACACTGATGGTGAGGCTGCCGCAAAAGAGGGAATTTGCCGTAATCGCAAGACCAGAGGATCCCGTGGAGATGGTTGGGTCGGGTATAGTTGGGTCGGGTATGTTTGGGGGGCCGCCGTTGACCAACTGGTAAAGAAGTAGGACTGACTGTTTTTGATAAAGGGCCGACTGTTCTTCATAATTCGGCTCCAATTCGTCGATGGCTCTGATGAGGACGGATGTAACGACACCAGACCACAAAGCAGCCTGCAGATCGTGGGTCAGTCCAGTCAGGATCAGTGATCATTGACCACCGTGACCACGAGACTCACGAAGACGAGTAGTATGTCCAAATCTCGATCCCACTTCCCCAGCCTCTTTTCATCAAACTCTCGAGAAGCTTTGTTATAGGTGGGCCAAAACGCCGCATGCATACCCTCGGATGTACCGGCGGTTTCATAAGGGGGTGGACTAGGGCCCGAGCGGGTAGAGGACTTTAGGGTTAATGCGGATCTGCCTGCACCACCACCAGGAGCAGGGCGGCGGGGTCGCGTCGGAGAAGCATGTGGTTCTGAGGTCTGCGAGACCGGTGAAGTGGGGATAACGTTTGGTGGTTCCGGTGAGACACGTTCTTCAAAGGGGGAAGACCGTAAGGTCTCTTGGGTATCGTATCCGGAGAGTTGCCGTCTAGGCCCACTATTACCGAAAGGCGATCGAAGTGGAGACACTGGCCAGGATGGGAGCGGAAGGATATCCTGGGGCGTGGTTTCAGATACGAAAGTCTCAGCTTCGGCCGTCTGAGATGTCGACGCGCGGAAAGGCTGCTGGTGGGTGACCAGATTCAGCGATCGCCTGGCAATGAGAGGACTATTCGTCGGCAGCGATGGGCTGCGGTTTAGGGTTGGTTCTGTCGACCGCCTGTGGAGAAACATGGCGATAGTGGAAAGAAGGGGGATGGGTGAGGCGAAATTCAGTCGGCGGCAGGGATCATATACAGTCTGGCCACGACGAAGGCACTCTGCAGAGATTCGGATATTAACACCCATGAGGATTATTTCCAATACAGCGCTCTTCCCGTATCCGGACTCTAAGACACAGATTTACGTGAAGGACCCAATATAATGAGCTGAGGCAGAAACCAACGTTGCTGCAGTACGGCAGCAGGAATCATTGAGGTCGTGGATGGCAGTTGACGCCATGAGGCCAGTAGCGGGAACCGAACAATGGATCATGCAGTACTTGGGTAACACGCGCTGCAACCGATATGAGTGTAGGACGTCCAACACCCAACCGGAGCGTGATTGACGGACGGCCACTGGGGTGTCTTCTAGTTTCGCCCCAGATACGCCTAGCCTTATCCGAGAGTTTCATGCAGTCCCGGTACCATGTGCACCAACAGGTGACCAAGTTTCCCTCTCCCATTCCATCAATCGTGACTGGTGGGCAGGGCGACATAAGTAACGGCTGTTTGTGTTTCGTTAGACTGTCTTCTAATATTAACGTTTAATCACCATAAAAATAATCCCTGATTTTTTTCCGGAATGTTACTGCAGCGCGGCAGCAGGAATCACCGAGGTCTTGAAGTTGAATAATTTCGGCTCCTTCCGGTCAGATCACCGCGATCACTTTGTGGGATGGGACTCCTGGCCGTCTGGCGAAGTGCCGGGGTACCCAAGAACCCGACAACATTTGTCCCCCCTTGAGGGCGCTAGAATCCGACTCATCGTTCGAAAGTTTGTGGTTTTGGTACGTAAGTGGGCTCAAAGGTTTTTCTCTGGGGTGACATGACGACCCGTTTCTGCGTTAACTCCTCTTTCTTGTCCCGGTGCTTGTGAATGGTGCTTACTTGGCGCATTGCCAGTTACCCCGGAGGTCGTTTAGGGCCGAGCCCATGAACGTGTCATACGCGGTTCCAACCGGGCCACAAAGTCGAACGAAACCTCCCTCCAAAACGGGGTACCCCCGTCCCCGGTACAAATTCATGAGACGGTTAGGTGAAATTTGCCACCAGAACAGACTGATCGTACTTTCCGATGAGCCCCAGTAGGGAGTGTTGAGCGCTTGAGCCTCCAACCGGTTTGGGACTATAGACTGGTAGGTCGAGAATTATAGTTGACTCTGTCACGAAGCAAGCAAGGGAACCGGCGATCAATCGAGGACATACGCGATAACCTCGGATCTGCATCAGTAAAGCTGGCTCCCTCTGGTAGCGCTAACCAAGCTTAGGCCTCAGTTCTGTGCTTTCTTGCTGATGTGGACCGCGTACATAAGACGTTCAACATGCCCGACTGTGAGCGCCAGTGACGGATGGCTATCGCGGTGTCTTTGGCCCAGATACGCCTAGCCTTATGTATCCGAGTGCCTACAGGTGGCCATCTTTTCCTCTTCCATTCCATCATTTGTGACTGGTGGGCGGGAGGAGCAGGACGACATAGTTAAGTTACATATACAGTATGAATGAATAACTTTCTATGGCCCGGATAGAACGTTCTCCGAAAGTGCTCGTGATGGGTAACAGGACGATTTTCCGCATTGCAGATCTTGAGTGGCAGTCAGGATCCCGACCGTTATGTCGGGTCGTATACAGTCTCCACGGCGCTACAGCCCCAGTCTCCTCTAAGTACGACGTATCAAATTAGAAGGAGGAGAGCTTTGTCCGTTGAGATGAAACGGCCAGGCCTCTCACTAGGACCCCTGACATCGGGCGTGGAGGCCGGATCAAAACCGAGACAGTTTTGTCCGGATTCGCCCCACCGCAAGGTCAGGATCTGTCCGGATTAAGAGCCGGCATCGAAACCGGGGATTCCACCCATGTCCGGATTGGGATCCGGCCATAATACCATGACCGTCCGTCGGAGATTGCTTCTGAGTATATACATGGATGTTGTATACGAGACAGGATGATAGCAATGCATCTACTCTTCGTACTTACGAAGTGCTCGTTCAGTCTGTTCCACTCCCTGCGACAATTCTTCAAACTCCAAGAAATCGCTCTGTGACCTCAACGACTTGGGTTTCGTCTATATTCACGGTGGAGCGGAGGCACAGAAGGAAATGCTTTGGGGGCAATAATGCAAACTGCCTCGTGTGTAACCGGGCGGTTTTAGGAGGGATGTGCGTGAACCGTCTGAGGTGGGCCTGTCCAAAAACTTGGACGCCGATATACGACAACGCAGTGACGTTCGGTGAGTCAGTCACTGCGCTGTGCTTACCACCCTGCCCACCAGACTTTGAGTACAAGCAGATAACTAGTTGTGGATTTTGTCAGTTGAGTCGGGAGAGTGATGGAAACACCTGCCTTGGGTGAGGACGACCTCACCATCAAAAAATGCCTACGCAAATTCACCGACAGTAAGGGGAGAGAGAGCGTTGATTCGTGCCGTTGCGATAAGGTCGTGATGAGGACATCGTGCCTCCTTGAACCGTTTTAGTTGATGGTCAGATGCCTGGGTGTTCATTAGCCCGGTGAGTTCAGGGGAGCACGCTGTGGCTAAAACGGTACCTTCCAGCTCTTACTAAACACAACGACACGCGACAAGCTGTCCACTAAACTATATGCTACTCGATTTTTTTTTGCTGTCAGGAAACCAAAGTATGTCTGGATTCCGGTCCGACCACCCACAAGCTCCTCCGCCCTTGTCCGGACTCCTGCACCGGCCGAAGCATGTTTTTTTACCCAGATGTCCGGATTTTCTGGTCAAAAAGATCCGGCCTCAGGGCAAAAAAGCGTCCGATTTGTCCGGATTCTGGCGCCGGGATCTCCTCCAACTTTCCCGGGTCCTCTTTCACTCAGCGAACGGCTCCGGTCCGATCCGACCGACCCGATAATCACAATGTCATTTATGAGGGCTCATGGCAATAGATACCGGGCCCGCCTATTAAATTCGGAACTTTTTCTCATGCCCAATCCAATTTCCCTTGATACTCCAGTTTCATTGGTGTGCACGACGCACGGGTCCCCAGATATTGAGCAGTAAACGTTAAACCCCGGCTAATTACAGTGGCACGCTTCTCGCTGTTCTCGTATGCAAACCGCTGTACATGATGAAATCAGCCAAGGAGCAGCGGGCTCAGCCAATGACGGTCATGCGACCTTGTTAACTTCCATTCGACCGCCGCCAGTACTATGATTACTGTGTGAATTTAAGCAGGGTTTCTGTTGCATCCGTATTTTCGCTGTACCACGCTCTTCCCACTATATCCTAGTCCTGGATCGAGGGCCACGAACGTTTTCGGTGTGTCCCATGAAGCGCGAGTCGCTGAATCCACACCCATGGCCAAGAATAGAGGTGGTTCAATCGTGAAGTGAAAAGGGCTTTGGTCTGTTAAACTATCTGTTCACTCGGTACGACTTTGGTTGACCAAACCCGTAAGGAAATGAAAAACGAGCAATCTTGTTTGTGGGTGCGTATGGACGGAAAATGGGATCGTCTGGGCGAAGTGGATTTACTTTGCACTTGCTCCGCTCGTTCATTTTCGGAGGTTGCAGTGATGCGTACTTCCGGAAACGAGCCCATTCTATCGTCGTCGGGCGTCTTTTAAAGGTCTGTCGAGTCGAATTTTCAAGGAAACGAAAAACAAATATTGTGGCGTGGCACTCACAGTACATTCATCTTCATTCTGGACATCGCCCGGAAGAGACTCGAATAACACGAGCAGCCTATTCTGTGTCGCCCATAACACATCCAATGCCGGATCTTCAAGGGTCTTGTAACAACATGCCAACGAGACAGCAGTCCCCTTTGCTCCTGATGCGACGAGTTCGCACGCGAGGAGCCTAAGGATTTCATCCACGTTGAGACATGGATGCATATGAGACCTAAAATATGCTTTTGCTCGTGCGTCGAAGAAACGCGGTAACTGAGCGACTCACGTTCAGTTCTGTCGAAAGTTGTGTAGATACGATAGTCTGGCGCGTCACGCGTCGAGTGAGAAGAAATCCGAAGAGGTCAAGGACAGAGGCGCCCACTGATCGCACCGGCAGGTGGCACACCGTGAGACCACCCACACACATGGTTTTTACAGGCAACTGTGACTCTCCCAACTAGATACCTCGCCGATATCCTCTCTTAATTAGTAAAAAGTGGTGTGAATTAAAAATGATACCCGGGAAGATACGAACAAGTAGAATATGCGGTATGTGCGAGAGAAGACCGAATGCGTCCGCGCCTAGCCATCCCCGACCGAGTCCTACACAACCGTGGTTCCTGGCAGGGTGTCACCAAGAGTCATCGGGGGTGGGTGGCAGGTGCGACTTACTCGCATGATGAATGTGGCTATCAATCCGTTTGGAAAGCTTGACCATTTCCGCAACGCTCCCCCACTGCGGATTAATGTATTCGATATTGAATATTTTCGGGAAAATTCGCAGGAGGGTTAGGCCGACTGCCAACACCGACGACTCTGAGATGGGAATTTCTCCGACCTGGAGGCCCGTTAAAGCACAATTCGTCTGCGGGATGACTGCTGAAGGGTCGGATGGGGATGGTGGGTCTGTCGTACTTGTCGCCTTGGCCAATCTGTTTGCTTGGAAATGAACACGGAGCTTGGAGAGCTGGGGACAGTGTAAGGCGAGCGCGATGAGTCCCTTGAATGTAACGCCCCCGACGGCCCGACAGGGGTGTCTGCCCAGGGAAAGGACTTCCAACTGTGACATCGCTTGTGCTAGGTCTATAACTATGTTGTCGTCAACATTCGACGAGCAATTGATGTGACAGGAGAATTCGATTCTGAGGTTTGTCATTTGTCTGAATCCAAGCAAGGATGTGTAGTTTGGGGTCCATGACTGTGGCGTGTAAAGAGTGAACTTTGAAAGCGTGTTTTGAGCAGATGTGGTGCTTGCGGTGCTTTGGAATTCCTCGAGAAATTTGCCGATTTGGGTGGGTCCGGATAAGGAGTGGAGGATGATTGTTTTCAATTTCCCGATTGTCGCTCCACGAAATCCTTGGAGCCAGTCACATCCAGAGTCCCACTGGATGAAAACAACTTCGAGATTTGGAAGTGTCACCCGGGGTAGCGATGTCGGCCCCTTAATAGTTGCCCAAAGCCCGCGGAGCTCTGGGAGTTTATAGAGAGTTCTACGCGCGTCTTCAGTCAATGGGGAATCCACGAAAAACATTCGGAGGGTATCCCGGTTGCATGCGAGCAACATTTCGGAAACGGCCTCAGTTATAGTTGGATTTCTTGGTAAGGGTTTGAGAATAAGGGTCGTTATGTGGGGACACAGTGTCGGAAACCTGACGATTGTCAACGCGATCGTCACTGTGGGAGAATCGGGGGCGAATGTGATGCTGATATTTGTGGTTTTCGGGGAGAGAAATAGGGGTATAGATGGAATGAAATCCCCGGTGGTATTCTTGCACACAAAGCACTCCAGTCTCGGAAGCAAAGGTTCGTTGTTGGTGCGGAGTTGCAACGCTAACAGAACGTCCGGGGTTAAAAGGTCCGTGGAAGCATCCACTCGGAGCACCCGTATTCCCCGAGCGTATTTTCGGAAACGGTTCCATTCCTCCTTCATTGGGGGTCTCCTGAAAGACTTCCTCGGTGGAGCAATCAGAAGAAGATAAAATGGGTACTGTTAGCGGACTCACGAATCGACCCGCTTCTACCTTCCAGACGTCCCCCGGGAAAGACTTGAGCAACGGGAGGAGTCGCTCCTGGGTTCTCCACAACGCATCCAACACCGGGTCTTCAAAGCTTTTGCAGCAGCATGCCAATGATAGAGCGGTCGCCTTTGCTTCTGACCAAACGAGTTCGCGCGCAAGAAGCCTAAGGATCTCATCTACGTTGAGACACGGATGCATGCTGACTCTCGAAGATGTTGGAGACCACGTATGGGAGACACACACTAACTGAACGACTCACATTCAATTTCATTGACAGAGGACACGGTTTTCCGACACGTTTGCTACAGGCCGGAGCAGGTCGAGTTCGTAGCAATGTCAGAGCGCGCGGACACCAGTTCCCACGAGGGCCCTCTCAGGAAACCATCACCCACCTCGAATGAATCACCTAGCCCATATCAGATCCCCCATCGAACCGACAGAATCGATAGCCGGATTTTCCAAGTTTCAATTCGCTTTGGATTTTTTTTCTTCAATAGACGGGCTGTGTGAGACGGGCCAATCAGCGTCCCCAGCTTTGTTTCACTTTCATGTACGCGCTTTATACCATGTTTTGATGAGCCTGCGGGCCTTTGGCTGCTTGCATCTTGGGTACAGTTCCCCTTCGACCAGAACGATGAACATTAGACAAACACCCATCTCCCGCAGGTGCCATCCCTGTCGGCCGGAACCGGGCCGGCACTAGTCTTCAGACCAAGTCCCTTGCCTCTGTACCGTCTCCCCCGAATCATGTACAAGATCCGAAAGCTTACTCACAGGTGCAATACATTCTGACCCAGGTCGTGCTCATACTTCGAGCGGAACGCGGATAGCGACCGTTCCGCGTCAACAGAGGCGAGGGAATCCGCGAATGGTCATGATGCATGATGCCCGGAGCGCCCGCCTACTCTGATCCCCCGATTGGCAGTGACGTCGCCCGACGAATACACGGCTCAGACTATGTTACTATCGTTCGCCGGTCTACTTTCGTTTTATCAAGCAAAGTCACGATACAAGGAAGACACTATAAAATATGATGTGCGGGGCAAGAAAGACACGAAATTGCTGGGTTGAAGCGAGAACACTCCGACACTGTATGCCGAATGGCACTCTCGCTCTTGAAAGGGGTGTCGTCGATATTCCTTCGGGGTGTAGCTTTGGACCTGTTCCTGTCATGTATCTCCCATCGTTCCCTCAACGCTCACTTTCGTCAACTCCGATCTCCCGTCCGCCAAAGTCAGCCAAAAGCATCCCAAGTTTCAGGGGAATCAAACTCCTGAACGCGGATGTACGACCAGTCAGTAGTCAAAAAACTCGGCGAGGTTCATCCTTTCGATCCCATTACCATATACCCTACCCGGCGTTCGGGTGGGTGTCCGCAAATGATGCTCTCGGTGCTCTAACCAAACGTTGAAGGTCCCTTGCTACCACCTTGCGTGCTGCCGAGAAGTCCGAACAGCCGCATCCCATATTAAAAGCTTTCGCCCCTCTCATCAATGCCGCCAAGATCTTCTACGTCAAGGGTTGTTTCTCGTCCACAGTACTGACTCTGTCCCGGAATTCGGCAAGAAGGCTTCGGAGAAGAGAAAGTGAACCGCACAGGTAACCCCCAATGTGTCCCTGCGTGGTCGGTTTCCCCAGATCTCCGTCCTTGAGAACTCTGCTCCCTTCATCGCCACTTTTTATCAAAGAGTTGAAGGTGTCGAACAAAAAACTAGGTAATTGACAAATCACGGAAACGAACGACCTGAGATCCTTTTAAAATGTGCTTTGGTGGTTGGATCTTCACGTGTGTACAAATCTCGTGCAGGAGGCTGCACTAGCTAGGATGGACTCGGGACCACCACTATTACCAGTGGAGGGTGGCATCGGATGATGTCTGCAAGGAGGAGGTGGGTACCCGATGGCGTCTGGCCAGAAGATAGATATGTGATACATCACTGTATCTGCAACCACCCGCCAACCACGCTCGGGGCAGCTCTTGTTCACAGTTCAGTCACATAGCTTCCACAGGGTTCTGTATTGTACATCGGAGTAGCATGAGTAAAAGGACGAAGAAAGTACAGGTTCGGTTAAGTCTGCGAGATGTGAGATAGTTTGGTGTTGTCCTCTCGGACCGTTTCTTGTTTAACCACCGTTCTCGAGTGTGGCTCCTGTGAAAATGTCATCGAGGGTACCTCAAGGCGTAGTGATAGGGCGTCGCTTACTTGAACGATCGACGATTCCTTTCGAATGGTACATTGCACCACTAACCTTCGCCCACCTTGGATCATTTCCGCTGATGACAATTAACCGAGGAAAAATGCGGAGTAGGGTCAGGGCGACCATCAACATTGACGTCTCCGGCATGATCATTTTTCCAACTTCAAGATTCGTCAAAGCGCAGTCTGTCCACGAAACAGTGGACTCGGCGTTAGGAGTCACTCCGGGACCTGCTAAAGGGACGCCGAGGCTGGCCACCTGAAGGTGGATACGGAGGAGAGAGAGATCCCGGCAGTTGTGGGCCAGGGCCACGAGTCCCTTTGCAGTGACACCGGTGATAGGTTCGTAGCATGGCTCATTGCCTAGTCTGAGGCGTTTTAACTTCGGCATTGCCCGCGAAAGGTTGATAACGATATCGTCGTCCACTCTCGAGGAGCATCTACCCTCGCAGGGAAATCCAATCGTCAGGTCTACCAGCTGCGTAAATGGAAGGAGAGAGTAATAGGTTGGATTCCATGGGCTCCATGCGAAAATATGGAACTTCGAGAGCGTATTCTGGACGGATGAAGAGAGTGCAGCCCTTTCGAATGCCCCGAGGAAGTCGCCAATCTGTTCGAATTGAGGGTAGAAGAAGACGGACTTCAACTTTCCAAACGTTGCTCCGTGGAAAAGTCCCTGCCAGCCATCCTCGTCGTGACATGTGATTTTTAGCTCGGTTAGATTTGGAAGCGATGCTGAGCTGGGTGGTGTAGTCCCTTTTTTGATAACCACCGATAGACTGCGTAGGTTGGGTAGTTCGTAAAGCACCTCACTGGCCTCCATTGTCAGTGGAGAATCCACGTCGAGTTTCTGGAGAGTGTTGCGACTGGCGGCGAGAAGTGTTCCAAAAATGGTGGTAGTAATCGTGGGGTCTGTTGGTAGGCTGATGAGGCTGATCGCTTGTAATTCGGGACATAGTGTTGATAAGGTTGTAATCGTTGAAGTGACTACCGATTTGGGAAGGGCGAATTGAAACTTGAGCGCGATAGTTGTGGTTCTAGGGGAAAGGAGCAAGGGGATGAACGGAATACTGAAGCGCTCCTCAATTCCCCACAATTCGAGAGTTTCCAGATTTGGGAACAAGTGTTCGTTAGCGGTGCCAAGTTGGATGTGCGAAAAAACTTTCAAAGGCGGGGTCTTCAGAGCATTGCGATGTCTGAGCTCTCGTATCCTTCGAGCATACTTCCGGAGACGAGCCCATTCTGTCGTTGTCGGGAGCCTTTTGAAGGACTTTCGGATCGGGTAGTCAGGGAAAGGGAGAAATACATGTTATTGGCACACCCACACTGTATCCGCCTTCTTTCCAAACATCGCTCGGAAGTGACTTGAGTAATGGGGTCAGCGACCCCTGTTTCTTCCATAACGCATCCAACGCCGGGTCTTCAAAGCTTTTACAGCAGCACGCCAGGCAAACGGCGGTCGCCTCTCCACCAAACGCGACAAGTTCGAGGGCGACGAGTCTCACGATCTCGTCGACGTTGAGACAGGCGTGCATTGGGTCTAAAAGGTGCGTTTGGCCGTGTGTCGAGGGTGCATAGATTGAATTACAGCTTACGTTCGATGCCAATGTTGCTTTGGAGGTATCCCGAGTTGTCGTTGCCGGGGGCTTCAAGCTTCACGCGTCACGGGTTGGTCGACGTGTAGGGTGGAGGGAACCACAATCGGACGCCTGCAGATTGATGATCGAGCGCCAGGCTCCGACTGTCGGTGATTTCTCGACTTCAAGTTGAGGCTGGATTCCAGCATACTCTGGTTCCACCCCTCCCGCCCGGCTTTCGACTGTAACGCCGCACCGATTCTTCAAAGGTGCTTCAGTGGTTGGATTTTCACATGTGTACAAATCTCGTGCGGGAGGCGGCGCTAGCTGAGATGGACCCGTGACCACCAGTACTACTAGTGGGGGGTGGCATCGGATGATGTCTGCGGGGAGGGTGTGGATACCTGATGGCGTCCGGCCAGGAGATGGAACGTGATACATCACTGTATCTGCAACCACCACCAATCACGCTCGGGGCAGCTCTTGTTCGCTGTTCAGTCACAATCTTCCATAGGATTCTGTATTGTACATCGGAGTAGTACGAGTAAGGCGAAGATGAAAGGATAAGTCTGAGATGTGAGATAGTTTGATGTTGTCCTTTCGGACCGCTTCTTGCTTAACCACTGTTATCGAGTGTGGCTCCTGCAAAAAGGTCATTGAGGGTACTTCAAGGCGTAGTGATCCGGGGGCGTTGCTTACCTGAACGATCGACGATTCCTTTAGAATGGTACATTGCACCACCAACCTCCGCCCACCCTGGATCAGTTCCGCTGATGACAATTAACCGAGGAAAAATGCGGAGTAGGGTCAGGGCGACCATCAACATTGACCCCTCTGGGACGGGTATTTTTCCAACTTCAAAATCCGTCAAAGCACAGTTTGTCCACGAAACAGTGGACTCGGCATTAGGAGCCGCTCCGGAACCCGCTAGCGGGACGCTGAGGCTGGCCACCTGGAAGTGGATACGGAGGTGAGAGAGATCCTGGCAGTGGCGGGCCAGGGCCATGAGCCCCTTTGCAGTGACACCGGTGGTAGGTTGGCGGCATGGGTCATCGCCTAGTCTGAGGTATTTTAACTTCGGCATTGCCCGTGAAAGGTTGATAACGATATCGTCATCCACTGTCGAGGAGCATTCATCATCGCAGGGGGATTCAATCTCCAGGTCTATCAACTGCGTAAATGGAAGGAGAGAGGAATAGTTTGGGTTCCATGAGCACAGTGAAAAAATATAGAACTTTGAGAGCGTATTCTGGATGGATGAAGAGAGTGCAGCCCTTTTGAATGGCCCGAGGAAATCGCCAACCGGCCAGTACCGAGGGAGTAGGGAGACAGACTCCAACCTTCCGAGCGTTGCTCCGTGGAACAGTTGCAGCCAGCCATCCTCGTCGTCACATATAATTTCTAGCTCGGTTATATTTGGAAGATATAATGAGGGTAATGAGGGCTTCTCCCCAATAACCACCGATAGACTGCGTAGGTTTGGTAGTTCGTAGAGCACTTCACTGATCTCCTTTGTCAATGAGAAATCGATGGCGAATTCTTGGAGAGTGTTTCGATTGGCGAGGAGCATCCCGGAAACGGCAGCAACAACTATTGGATTTAGATCTTCTGGTAGGGTTTTGAGGTTGCCAATCGATATCGCTTGTGCGTTGGGACACAGTGTCGGCAAGGTTGTAATCGTTGAAGCAATCGTCGCTTCGGGGACGTTAGATTCAAACCCGAGGGCGATGTTTGTAGTTCTGGGGGAAAGGAGCAAGGGGATGAATGGAATAAAGTACTCCTCAATCCTCCGCGATTCGAGAATTTCCAGATTCGGGAACAAATGTTCGTTGATGGTGCCAAGTTGGATGACCGAAAAAACTTCCAAAGGCGGGGTCTTCTGAGTGCTGTATTGTATGAGTTCTCGTATCCTTCGAGCATACTTCCGGAAACGAGCCCATTCTGTCGTCGTCGGGAGCCTTTTGAAGGACTTTCGGATCGGATAGTTAAGGAAACGGAGAAACGCATATTTCTGGCACACTCACACTGCATCCGCCTTCTTTCCAAACATCGCTCGGAAGTGACTTGAGCAATGGGTACAGCGATCTCTGTTTTGCCCACAACGCATCCAACGCCGGGTCTTCAAAGCTTTTACAGCAGCACGCCAGGCAAGCGGCGGTCGCCTCTCCACCAAACGCGACAAGTTCGAGGGCGACGAGTCTCACGATCTCGTCGACGTTGAGACAGGCGTGCATTGGGTCTAAAAGGTGCGTTTGGCCGTGTGTCGAGGGTGCATAGATTGAATTACAGCTTACGTTCGATGCCAATGTTGCTTTGGAGGTATCCCGAGTTGTCGTTGCCGGGGGCTTCAGGCTTCACGCGTCACGGGTTGGTCGACGTGTAGGGTGGAGGGAACCACAATCGGACGCCTGCAGATTGACGATCGAGCGCCAGGCTCCGACTGAGTCGGTGATTTCTCGACTTGAGGCTGGATTCCAGCATACTCTGGTCCCCTCCCCCTCCCGCCCGGCCTTCGACTGTAACGCCGCACCGGTAACGCGTTTTCTCGCCAAAATCACATCACACCATTACCTCTGGAATGATTTCGACCAAGAACAAACTACAGAGGTACAGAAGCAGGCACCAAGCTTAAAACTACATTTCGATAATTAACCACCACAAGCCGCTCCTATGCCCCGCTCTCAGGAGAGGTTGGTTTGTCGTTTTTCGGATGAATGTAAGAGGGCGATCGTGGATC
>Ga0307510_10004215_pt1 | contig 16893 bp, 16 predicted proteins | sample 12_EM_MG_FD_207224 | JGI IMG/M metagenome (GOLD analysis project Ga0307510, IMG submission 207224) | Populus trichocarpa ectomycorrhiza microbial communities from riparian zone in the Pacific Northwest, United States - 12_EM | ecosystem: Host-associated > Plants > Roots > Unclassified | place...
GCCACTCCCCAGGTCAAGCTGGGACGCAGTCGCCATGGCGAGCCTGGGACTGGGCACCACACAAAGCACCTCAGGGCCCCCTTTTCCCCCATGTCTGTGCAGGACTGCGCCTCTCTCCTGGTCCCCTTGGGCCGGCCTGGACAACGATACACCCTCGATTCGCTCGTCGCCTACAAGGCAGCCCTCTGCGACCTTCGGGTTTGTGCTAGGATTTTGATCAAGGAGGAGGAGCACACTTTCGCCAAGACAGCTTCCCTGACGTCTGCCCCCCTGTCTCTCCGTCCCCTCCCCCCTCCACCCCTGACTTTCGCTGGCCCACAGTGCCTTCTGGTGCTGGTGTCCCCTTGTGGTGCCGATCCGCAGTTCCCCCAGCCCGCAATGCAAATTCCCCTAGCAGGCATCGCTCCCCCCACTTGGCCCTGTGGCCCCCATCTGGACTGTAACAGGCACAGTCGGAGTTGCCCTGTGCTATGCATGATGGGTACAGAGTGCCCATGTCACTGCCACAAAGTGAGGGCAACACTGATTCAGTATTGGGTTAGGTAATCTGTCCTAACTTGGCAGTATGTCGCGTGGATAGCTTGTTGCCAAGTTGTTGTCAATATAGGAGAAGTGGTTCCTGCACTAGAGTAATGTCCTAGTGCCCACTTATAGTAGAATGTAAGAGATGAGAAGGGAGTTGAATTGACAGGAGATTCAACTTGCCGTCTTAGGGACAGCAATGAGCCTCTTTTATACTAAAGGTACATGACAACAAATCAATACATAGTAAGCCAGATACATACTATGACTAAGGTACTACTAGGATCAGTTAAGTGACTCCAACTAGATCAATAAGCACATTACACAGCATCAGTCATCCGATCACTAATCACCAGGGCTGGTTCCCACAACTTACAAAGGCTGTACCATATGAGTAATAACAATCACCTAAGGCCAGTCACATTACCTCCTGCTCTAGCTAGCGCAACCATGCACAGATTTCTTCCATCCCCCATGAGTGGCAAGTTGCTCGTTCCTCTGCCAAACGAACGGCATTGCCAGGCACTCCATGTGCGCCAGTTGCTTGGGGGCACAAGCCAGCTCCAGTCGACCTTCACAAATAGTTTTTGTGATCCTGATTGCCCCTGCTTCAGCCTTGAGTTGCTTGAGTTCCGCATTGATACAGGACAAGTTGTTGTCCTGTTTGCGGTAGCGTGCGATATCCGCAGCGATGCCCCAGTCATCAAGTTGGTGGGCCACTTTGGCGAAGTTAGCATGAATGGTGGGGGTGCCAACAAGGAGTTGATGGAACCAGGCGGGTAGGGGTTCAATAGGTTCAGACAAGTAGACTGCTCAGGCATAGACAGGGAGTGAGTAGGGGGTGTCCAATGGTCCTTGCTCTTGTCCATATGCCTGGACATAGCCGTCATGAGCAGGGGTGACCCAGTAGGCCTCTGCATAGGCTCCTTCACCCAAAGGGATCTTGAGGTCGGGGTACATGGTGTTATGCATATATCCATCTGGGGCTTGTTCGTACATTTTGGCATACCCTTCAATGGTTGACTCCAGCCGTTTGATCCGATCGTCAAATGCGATGACCGCGAAATGGTGGATCTCTTCGCGGTTCTTGACGGTCTGGACCAGACTGGTAGCAATGTCGCAGAGGGTACTGGAGTTGATGTTGGCGTTGGTGGTGAATATAGTTTCCACAGTATGGGGTGAGTAGCATGATGGGGGTGAAGCTAGTGGTGGGGCCAGTGCCAATGTGGATGAGGGAGTAATGTTCGCCGTTAAGTGTGATAGGTGCAAAGGGGTTCACAGCAAAAGTATGGATGTTCGAGTACGTGGACATGAGTGGGGTGGATACGTTGTCCAGGGCGGAAGACGATGAATTTGTGGGTAGTGAACAGAGGTGGTCGGAGTAGTGACACTAGGAAGGACTGGTGAGGTGGAATCGGGGGTGGTGTCCAGGGAGTTTCTTCCCAACTGAGAGGTTCTTGGTTGATAGCCAGGGTGAAAAGAGATGGGGATTTGGAGTGACAGACGACCAGCCTTTATACTTTCCAAGGGAGTCCCCTTATGGTAGGCTTTAACCAGATCTGACGCATGTGTGTCTGCTGCGGATTCCCACGTGTCATCACTATCAGGATACCCTTTCCAGTGGATCAGATATTGCAGGGTCCTATTGTGCCCAAAGTATTGGTGATTATGAATTTGCTCCACTTCGTATTGTTCTTCATCGTTGATTAGGTCAGGAGGTGGTTGGGAGAAGTTAGGCCTGTATGCGGTTGTTTCGCGATAGGGCGATAGGAGGGAAGCATGGAACATGTTGTGGATTTTCCATGTCAGGGGCAGGGCAAGTTGATATGCCACAGGGGAGATCTCTTTGATGATTTTGAAGGGTCCATATCTTTTGGGTGCTAGCTTTGTTGCTTGATATGGGAGATGGAGATTTTTCCCTTCTAGCCAAACTTGGTCTCCGGTATTGTATTGTGCTGATGGGGTTCCTGATTTCTCAGCAACTTGGTTCAGGGCCGCAGTTGCTTGGGCCCTTCTTTCTTCCATCAGACGGACTTTCTTCTGTTGTTTCATTGACAGATGGGGTAGTTATTGCCAGGTTCAGTTTGAGGTCATACCCCAGAATTATCTGATTGGGCAATAACCCAGTGGTCGAGTTTTTGCGGTTGTTGTGTACGGCTGTGGCTAATGCTAACCATTGGGTCCAGTCCTTTGGTAGGCGGATGTGACCAGACGGAGATATTGTTCTACCCACTGATTCTTTCTCTCTGATAGTCCATCAGTTTGGGGGTGAAACGCTGTGGATAAGTTCTGTTGAATGTCTAGCCTTTTCGTCAGTGCTTTCCCAAAGTGCAATGTGAATTGGGGGTCCTGATCGCTGATAACTTTGATGGGTAACCCAAACCATCGGAACACATGGTCCATGTAAAGTTGGGCGATGCCTGGTCCCATGATGGTTGTGTCACATGCTAGGAATATGGCTGCACATGAGCATCCTTGGTCTACAATGGTGAGGATAGCATCTTTCCCTTTTATGGGAGGTAATCCAGTGATTAAGTCCATTGCTATTCATTGGAATGGTTGGGTGTTGGCTTCAGTAGGAATGCGATAAGATGGGACTTTAGTATGATGGGTGATGATTTTGTTTTGTTGGCAAGTGGCGCATCCTTTTACATAGTTTGCAATCCATTCCTTCATGTTTGGCCAGTGGTACCATTCTTGGGTTTTGCAGAGCGTTTCGTCTCTTCCAGGATGTCCAGCGGATGGATGGTCATGCATCAGGTTCAAGATTCCCCTTTTTACAATGTCAATAGGTGGCACACTGATCTTTGCTTCTGTGGTTGTAGTGGCAACTTTGAACTTTTGCGCGGGTAGAACTGTAACCTGTTGATTATCCTCTTTTCCTTGGTCCACTCCTGGGAGCTGTGAGAGTGCGTCAGGAGGGATGTTGGTTTTCCCTGGAATATAGAGGATGTCGAAGTTGTATTCTTGTAGATCCGCATGCCAATGTGCTGTTCTTTGATTGAGGTTCATTGGGGATTTCCAGTACTGAAGATTTGCATGGTCTGTCATGATGGTGAATGGTTCTTTGGTCCATCCTAGGTATGGTTGCCAGTGTGAGAGTGCTTTCATCATGGCTAGTAGCTCCCTCTCATAGATGTCATAATTCCATTCAGCTGGGATGAATGTGGCTGAATAGTAGGCAATTGGATGGAGTACAGGTTTTTGTCATTTTGACAGTGCAGAGGTGGTTGGGACTTCTCCCTCTTGTAAGAGGACGGCTCCCACACCATATGCTGATGTGTCGGTTTGGAGGTAGAACTTCCTTTCAAAGTTAGGTTGTTTGAGAACCGGTGCTGCACACATTCGTGATTTGAGGGTCTCAAAAGCTTTGAGTTGTGGCTTGTCCCAATGCCATTTTTCCGATTTCTTTGTGAGGTTGAGTAGTGGATGAGCAATTTCCAAGAATTGTGGAATAAAGTATCAGTAGTATCCACATAATCCAAGGAATGCATGGACGTCTGTGGGGTTCAGTGGTGTAGGGTAGTCCGCTACACCCTTGAGTTTCTTTGGGTCCATGCAGAGTTGTCCTTTCCCCACAATTACGCCAAGATATTCGATTTCTTCTTGTTCAAAGGCACATTTTTCCGGTTTTAGGTAGAGGTCATGGGCTTCTAACTTGTCCAGTATTTCATGGACACATTTCCAGTGCTGTTTCAGGTGTTGTTCATGTGTTTCATTCACATATTTCTTCATGTGAATTGCAATGTTGTCCATGAACACTGATGTGTCTCCTTTTGCCACATCTGGTCGGAATATTGTATTCATCATCATTTGAAATGTGGCCAGGGAGTTGGTAAGACCAAAGAACATGACGGTTGGCTTGAATAGTCCTTCTGGAGTGAGGAACACGGCTTTCCATTCGTCTTCTGGTTTGATTCAGATGTTATTGTATCCCCATCAAACATCAAATTTAGTGAATAGGGTACATCCCACTAACTGATCGATGACAGAAGGGATGAGAGGGGATACATTGCAGTTCCGTTTAGTCCACTTGTTAAGGGGTTGATAATCCTGGACTGGGTGTAGTTTTCCATCTTTCTTTTTGACAAAGAAGAAGTTAGCTACATATGGGCTCCACAAGGGTTGGATCATGTTCCTCACTAAATGTTCTTGAACAAACTTGCTTGCTTCTTCAATTTCTGATTGGGTTAGTGGTAGTAGCCGTCCAGGAAGGGTTGTGGGGGCTCCTGGTAAGAGTTCAATAGCGTGATCCCAGATTGTATGTTGGGGAAGGCGATGTGATTTGTGTTCGCTAAACACCTTTCTGTGTTGCATGTATTCTGCAGGTATTTTGGGATCTTCTTCTTTTATTGCAGAGTTTATTGTTACCCTTCCAATGAAGTATTGATCACTGAATCAGTGCGTCTTTTCATCCCTTCTTGACCTCTTACCACCACCATCTAGTATGTTGCAAGTGACTTCCCTCCCTGCCCCCTCTGGTCTCCCATCTTGTGCCCCTGTAAGCGACCATGCCTGGGGCCGGGCTCGACCTAGCGTCGCCCAGACACCTTCCTTGGCTGCCGCCGATGTCTACAGCGTTTTCAATGTCCTCAACATTTTCTGTGCACGCTGGTTCGTCAACCATGCCCACATCCTTTCTCTTGCCCTCTTTGCCCAAAAGGCTGGCAAGGGTAACAAAGTCTCCTGGGTCGAGTTCTCTCCCCAGTCACACTCCCACTTGGTCAAGCAGGCTCTCACGCTTGCACCACCCTCTTACCCCTTGACCCTGGTCAAGCAGGTTATGTTTTCTTTCATTCTGGAGGTCATCAACTCCCCAGACTTGTCCCTGGGCCAGTTTACGAAAGCTTTGGCCCCACACTGTCGCCGTTGCGCATCCACCCCTGCTCCCTCTCATCTCCCAGCCCCTTCGGGTAGGCTGGTTCAAGCCTCAAGGCCCAGCGCCCTGGACCCCATGCCGACCGTCACATTGCCGTCTTCTTTGATGGCCATGGATTCTCTGTCACCTCCCCCCTCTGATCTGTCCCCCCTTTCGCCCACACCCACACCTCGTGCCCTGGACTTTGTGGCATCCGCTGTCGGACCCCCCCCCATGGTTCATCCTCCCCTTTCACCTAAGCCCCTTGCCCCTTCATCTCCGTCCCTCTCGGCTTCCTCCAGGACTTCGGCTTACAAACGATCAAAGGCTACAGCATGCAAGAGCACTGGTGGCTCATCCAGGAGGAAACACCCTCTGGATCCCCTCTCCCCCTCTTATGAATCCCCCGCTGATGCTCGCGCCATCCTTGTCCCCTCCTCGGAGCCTGGCCAATGGTGGACTCAGCCAAGTCTTGTCACTTATTGGGTGGCCCTCCGCGACCTTCATGTTCACGCTAGGATAGACAAGGCTGAGGAGCTTGCACTTGCTGAAGATGCTGCCCTCTATCTTCCTCTGAGGGATTTGGGCCCCACAATGCACCAACTCAGTCGCCTGATCGGCAATCCATCTCTTGGCTGTGGCGTCCAATGATACCCCCCCTCACCCGCCTTTCTCATCTATATATCACACCTGTGGGATGGGTGGCCGCTGCACTAGCATCCAGCACTGCCTTCCTTTTTCTGGGTCCCCCCTCCCCTGTGCACCCATTCTATTACAGTATCCCCCGACAAGCTTGACAGTCCGTTATCCACCTTTTCTGCACACTTGTTTTTCTGCGACCTAGCGACACTGTCTTCTTGCATTCAGCTCCCCTTCTTTAAGCATCTCTGTCAGCCACTGCTTTGCCCCAATACTCATGCTCTTCGTAGTTTGAGTTGGAATCCTGCTGTCCCCAGCCTCGCCAGACCTGCATACTGAAAGGACGGTCACACAGGCATCCAGACAAGAGTAAGAGTTGGGTTAGGGATATGGGCACTGTGCATGGCCCAATACCTTACAAGCACACATACAGAGTAGTAGTTAGTTAGTTAGCAACTCTTGTAGCCTCGCTGTGGAGTATAAACTTTGAATTCAAAAAAAAAAAAAAAAAGAAGTATTGATCGTGATGTACTGGACAAGGTGCATTTATTGTATGGGGTAGAAATCGTGCCTTCTTTGCGTCCAGGGCTCTGAGGATGATAGGTAGTTGGGTAGAATCAATCCATCCTTGTTTCCAATCAATTTTTGATTGGATGACAGCAAACCAAGAGTATCCAAGGGGCCTTCTTGACCTCTTACCACCACCATCCCCCTACAGAATGCCTGCCACAGCTGCTCCCTCTGTAACCCCCTCTCTTCCTTGTGCCCCTGTAAGCGACCACGCTTGGGGCTGGGCTCAACCTAGCATCGCCCAGGAGGATACTCTGGCCTCCATTGCCACCGACTATTCAGTGTTTGACGTGCTAAACCTTTTCTGTGCTTGTTGGTTCATCAACTGCGACCACATCCTTTCCCTTGTTGTGTTTGCTCAAAAGGCCGACAATGGCAACAACATTTCTTGGGTCGAGTTCGCTCCCCAGTCCCATTCTCATTTGGTCCGCCAGGCTATCACCCTGGCCCCCACCCTTTACCCTCTGGCCCTGCTCAAGTGGGTCATGTTTACTTTTCTTCTGGAGGTTGTCAATGACCAGGGACATATGGGCCTTGCTTCATTCGTCAAGACCTCAGCACCATGTCGCCGCCATGTAAGTTTGGCTGGACCCAGCCCCTCAACCCTCCCAGTCCCCCCTTCACAGGGTGCAGGGCTGGTTCGAGACTCGAGGCCACCTGCTCTGGTTCTATCTTTGCCGGCTCCGTCGTTGCAGGCCGCCCCTGCAATGGCTGTGGACTCACCATTGCCTCCCCCCTCTGATCTCTCCCCCCTGTCACACACACCCATGCCCCGTGCCTTGGAGTTTAATGTGACTGCTGCGGAACCCCCCTGAACCCTCACGCTCTTTATCTCTGTCTCCCTCAGGTGATACCAGGGGCACAAGTGCCACACCCCAGGTCAAACTGGGTGGTCGCTGTGGCGAGCCAGGGACAGGGCGCAAGGCCTGTTGCATGGCCAAGCATCTCAGGGATGCCTTTTCCCCCCCGCCTACACAAGATGCCGCTTCTCTCCTGGTCCCTTTGGGTCAGCCTGGACAACGGTACACCCTCAACTCATTAGTCACCTACAAGGCGGCCCTCCGCGACCTTCGGATTCGCGCTAGGATTTCAGTTGAGGAGGAGGAGCACACCTTCGCTAAGACGGCTTCCCTGACATCCGCCCCCCACGTCTCCCCGACCCCCCTTCCCTCCACCCCCGACTCTCGCTGGCCTGCAGTGCCTTCTGGTACTGACACCCCATCATGGCGTCGATCTGCGGCTTCCCCAGCCCACAAAGCGGCTTCCTCCAGTGGGCGTCGCTCCCCTTTATTCGACCCTGCCACCTCATCCGGACTATTTAAGTAGTTGGGCAGCACTTGGTCATGCGTACTGGGTACAGAGCGTCCAATGGGACTCAGGTAGTCGCTGCATTCATCACTTCCGTATTTTTATGTTCTGTATCTATAGGGACCTAGACCCCCCCTATGGGGTGGTGCTGCTACACGTCACCCCACCTTACGCTTATTACTCCCCCCCCTCTCACCCCGTTTTTCCCCCCTCTGTCCTCTCCTTTGGCTGGTTTTTGCGACCCTTACCTGTGGGACTTGTCCTGCGGGCGGTCACTTTCTCTTGGTCCTGGGGCGCCTGTGGCATTCTTTGTTTCACTTACATATGTTTAGCCCGATAGTCTGTTATTTTTTATAATCCTGGGTTACTAAATGGTGCTCCTAGCTAGTTATTGATGGTAGTTAGTTAGTTAGTACCATGATGTCTTGTTGCTAGACGCAGTGGACAATAAACTCCAAATTCAAAAAAAAAAAAAAAGAGTATCCAAGGATAGCTTTATGTTCCCCTAGGTCTGACAAGAAGAAACACAGTTGATTCCTTGTTGTACCTGTTTGGACTTCAATGTCAGTATAGTGTTTGAGCATCCCTCCTTTGTTCTCTGTTCCATCAACGTTGAATAGTTGGTGAGGTTTGTCCAGATTCATAATAGGAAGTTTCAGCCATTTAGCATAACTCAGGTTCATTGCTTTGGCTCTTTTTGCAATTGAGTGTGTGTAGATTCGAACTGTCATAGATTTTCGAGCAGATATGTACACATTGTCATTGCTACTTTGCTTGATTAATGCCGACCTAATCAAGCACGGAGACAGTGCGCGTATTGAGGATAGCGCAGCTGAGTCAGGACAATTAGGTAGTCATAGGATTTCGCACAGAGTAGCATAGTCAAAGTAGTGTATATTATGTCTGGTAGCTCACGTTAAAGACAATAAACTTGAATCTAAAAAAAAAAACAAAAAACAAAAAAAAAAAGACCTAATCAAGCAGTGGGAAAATCCTCTGAGACTCCCATTTTGTTGGCAAGTTTTGCTTTTTTATCAAGAGACATAGCATTAAGTTGTTGTTTGATTTTATCAACACGACTTGGGGTTTCGAATCCTTCATAGCTGTCATATTTATCATTGAAGTCAATGAGGTTCGCTCTGGATCTTCCTTGGCAGCAGCAAGGACAATTCCTGGCAAAATGGCCTGTTTGTCCACATTCAAAACAGGCATTGTTGGTGTTTCCTCTGGGTGGTCCAGTAGTATTGTTTTGAGGGGCTGGTCCGAAGCCAGTGGTGTTTCCTTGCATACATCCTTGATTGTTTGTTCACCAGTTAGGAGCTCTAGTGCGTCCCAAGTCCATTGGTATGGCTACATTATTGATCCAGCAAGGTGCGTTGGTGGAATTGTATTGCGCTTGAGGGGGTCCTTGGCGAAATCCTGGTCCGCGTTGTTGGAGGAATCCTCCTTGGTTTCCTTGGTTAAAGAATGTGTGTGGCCTTTGGAAGTTGTTAGGGTGTGGGAATGCATTGAAGACTCCTTAATTGAATCCCCCAACCCCTCTGTTTGGGTTGTGGGCACAGAGTATGTTATTGATCAGAACCTTAGACCTTGTAGTGGAAATAGCTTTGTCCTTGAGATCAGTATACATGGTGGGAGTTGGAGAAGTTAGAACTTCTTTGAGGATATCATCTGGTAATCCCTTGGTGAAGAGTTGGAATACTGCGCCACTGTTGGCATCATAGCCAGCAATATGACTCAGGTCTTCAAACCTGGCAATGTAGTCATTGATCTCTGGGAATTTCATGGTGCAGTGTTCTATGTCGCCTCTGGCCCTATTTTCTTTCTGGCTATCCTGGTATTGTTGTGAGAACTCAAAGAGGAATTGATCCCATACGTTGGGGATATTGTCGAGGATTGGATCAAGAGTATCCAACCAGGTTCCCATGTCATGGGTCCATCCCGCGACTTGTGGTCCTTTCATAAGGGTGAGAGTTAAGGCAACTTTCTTGATTGGGGAGTTGTAGCCAGCTACATCCTGGTTAAGTCACAGATATCCTTTCACTTCCTTGATGAAGTTGTTGGCAAGAAGGTGGTCTCCAGAAAAGACTTGTGGTGGTCCTCCCATAGACTTGACGTCTGCTGCTCTAGTGATGGGTTGTTGGCCATCTTGGATGGGAGGTACTGGTGCAGGAGGTCCTGGTGCTCTGGGTGGATTGCCACCCAGACCTCCAGATCCTCCTGTTGGTCCTCCACTTGGGGGTCCTCCGGATTGTCCTCCTCCAGAAGCGGAGTATTAGCTGAGACTGGCTTTGAGTTTGGAATTAATGCTTGCTGCAGTGCCAGTAGCAGTTGTAGCTGTTGTACTTCCTGTTCCAGTAGTCCCACTTGCAGAGCCTTTTCCTTTAGAGCTTGAGCCATCTCCTCCTCCTTGAGTGAGCAGCTGAGTATCTGTGGGCTGTTGGATTGTAATAGAGGAAGTAGCCATGGCTGATAGTTTGGGTGAAATGGGCGAAAGCTTCGTATGCCTTGGAAGGGAGACGGTATTCCTTTGTGGGGTGAGTTCTTTGGGTATTTCTGCTTCTCTGATTTGATCATCAATGTGGAGTTCTCCAGTTTGTTTTGCTAGTTCGTCATCTGAATCTTTGTCTTCTTCTGCCGGTTCGCTATTAGAGTCACTGCTCTCTTCCTTGGGTTCTGGCTCTGGTTTGGCTTCTTTGATGTCAAAGACGTGGATACTGGTCAGTGATTGTCACAATCTGGGTAATCCAGTGTTGGACACGACGCCCCATCCTTCTTCTTCCACTACCACCATCTCTGGGCCTAGGGTTTACAACACTATGTCCAATCGTTCTGATTCTCCCCCTCCACACAGTCACTTCTTCAGCCCTGAGGGTATGCTCTTGGGAACTGGTCCAAGCACCATGCAACACTACAGAGAAATGTTGAGAGTGTCAGGCTTTCCTATCGCCAAGCTTACTTGGGAGCCTTTCATGGAAGGCGGTGGTGACAGCTATCCATTCACCAACCCACTTATTCCCCCCTCTCCCACCCCTGACCCCATCCCTTCTCTCATCTCTGCACATGGCATCAACGAAGGTGATGTCAACGTGCTTTTGAGCTCAGTTTCTGAGCTTTCCTTCCCCACTGCCTTCAAGACACTTATTGCGTCCTCCATGGCCCTTTGGGCATCATCGGCCCCTGATGTTGTGACCATCAAATCCCTTGGCCTTGACACAGTCATTGACGGTTTCCTGGAATTCATCTCACCCCCCACTTTTCCCACCACAATCAGCCCTGTTCAACTTCCTATCAATATCCCTCCTACCCCCCGCTATTCTGACCCACTCCTCCCCTCCCCCCTTCCTCGCGATGAAGATGCCGTTATGGCATCCGGTGATTCCCTGGACACGCCTTCCTCTCACCTTTGCACTCTGACGCCACGCCCCTTGGAAAAGGGCAAGATGCAAGCCCAGGAACTTTCCAAGGTTCCTAGAGATCTGACGCCAACCCCTGTTGACCCCTTCCCACTCCCTGCCCCCTCCACTGCCCCGATCAACCTTGTTTCCCCTGCTGTCATGGCGGAGGTGGCGGGTAAGAAAAAGGGTAAGAAGCAGGCATCCTTTGCTGAAGTTGCCGCGAAAGCGCCAACCGCTCCAGGCCCCCCCCACCCTCCCCTTGGCCCTAAAGCCACCACAGCCCAGATCCGTGCCCAGAACCCTCCCCCTCCTCCCAGGCCCAGCCTCGTGCTTAGCCTCACACATCATACACTTGCATTGACTCTCCGCGCCAAGGCAGATCTTGCGCCCCCCATTTTGGTCAATGCCTGCAATGCTGCTCTCTCCGCCGATCCCACCCACACCAATGTTCAGGTTTCCACTGCAAAGTGGACTCCCAAGGGGAACTTGGTTGTGTTTGCTGGGCCTGGTGTTAGCCGCAACACCCTCTTTGCCACCTCCTACATCCTTACCTCTGCTGTATCCTGGGCTCTGCCAGATGACCCACGGATCTTCTCCTGCCTGAATGTCAAGTGGGGAAAGGTCATGATTAACTCTGTGCCCATTGGCATCTCTGAAGGATGCCCCACTGCTCATTCCCCCGCTGCCTGTTGGCAGACACTCATTGACAACAACCCCTCCCTACACCACCTCAAGGTCTGTCAGCTGCCCTCTTGGGTGTGCTGGCCATCCCTTTTCCAACCCAGGTCGCAGTCTTCCCTAGTCCTTGCCTTTGAGGACCTGGATGGGTCCCTCGCCCCTTCCCTTATCTGTGCACATACCATGTACGCTTTCAGATCCCAGTGCCATGTTGTGCGCTGGCATAATCCCCCCCCCTCCCCTGCCAAACGTATAGCAGCAGACTTCACAAAGAAGGCCTGGAATGCCCGGTCCATGCAAGAATCTATTGCTGGATCGAGTCACCCGCCAGCCCCTCCTCCCGTTTCTGTCACGCAGCTTGCTGCATTGAAAAGCTTAGTCATTAAAGATGGCGACACATCAGCGATCCCGGAACTCGCTGCCGCTTTGACCTCATCATCGAAGCGGGCCCCTACCTCCTCACCCCCTTCTGCTAGGTCTTTGAAGAAGAGAGCATGCGCCTTGAGGCAGCTAACACTGTCCCCTAGTCCAGACAAGACCCCCAAGATCACATGTTTGCTGGATGCAATATAGCCCAACAGGTCACCCTCCCCTCTACACCCCTCTTCTCTTTCCCCTGACTGCATACCCCTTTTGTCCACCAACCCCTAAACAGGTGCTTCAGCTTTTCCCCCCTTCCCACCCTCCCCTTACACTATTTCGAGTACACCTCACTGATCCCTTCTTCCCCTCCCCCTCCCTGCCCGGGTCTGCACACCACCTCCCATTGTCAGCACCTTGTGCGTGATTTAGGGTGCAAGCGGCGGTGGCAATGTCTGCCTCAGTAGGACATACCAAGACGGCGCATGCATGTTGAGGAAGTGCGGCTGAGTTAGGACATAACAGCAGGTGTAGGACATTACACACAGATTAGGATAGTCAGTATCATACAATTTTGTCTGGTAGCTCATCGTTAAGGACAATAAACAAGAATTCAAAAAAAATAAAAAATCCAGTGTTGGAATCATGTGCAATTTGGTGCCAAACCCCGTTGTATAGGCAAACTGGTATAGTGTGTTTGTTTATGACTTTATTGTCGTTGTCGCAGAATAGTTGAATGGGGTAGGTCCTAGTTCCAGTAGTGCTGGGTGCTTTGTATGCGATGCGGGTGTTTGACTTTGTCTTGAGTATCTGCTCTTTGGTTAAGAGCTTGTCAAACGTGCTACTAGCTGTCTTTGAATGTAGAAAGTTGAATCTAATGTCACCGCCACAAAGTGAGGGCAACACTGATTCAGTGTTGGGTTAGGTAATCTGTCCTAACTTGGCAGTATGTTGTGTGGATAGCTCATTGCCAAGTTGTTGTCAATATAGGAGAAGTGGTTCCCGCACTAGAGTAATGTCCTAGTGCCCACTTATAGTAGAATGTAAGAGATGAGAAGGGAGTTGAATTGACAGGAGATTCAACTTGCCGTCTTAGGGACAGCAATGAACCTCTTTTATACTAAAGGTACATGATGACAAATCGATACATAGTAAGCCAGATACATACTATGACTAAGGTACTACTAGGATCAGTTAAGCAACTCCAACTAGATCAATAAGCACATTACACAGCATCAGTCATCCGATCACTAATCACCAGGGCCGGTTCCCACAACTTACAAAGGCTGTACCATATGAGTAATAATGATCACCTAAGGCCAGTCACAGCCCAACAGAACTCAGATAGTTGCAGTGTCCCCCCCTTCCACTAATTATGTTCCGTATCTATAGGGATTTGGTACCCCTATGGGGTGTCGACACACAGCGTCGCCCCACCTTATGCTTATTACCCCCTTTTCTTCCCATGTTTTTACCCCCCTGTCTATTTCTTTGTGGGTTTGCTTGGGTTCCCCCATGCAACTTGTTGTGTGCATGCCCTTTCCTGCCTGAGGGTGCTGCACACCCCTTTTGTTCTATTTTACCATGACAAACTCAACAGTCCATTATGTATAAATCCTGGGTTACTAAATGATACATGTAGTGCTAGTTACTGATAGCTGTACTATGATGTCTTGTAGTGAAAACTGTGGACAATAAACTCTGAATTCTAAAAAAAAAAGGTCTTTTCCTGATGTAATTACTTCTGTTGTAAATAAATACAATCAAACTGTCTTAGAAGCACACTTAGAAGCACACAAAAGACAACACCATTGCATGGTTTTTTTGTCTATTTTTAGTAAGCCCCTCAAACCCCATATCCTGTTATAACCTATAGATTAGAGTTGTAATGGAGGGGTATGGGATAGGAGTGGTTTGACTATACAGCCTGGTTGACAATCCAGGCACAGATGGCAGTTGATTCTTGCTAGTTGTTAGTGGATTGATACAATGATGGCCTGCTTGCAGACACACTAGGCCAGACTCCCGTATATATATGGAATGTCAGATAGTTGATAGTCAGTGCAAATAATCCCAACAGTTAACTTTTTTTTTTTTTTTTTTTTTGAATTCAAGTTTATTGTCCTTAGTGCAAACTACCAGACAAACATACGCTACGAAAGCTAAATACTCTGTGCGAAATCCTAAGTACTACCGTAATGTCCTAACTCAGTCGCGCTAACCTCAACGCGCGCGCACTGTCTTGATCCAGCCTACTGGAGCGGCCAAGTGCACCTGCCGCTTGCACCCGATTTATCGCATGTGAGTGCTGATGACAGGTGGTGGTGTGCAGACCCAGGTAGCAGAAGGGGAGGGGAAGTAAGAAGCCTGTGGGGCGTACTCGGGAGGGCGGGAGGGGAGGGTGGGGAGGGGGGAAAATGCTGAAGCGCCTGATTAGGGGGTGGTGGACGATTGGGGTATGCGGGTCAGGGGTTACGAAAGGCGGGGTGTAGAGAGGAGGGCGACCAGTCGGGATATATTGCATCCGACCGACTCACGCAATAGGGTCTGGACCAGCCGGGGCAGGAGGCGCCGCCGAAGCGGCCACGGGGCCGGCGTGCGAAATACGCTTCGCGCGGGCGGCCCGCTTCCAAGACCTAGCGGTGGGGGGAGAGGAGGTAGGGGCCCGCTTCGACTGAGAAGTCAAAGCGGCAGCGATGTCCGGGATCACCGACGTGTTGCCATTCCGAAGGAGAGCGGTGGACTGAACCGCAGCAAGCTGCGTGACGGAGACTGGAAGCGGGGCAACGGGACGAGACGATCCGGCAGCGCTTTCGCACGCGGACCGAGAGTTCCGGGCCTTCTTCGCAAACTCCGCCGCCTCATGTTTGGCAGGGGAAGGGGGGGGATAGCGCCAGCGAGAAACGCGGCACTGTGATCCGAAGGCATACACATGACGTGCACGGATAAGGGAAGGGCCGATCGAGCCATCCGGGTCTTCAAAAGAGAAGACTAGGCTGGATTGGGACCCAGGGTGGTAGAGGGAAGGCCAGCGCACCCAAGAGGGCAGCTGACAAACCTTGAGGTGGCGTAAGGAAGGGTTGTTGGCGATGAGATCCTGCCAGCACGTGGCAGGGGAATGAGCAGTGGGGCATCCCTCAGAGATGCCAGTAGGTACTGAGTTAATCAGTACCTTACCCCACTTGACATTGAGGCGGGAGGAAATCGCCAGATCCTCTGGCAGGACCCAGGAGACGGCAGACGTGAGGATGTGGGAGGTGGCGAAAAGAGCGTCGCGGGAGACGCCGGGACCAGCGAACACGACCAAGTTCCCCTTGGGCGTCCACTTTGCAGCGGACACCCGAACATTGGTGTGGGCGGGATCGGCGGAGAGCGCGGCGTTGCAGGTGGCGACCAGAACCGGGGGCGCAAGAGCTGCCTTGGCACGGAGGGTCGACGAAAGCGTGTGATGGGTGAGGCTTAGCACGAGGCTGGGCCGAGCAGGGGGGGGAGCGTCATGGCTTCGGCGCTGAGCTAAGTCAGCCTTAGGGCCAAGGGGGGGCTTAGGGGGGCCAGGCTTAGAAGCCGCTTTCGCGGCAGCCTCGGCGAAGGACGCCCGCTTACCAGCCTTCGTCTGGGCGATGCTAGGTCAAGCCTGGTCCCGAGTGTGGTCGCTTACGGGGACATAAGACGGAGGAACGGCAGGGGGGGCAGGGAGCAAGGAGGGGATGACAGGGGCCGGCGCCAGAACCACGGGAACCTTAGAAGGCTCAAGGGCATGCATCTTGCCCTTTTCCAAGGGGCAAGGCGTCGGAGTGTGTAAATGTGAGGAAGCGGAGTCAGCCATGAGGGCGTCTTTGTCACTGGGAGGGGGGGGGGGTAAGGGGGAGGCAGAGAAATAGGGGGTGGGAGGGATGCCCACTGGAAATGGGGCTGGGCTAATCGCAGTAGGAGGGGTGGGGCCAATGAAGCTAAGGAAACTGTCGATGGCGGTGTCAAGGCCAAGGGATCGAACGGTTGCGACATCAGGAGCCGATGCCGCCCAGAGGGCCATAGAGGACACTAAGAGCGTCTTGAAAGCGGTGGGGAAGGGAAGCTCCGAGATGCTTGCGAGCAAAAGAGAGACATCGGTGTTATCGATGCCCTCCGCGGAGATGTTGAGAGGGATAGAAGGTGCAGGAGATGGGGAGGGGGGAATCAATGGGTCGGTGAAGGGGTAACCAGGACCCCCGCCTTCTTGAAAAGGCTCCCAAGTGACTTCGCCACGACGGTAGCTGCCGCCGACCATGATGGAGGGGAGCAACTCACGGGGACCGGTCCCCAGGCAAAGACCTGAGGATTCGATGAACCGTCCATGAGGAGCAGGCTGTTGAGGGCCAGGGGGAGGTGAGTGGGAAGGATATTCTGAGCGGTTGAAAAAATCCATGATGGTGGTAGAGGAAAGAGAAGGGATGAACAGTTAACTGTTGAATGTCTGTTGGCTATTGTATTGGAAATACAGACATTGGGTAACTAATATATGCAATTAGATAATGCTGTTTGTCCCACTGACACTTTAGGTATTTGGAATTTATAAACAAG
>Ga0307510_10004216_pt1 | contig 16891 bp, 9 predicted proteins | sample 12_EM_MG_FD_207224 | JGI IMG/M metagenome (GOLD analysis project Ga0307510, IMG submission 207224) | Populus trichocarpa ectomycorrhiza microbial communities from riparian zone in the Pacific Northwest, United States - 12_EM | ecosystem: Host-associated > Plants > Roots > Unclassified | place...
TTACGAGGTGCCCTTGTTGGGTAAGGCGCGGTTCGCGACGGACCCGACACTGCGCGCCGGACTCGTGGCGGCGGCAAAGTTATTTGCCGAGCACGATCTGGCGACTCACGTGTCTCACGCCGAACGCGCCTTCTTCAAAATTACCGTTCCCAGGGTGGTGGAGGGAATGGTTGCGAGCGGTGACAAGTTCTTTGCCAGCAGCGCGGGTGTCAGGGACCTGCGCGAGCGCCTGCCGGGCGTGTGTTGTGTGGAAATGGAGGGTGCGGCGGTCGCGCAAGTGTGTGACGAATATGGAATTCCCTGCGCCGTCGTGCGGACCATCTCCGATTCCGCCGACGAGAGCTCTGTACACGATTTTCCGCGCTTCGCGCGTGAGATCGCCCGTCATTACTCCAGGGGCGTGCTGGTCCGATACTTGAACCTGGGTAGTGCCGGGCCGTAAATTGGGTAGTGGCCGGTCTTTCGGGCGACACCGGCTGTGGCGCACAATTCATGACACATCCACTTCCGGAAGAACTGTCATGTTGAAGCGTGTCAGCGTATTTTTGTACGGCGTGTTGTGTTACGTCGTATTCTTTGCAACATTTCTGTACGCCATTGGTTTCGTCTGCAACTTGTATGTGCCGCGATCGATGGACGGAACGCCCACGGCATCTCTCGCTACGGGACTGGCGATCGATCTGGTGCTGCTGCTGCTGTTCGCAGCCCAGCACAGCGTCATGGCGCGCCCGGCATTCAAGGCCTGGTGGACGCGAATCATTCCCGAGCCGGCTGAACGCAGCACCTACGTCCTCGCGTCCAGCGTTGCGCTGATCATCCTGTTTGCGTTCTGGGAGCCGCTGGGCGGAGTCGTATGGTCCGTAACCGATCCCACGGGCGCCATCGTGCTCTACAGCCTGTGCGCGTTCGGATGGCTGCTGGTGCTGGTGTCGACCTTCCTCCTTAACCACTTCGATCTGTTCGGACTGCGTCAGGTCTGGTTGTACCTGACCGGCCAGCCCTACACCCACCTGACATTCCGCACGCCCGGACCCTACAGGCTGGTGCGGCATCCGTTGTACGTCGGTTGGCTCTTTGCGTTCTGGGCGACACCGAACATGACCCTCACGCACCTGGTGTTTGCACTCGCCACCAGCGGCTACATCCTGGTCGCCATTCAATTGGAAGAGCGCGACCTCGTGCGGCATCTGGGCACCGCGTACAGCGATTATCGGAAACGGGTACCCATGCTCATCCCGGGTACCTCGCTGCTGCGCAAACGCAGCCCTGACGCAGCGCCGCACAGGAGACCAACAGGCGGCTGATGCACCTCAGCGTGTTATTCGAGCGGTATGCCGATAAAATAGACGCATGAATGCGCGAGCTGTGACTGAAGCTTCGCCGAAGGTTCAGACGACCGCCGGCCTACCGATGATCGAATCGATGCAGTCCTATCACCAACCGCTCACCAGGGGATCTGTCACAGACCATCGAGACAGCCAACCGCGACCTCGGGTCGCACCTGCGCAGAGCCGCTGAGGACGCCGGAATGCATGTCGTCGCGTTGGACCGGGCGCTCGAGGAAGAGCTCACCCGGTCCACCGAATCCCTCGGGCCGACAATTAATGGTGCTAGCGCGTCGTTGACATCGCGAGACGGTCCAACGCCGACTGCAGCTCGCGCATTGCCGTGACAAAGGCTTCTGGCGTATAGCCTTCATCGTTGCGCGTGAGCCGGTAAAGTCCGTCGAGCCGCGCACGATGTTCATTGGACCAACCCAGGTCGATCATCAGGCCGTCGATGGCCATCACCGCCTGCTCGGCGCCAATGTAGTCGTGGAATTCGCCTTCCACGCCCAGCGACACCACCATGTTGAGCAACTGCTGCTGGTCGGTGTGCGACCACTGATAGGTCGCGGCACGATCGCGAAGCTTATTCATCAGGGCACCCAGGTCGCGGGCGCGCGCGACTATGGCACCGCGTCCCGTCGGGCCGGAAGCAATCAGGGACTGGCTCATTTTCAACAGGGCCGGTGCGCCGCCCGGATCGAGCCGGCGTGCGATCACGTACGCCATGCGAAGATGACCGTCGTTGATGGGCACCTGGCCGGGCTCGATAGCCAGTGTCAACAGCCGGTGGCTCCAGTCATAGCGACGCATGGAGCTCATGTGGCAGGCGTAGCAATTGAACAGCGCCAGCTCAGGGAAGGTGGCGTTGTTTTCGATTCGCGGGCCTTGGAGTGTCGCCAGCTCGGCGGCCGCCGCGGCAAGTTGTCCGTAAGCCCAGGTCTGCGTCCGGCTGTAGGAAGGCTTGCGGCGCTCGTAGTCCGCATCGACCCGATAGTGCGCGGGCTCGATTGCCAGGAATGTGTCGAGCTCAAAACTCAGGCGGGGATGTCCCGCACCCATAATCCGGTGGGTGGCGAACTTGTCAGCAGTGCCGTAGTGGCAGGACAGGCACAGTGTCGTACGCTCGTGCAGATTGGCGGTGGGATACATGCCTTTCGCGATGTTGTCCGTGTACGTCGCTTTGCGTGAGGTATGAGTGGTAATCCAACGCTCCGAGCCGCCGTGGCAGGCTTCGCAACCCACGCCATCTGTCACAGAGAACTTGGGTCCGCGCTTGTCGGGCGCGACATTGTCAGCATGGCAATCGAGGCAGATTTTCGCTGTTGCGGCGTTTGGAATGCCGAGTTTCGCGGCCATCGAGCGCGCCCGCGGCGAGTTCAGGGCCGTGTAGGCCTTGGAGTGGGCGTCCTCATGTGACCAGGTGACATACTCGTTCAGGAGCACATCATAGGCCTTACCAGGCGTCACGGAGCCATGGCACACCGACGAAGAGCAACTCGCAACTCCGAGGTGCTTCGACTGTGCGAATGCCGCCGGAACGGCCAACAGTGCCAGGATTATTGCGGCCGAACGAACCACGGCTTTCCTTCCGAGTCCAGATACAGGCGCTCCATTTCCTCGAGTGTGAGTGGACGGGAGCCGATACGTCCAAACACGGCGATCTGATGGCCGGTCTCGTCGACGCCGCGATCGCGGTCGAGGCCTTTCGAGAGAGCGAGGGCGGGTTGGCCTGTTGCGTAGTGTGCAATCAACTGCGGCCGCGGTTCCGGACTGAACCCATAGAATTTCGGCTGAATGGCCGGAGAGGTGAGCTGCAGAATCTTCAGGCCCTCGCGGCCATCCGCAACATACGCGAACAGCGATGCATTTGTAGAGGCCACAACAACGTCCCGCGCATCGTGAACGGCATCCACAATCTGATGCAGTTGCATGTGCTCAGGCCGCTCGATGTCCACGATAGCGAGCCCTTGTTTGCCGCCCGCTACGTAGGCATATGTCCGCGCGAGATAGACGCGCTGCGCGTCCTGTAAGGAAACGACTCCGGGAACGAGCTGAGGATGCTTCTTGTCCGTGACGTCGATGCTCTCGAGGCCTTCCCGGTCCGTCACAAACAAATAACGGAACTGCAGTGCCGAGGCGCGTGCATCCTGTAGCGGGACGACGCTCTCAACCTTTGGATGCATCGGGTCGTCCATGTTGAGAATCACAACGCCCGCGTCGGCGACGATGTAAACGAAATGACCGCCGATCGTCACATGCCGAGCGCCCCTGAGGATCCCACCTTCATTCCACGTCAATGTCCGGCGCAGCATGTTGTTTCGCGGGTTGCCATCCGCCAGGGTGTTGATATTCGTGAGAATCAGGCCCTCGCGGGAGTCCGTGATCAAGGCGTAACTGTAGAGCGGATGGAAGGGCTGCTCTGCATTGTCCTCGCGCATGAGCTTGCCCTGGTTGCGCGCCGGGTCGATAGGTTGATTGGTGGGCAACGCCACACAGGTTGCATCGCTCGAGGGAATGCGTGTCCGGTGGCCGAATGGGCTGTCCGGTCCCGTGAGAATGGGCTGGCTGACGCCTTTGTTCGCAATACTGGCAACATCATACACCTGCATGCCGTTCCTGCCCTCGGCGGCGTAGACATACTCGCCGCGCATCTGCAGGCAGCGAATCGGGTTTCCCGAGTGCGCATGTGCGTTCTGCAGCGCCTGGTGCAGGCTCTGATGCTTCTCGTAGTTGTCCGGATAGACATACTTCTGCAGATAACTGCCGAGCACGGCCTGCGGCTCATCCCATTCGGTGACCTGCACGCCCGTGATGCCGCCGCCGGTACCGACCCAGGCGTAGTAGCCCACGAAGTTGACGAAGTTGGTTCCCTGCAGCAGCAGTTGCGCCATGATCGCGTTGTTGTCGTTCTGCGCGCCCAGGTGGCAGTCATCGCAGGTCTTGGTTTCAGTCAACCTTTCGGTGTGCGGGTAGTGGGGGTTGAACGCCTGGGAGCTGTAGCCGCTGGCCGCGATCGGCGGCTGCTGAATATAGGTTTTCTCGCGGTTGATGTTTGTCTGTGAGACCACGAGCGCCGAGCTGGAACGGATCGGAGCGATCCGGCCGCCATCGCTGGGTCCCCGGCGACCCAGCATGAACATGTCGTCGCGTGCCACCTGCGGGTTGTAGGTGGCGACCACGCGTGACTCACCGCCTTCATAGCGATGACTGGGTGTCTTCCAATTGGCCTCGGTGGGCAGATGGCAACCGCCGCAACTCGTGGTCCAGGAGGTATGGCAGGAATAGCACTCGATATCTTTCGTGCCGTGAGCCCGCTTGTCGGCTGGAATCTGCAGTCCCCACTCCTGGGTCTGCGTGTTGCGACTCATCAGCTTGGCGCGTGCCGAGCGCTCGTTGTAGTCCGGGGACTTCGGATCGACACTGTCTTTCACGAGGTGCACGCGCCATTCCTGTCCAGGATTGACGAGGGAGCGCTGGTATAGCTTGCCTTCACGCCATTCAAAGCGCCTGGAGCCATCGGGATTGCGCAGAAGCGACAGATCAGTGCCCTTCGGTGGGGCCGCCGGGCCGGACGTGCGCAACGTTGGATAAGCGTCCGCACTCCCATGGCAGTCAACACATGCGATCTCGATTGCCTGGGCCACTTCACCATAGATATAGCCGTTGCCGTGATTATCACGCGCGAAATGGCAATCGACGCAGTGCATTCCCTTGTCCATGTGGATGGAGGCCATGTGGACGGCTTTCTGGAATTTCTTCGGATCGTCGTCGCTCACCGGTGCGCCTTTCGCATCCAGCAGCGTTCCATGCCGGTCGCGCTTGAAGATGGCCCTGAAGTTCCATCCATGGCCGTGGTAGTCCGCAAACTGCGTGTCGTGCAAAGTCGGATTGAGCTCGCTCACGTGTTGGACAAAGTCGATGTCAGCCCACTTGCCCCGGGGGGCGGCGCCTTCGGGATTGCGCTGGTTGACGCTGCGAATTTCTTCCGGGGTGGGATATTTCTGCTTCTCCGGCCACATGCTCGGAGCGTCCGACTCGTAGTCCCACATGGTGTAGCCCATGAACGAGTTGACGAAAACGTTGGGCTGGTGCATGTGGCAGACCATGCACTGGCTCGTGGGAATGGAGCGGGTGAAGCGGTGTGTGAGCGGATGCCCCGACTCGTGTTTGGGAATGACCGGATCGATGCTGCGGCTTTCGCCCATGTTGCCGGCTTTTGCGTACGGACCCGAGTGTTTTTCGTCCCGGTCGTTCGCGTAAACGACATGACATCCTGAGCAACCCGAGCCGCGATAGTCACCCGGTTGGTCGTCTGTACCCATGAACCACATGTAGGGGTCATTCAGTCGCGTCTTGTGGATATTGAGCACGGGGATGGCGACCCGCCCCGCGGTTCCCGGACCCCGGTTTGAGACGTGCAGGTCCGGTCGCCCGGGCTCGTTGAGGTTCTGCACGCCGCCGGTGATGTTGGGCAGGGCGATCTCGGCGAAGCGATTGCCGGTCGTGCGGCCTCCCGGCTCGAACACGCGGAAAATGTCGGCCGGCGGCACCGACTCCCATTTGGGCACGGCTTGTAAACGAGGCAATACGCCGTGGAGGGAGAGTGCGCTGGCCGGATCCGGCAGCGGCGGACCTTCGATTCCGGCAGCCTGCCCGTTGCTCGTGAAAGCCTCACCCAGAATGTAGCGTTTGAACGGCAGAACGCCGTTGTTGTAGGAGGCGCCGCCGAAGAACATGGCGCCCGTCGCCATCAGGCTGCGCTGGGCCGCTGCAATGATGGACAGGTGGCAGGCGCCACATGCCTGCTTGGCTACCCGGTAGTCACCGGGATTCACAAACCGGATGAACTCGGGCGACTCCCGGTTGAGCAGGGCATAGCTGCGTTCGGGTTTGGCGCTTTTGGGATAGCCCCACTCGTCGGGAAAACGCGGCAGCACATGTGCCTGGTCGCGGAGCTGACTGTATTCCAACTCCAGCCTGGCGAGCCCGCGGGGCGGAATGATACTGGCATCCCCGCCGTGACAATCGGTGCATCCCAACTTGACGGCGGGATTGTCATGCATGGACATGGCGTCGGTGCGCTCATGACAGCCCAGGCACCCGATACTCTTCCGGTTGACATCTGCAAGCGACTGGTCTGCCGGCGCCGCTTCGAAATGTTGGGCGGCGGCGACTCCCGGCAGCAGCAGAAATGCGAGCAGTAGACGGAATTTCATATCAGTAAGTCAGGACGAGATTGAAAAACATCGACACCGGTGCGCTGGAGCCCAGCAGCGGGCGAGCCCCGGACGCGCCGAACAGTTTCGCGAGTGACAGGCGCGCGATGATGTTCTGTGACAGCCAGGGTCTGTAGATCGCATCCAGTGATGCATCTGTGCCTACAGTTCGCGACAGGTTGCCGCGGCCGAGAATCGTCTCGAGGGGCGCGGTATCCGCAAACATGACGTGACTGACATCCATGGATACCCGCAGGGAGGGCAGCAGATCCAGGTCGGTCCCGATCCCGACCAGCTCCAGGCCCGGATTGGTGTAGTTCGATTCGCCCGTGTCGAGGGTGGTGCGCAGTGAGGGAAACAGGGAATCGCGCTGTTTCAGGTCGATTGCGTTCGCGACCAGTGGGACACGCTGGTGAATGAAAAACGTCGAGTCGGTACCTGCAAAAATGGCAGTCTGGTTGATGCCGTCGAAGCCGTGGCTGGTGCCGTCAGTCGGGTCGCCATCGCCGGATGCGTACAGCGCCGAAGCCCGAACCCGGATCCAGTCGAAATCTCGTGACAGCTCCACGGCCGCAAAGGTCGCCTGAACCTTCGACGCAGAGTTGGTGAAAACACCTTGGCGTTCGCGCCCGAGAACCTCGTACACGGAACCTGTGAGGTTCAGCTTCCCAATGTGCCCATCGGCGCTGTAACCCAGGTAAGCCACGTCATAGTCGTGGCGAACACCTGAAGCAAATGTGGCCTGGCCGTTGGTCACTGTGACGCGCGTACCTTTTGCGCGGCTGCGGTCGTAGATGAAGACACCCTCGGAATTCAATCCCGGCCAGCCGAGGTCCTGCACGTAGAGGTTGGCCATTACGATGTCGTTGGCCGGGATACCGGCGCCGAGCTCGTTCTGACGCGCGGGGTTTTTGGGCAGCCGCCGAAACAAACCGACGTTGTACTGGTAGATGTTGTTGTCACGCGTGCCGAAGAAGCGAATGCCCATTGGCTGGTCCGCGAGCACGAATCCCCGGAAATCACTCGTCACCGGTTGAATGCCGACCCGTACGCTGTCGAAGTCATAGTGGGCGGATACATCCCGCAGGTGTGCCTCGAAGAAAAGTGCCTGGGCCCCGACGGACGTGGTGGTTGTCGTGGCGCCATTGGAGCTGGTGGAGCTGTAGTTGAAGATGGGCGTGATGCGGAGCTGGTAGTCCGGTGGCCGGAAGATGGTATCGCCCCGATACAGAACCGCATCGATACTGGCGGTCTGGCTGTTGAAAAACTGCTGCGCGGCCAGGCGTCGCGACTCGAGCAGTGAAGTGGTGCTCACGGTGAGGACCGAGAAGCCGTCGGCTCCCCAGATGGGCCGATCGCCCTTCAGCACGTTGTTGGTGTTGTAGGGATCCGTGATGTTGGCGGGATGGCCCAGCGCATCGATGATCCGCCAGCGATCCACGGGAATCGAGCCCGGAAGCGGCGAGGTGGCAGGAGTGGGCAGCCGGGTGGGATCGCAGTCTTCCGGTTGAAGTCGTTCCGGCGTTGGCTCGCCGGGCCGCTGGCGATGCGCGCCTGGATCGTCGGGCGGGCAGCCCGAGTTGGGGTCCACTTCCGCGGCAATCGATTGCATTGCGGCCGCAATGGATATCCATGCCATGAAACACATCTGCGCGGCTCTCATTGCAGGCGTCGGGCGGTCTGCGAATGAGGGTCGAACTTGCCCCGATTCGGCAGGTGGAAGCGGTGACACATGACACAGTCGGAGCTCAGCTTGCTGCTGTCCTGGGCGCCCCCATGGCACTCCCGGCACCTGGTGATTCCGGGCATCAGGATGTCGCTGCTGTGTTTGGAGCGCTCCGCCTGGTCGTGACACGACGTACAGGCTTCGTTGATGTGAGTCGCGTGATTGAAGCGGGCCCGCGGCATCCAGTTCTGCGTGAGCCGGACGGGGGATACCTTCCATTGATCGAAGCCGCTGGCTCCCAACACGTGGGTCACGTCGTGACAGTCGACGCACACCCGCTTCTCCAGCAGCTCGCGAGCCATTTTCAGAGACTCGGTGTCAGCCCAGTCGCGAGCGCGCCGCTGCTCATCGAGCGACATCTGGCGCGCTTCCTGTCCGGGACGACGCATTGCGCCGCCGGGCTGCAACGGGGATCCCGCCTCGAGATACTGCCGGCTGAAGTGCTCGCGCAGCGCTCTGAACATCCGTGGCAGGTCGCCGTGAGGCACGCCGCTCGAGGGATCGTGCTCATCGAAGTGCAGGCTGTGGCAGCCGCTGCACTGAATCTCCATGCGGATGGGCATCATTTCGCGGCCGCTTGCGTTGGGTCGGTGGCAGTCGCTGCATTGCAGGACACGCTCACCCAGGGGCGACTTGATGCCTTTGGGATCGAGATGCTGGGCGTGGGAGAATTTCAGGTGCGACTTTTCCTTGTAGGTGGCCGGTTGGCTCGCTTCCAGCCACACCGGGCGCCAGCGGCCCGGGGCGACGATCTCATCCTCGGCCAACACGGCGATGCGGAACTCCGGGTGGTCGGAGCCGAAGTCGGATGAGTTCTGCACCAGGGCGTTGGATTTGAGGCTGTCCATGTGCGCGTGGCAATCGGTGCACAGGCGCGGATCGCGCTGGACCAGCGCGGTCGGCTCCTTGTGCTCGAAATGACACTCGGCGCAACGCTCCCGATCGAACAGCGCCATGTCGGCGGATCGCACATCAACATGATGTTGAACATCGGCGTGACACGTCTCGCACTGCGAATTGCGGACCCGTTGAAATGGGGTCACGTGACAGGCCGTGCAATCGTTGCCAATGAATCGATGTGCGGCGTGCAGCGGCCCGGATGACCACAGGGCATCGCTCGGTACGAGCGGCGTGTTGCGCAGAAGCTTGCGCATGGGTGGGCCGAATAACGTGCCAACGGGTACCAACAGGAAGATGGCTGCGACCCCGATTGTCAGGGTCCAGGACCAGAAGCTGATCGTGTAGCGGGACGAGTGATTGCGGGTGCTGGCGGCCGAGGCCGGTTGGCCGTCATCCTGCGAGAACGGATCCTCGATCCGAACGATGCAGGCATATTCACCGCGCCCGCGTTGGACTTTGATAGTCGTCTCGCCGAGCGTCAGCGTGTCGTCAGGATCGAGGTAAACGCGCATCTGGCGTCGACCGTTGATTATGACGCCCTTGGGGCCGAGCGCCGTCAAACGCACCCGTCCATTGGATTCCACGCGCAAAGTCGCGTGGCTCGGATCGACGTCTTCGTGCGGAACCTGAAGTTGCTGGTCCGGCGCGCTCCCGAGCGTCAGCTCGGTTGTCTCAAATACCGTGCCGGGCATCTGCAGGTGGGTTGCGGACGTGGCGGCGGCGACCCCGCGTATGAGGCAAATCAACATCGCCTCACCTCACCAGTACAGGAAGACGGCAACGATGTGGATAAAGAGGGCCGCCAGCAGCGCGCAACACATGGGCACGTGCAGAAACAACCAGATGCGCAGCAGCGCCGCCAGTTGCGTCTCGCGGCGCAATCTTTGCAGCAGCGCGGCTTTCGTGCCCGCCAGCTCGAGCAGCTTCTGCACGCTCGACAGCGCGACCTCGTTCTGGCTGCGACCGGTCCGCATCTCGGCCAATGACTGAATCAGGGCGCGCTGGTTGGTATTGGGTACTACGTGTGAGCGGGCGCCTCCGGCACCCAGCACGAGCGTGGATTCGTCGCGTCCCCGCAGTTGCTTCCACAGGTTGCCGCCGCCCAGGTCCGTACGCCGCGCGCTCTCGGAGAAAAGCTGAGTCACGCGCGGTGCGATGCCTTCCGCGAGCTCCAGGGCCGCACTGTCGATCTCCGCGATCTGCCGCAGAAACTCGCTGCGCCGCAGGTTACCCCGTTGGTGCATCATGGCGCCCGGAAAGCTCATGTAGGCGTACACGCCCCAACAGCCACTCAATGTGACTACGCACATCAACACATACGCAACCGTATGAACATTGGCACCGAAGTGCATGCCGCTGTGCAGGGTGGCGATCAGCAGGGCCGCGAGCCCGAGATAGACGTGCGCGGAGACCCAGCCGATTGCGGTGCCGATGTTTGAGCTGAACGAGCGCTTGCGAACGCCGAACAGAGCCAGAAAGATTACGAGCAGCCCGGCTATTGTGCCGAGGGTGTAGCCGAGCCAGGTGCTGCCGTTCGGGGGCACGCGCGGCCAGTCGAGCGTGTAGGCGGTTATGGTAATGACCGAGGCAGCAGCGGCGATCAAACCATACCGATAGTTGCGAAAATTGATGAATGACTGATGCATGGAGTCTGGGACTCAACCCGTTCACTCCAACGCCACGGCCCGTTGTCGCGCCAACTCGATGACATCCTCGGCGTGGATTCGGATCGCAGCCCCGGTAGGGCAGGCACGGACACAGGCAGGGCCGCCTTTCAAGCTCGCGCAGACATCGCACTTCACCGCGGTTTTCGCACCTTCCGCGGGCTTCACGCCGCGCAGGCGTTCGAGCAGGGAGACCTTCGGTGTCTTCTGCGCCATCTGAATGACGCCATACGGACAGTTCTCTTCGCAGTTGCCACAGCCGATGCAGGTCTCGTCAATGAAGACTTCGCCGTTGGGCAGCCTGTGGATGGCGGAAGGCGGGCAATCCCGCATGCAATGCGGATGCTCGCAATGGCGGCAGGAGGTCGGCAGATGCAATGAATGCAACGACGGTCCGGCGCTCCGGTCCAGTCTCGAGACGCCTTCGTGAGTGGCGGCGCAGGCTTTCTCACATTGATCGCAGCCTACGCACAGAGTCTCGTCGATCACCAGGACGCTGGTGGCTTCGCCGAGGCCATGCGACATCAGATAGTCGAACACGCTGCCGGCCTTGGGTCGCGCCTGCATGTGCGCATACTGAGTGAGCTGCTCGGTGCGCTCGGCTTCCATTTTGGCGGCGAGTCGCGCGTCCGCTTTCAGGAGGGCCTTGAAGCTCGCGTAGTCGATGCTCAACGCCTCTGTCGCCACCATCGCCTTTGCATTCAGTGACCGTGTTGTTTCACCGGACATGCAGCCGAGGGCATCGAGAAATGAGTTGGCCGCGCAATAGCCCACCACCGTATCCTGGTTGCCATTGCGGCGTGAGAGAGCGACCGAGCCGCTGCGCACCAGGTAGAAGCGCTCGATCGCGTCGCCTTCCTTGAATATTTCCGCGCCGGGTGCGAAGCGATGCAAGCCCACCGCTTTTGACAATGTATGAATGGTTTCCGGCGCGGCGTGCGGCATCAGAAGAACACGCAGGGCGCGCAACCCATAGACAGTGTCGATATACGCTCGCACCGACTGTTCGGTGCGCATCAGCTTCTTGATCGCGCTGTGGGGCGTCTCGAGCAGAATGCAGTCCGGGCCGGCGCTGGCCGAAGTCTCGTGCGGGCGGCCGGAAATGAGGCTCATTTCCCCGATCAACTGGCCGCCGCGCAGGACCATGGGCGTGCCGCTGCCGGTCTCGAGGTGTACCTCGCCGCGTAAAACATTGAACACGCTGGAGGCGTAGTCGCCCTTCGCGAAAATGCTGCTGCCCCGGGAGGGCGTGATGACCGTGCTGACGAGCAACAGCTCCCGCAAAGCCAACATCTGGATTTCGCGGAACAGGGGCAGGCCCTTGTGAATGAGGCTCACGATGCGCTCGACGTCACCGCCGCCGCGCAGGGTACGGAATTTGGCGCGCAGGATGTCGTGATCGGCAGGCGCGACCTCGCGGCCGAGCAGATGCTCGACGACCTCGAAGCCCTGGTTCATGGCCTGCTTGATGAGCGGATAGCCGGCGAGGGCACCGATGACAAACAGCCCCGGTACGCTCGACTCGAATTTCGGCGTGAGCTCCGGCAGTGAATCCGCTTCAGAGGACTGAAAGCGCACGCCCGCGGACTCGACGAGCTGGCGCGGCGGAATGGCACCCAAACGCGCGATCACGCGATGGCAGGCAATCGTGCGCTCGCCTTCCTGGGTTGTTATCACCATGCGATAGGGCGGCGCGGCCGCGGCGTCTGTGCTGCGGGTATTGTTGGCCTGGAGGCTTTTTGCCTCCGCGTTCATGAAACACTTGATCCGCCCGCCGCTGATGGCCTTGGTAATGCGGGCCGAATTCGCATCCTTGGCGCGCGGGAAGCCGCTGCTGCGGTTCAGGACGATGACCGAGTTGTTTCTCGATAAGGCGATTGCATTTTCAATGGCGGCATCGCCGGCGCCAATTACGACGATGGTCTCTCCGCGCAACGCCTCCGCCGATTCCAGCGTGTATTGCACGCAAGGTAGATCGCCGCCGGGCGCACCGACACGGCGTGGATGACCCTGCACGCCGAGTGCGAGAATGACATTCCTGCCGCGAATGATTTCGCCGGACTTGATCGAGATCTCGAAACTGCCACGGCTGCCGCGGATCGCGGCCACTTCGGCGCGATACTTTATGTTGACCTGCGTGTTGCGAATGCCTTGCTCCCAGGAATCCAGGATGGCTTCGCGCTTGCCCGCGGCGAACTGCATGTCGCTGCGTAATGGCAGCACGCTGGGCTCCGCCATGACGTGCTTGAAGTGCTGATATTGTTGAATCGTATTGGCGTGCGCGGCGCCCGCTTCGAGCAACACGTGCGCCATTCCCGCCTGGCCGGCACGCGCCGCCGCGCTCAGGCCACCAGGTCCTGCCCCCACAATGACCAGATCAAAAGCTGACTCAGGCATCCGAAGGCTATTCCCCAATTAACTGGCCGATTGATCGCCGTTCCCGTGGACGTCTTATACTGGCTCGAGGGAACGCAATGCAAAAGATGTAGCCGTCGGGCGACGATGTTGAGTCAGAAAGAGTTGCTGGAGGGACGGATCAACACCAACCGAGACTGACGTCTCGAGCGGATCAGTGCGCGGAGGAAATGCGACGCATATCAGCGACAGATTCAAACAGGCGCGGTGTTGGTGCGCCCCATTCGGTGCGTTTCAGCGCGGCGATGCCCTGACCTGACTCGAGAGCCGCCGCGAAGAGTCCGGCATCCAGTGCCTGGTGCAACGTTGCCGCCTGCGTTGCTGTGCCATTTCCGGCGCACAATGTCTCCAACAGCGTGCCGAGGCTCGACAGGTCGAGGAATTCGGCGCACACATCGGAGTCGCGCAGACCCTGAAAGGCGCGACGATAGTCGCCGGCCCGTTGCGCAACCCAGGCCGTCAGGTCGGCAGATGGCACAGCCCGGGCGCGCCGCAGCCGCACGCTCTCAGGGAGTCTGCCGCGGCCCAGTTCCCTGGCCAGACCCCGAGGCCGGTTGCCGACCCGGAAGACGTGCAGGGGGAAGGTGAGCAGTCTCTCGAGCAGCTTGCGGTCTGCCGTAGGATCGAGCCACTCAACGCCGAAGTGCGCCATGAAGTCAACTCGCGTCGTCGTGCGCGGGGTCAGCATCGCACGTGCGAACCTTTCCCGCTCCGAGGCGGACGACTCCCGGTCCGAAGCGCTGCTTACAATTTGTAACCCAGGTGTATGCATATCCTGCAGCCCGGCGCCAAGGCAGCGAACACGATCCCAGGACTGTTGGGCTGCACCGGCCAGGCGCCGCAGCCGGATAAAGTGGGCATCGCACAGATCGCCCGCGTAACCGATGGACTGATTGCCGTGATCGGCGCACAGGATGACTCTGACCCGGTTGTGTGCCGCGCGAGCGCTCATCTGCCACGTCCACACCAGGTTGGCCGGGTTGTACACCGGAGTATGCGCGAGCTGGTGGGCCAACGGCAGAACGTCCAGTGGCGTCGTGTCGCCGGTCGACACGAGCCGCTGCCGGATGTTGGGTTGAAAGTCCGCGACCGCGGTGGCCCAGGCTGCATCCTCCCGCGGGACCGCGGTCAGCGCTTCCAGAACTTTGCCGCTCGCCGCCAATTGGCTCGCCGCCGTTACGGCCACGAGCGTCGAGTCGAGTCCGCCGCTCAAGGTTGCTACCACGCCGCCGCGTGCCCGCAAGCGGCTGGCCACGGCCGAGTCAAACAGGATGCGCGCCTCAGCCACATAATCGCGGGCATGGGCGTGTACTTCACGAGCCGCGGTGTCCGGGCGCCACCATTTCTCGACTCTCACCATTTCCTCGTGATGCACGAGCAGATGGCCTGCCTGCAGGACCTCGATTCCTGCAAACATTGTGCGACCGTGGACGGGTTGACCCGCCGCCGCGCGTTTCAGGCACTGCGGATCGAGTCGCGCGCGCACGCTGGGGCAGGCGAGCAGGGCACCGAGTTGTGTTGCAAACAGGATACGGCCGCCTGAGCGGCAATAGAACAACGGGAAGTTGCCCAGGTGATCGGTTACCGCAACGGTCCGCCGGGACCAGCGCTCCCAGGCAACGAACGCGAAGTCGCCATAGACGTAGCGCGGTGTTTCCTCCCGTCACCGCTTGTAGCATTGCCGCAGGATCTGCGCATCCGAGAGCGTGGCACCGCGGGCGGCATCGATCTGCAGCAGTTGCAGCAATCCCGCGCGATCGTCGAGGCGCGCGCGGCAGACGAAAATCAACTCCACGTCGACCGCCGGCCGCGTGTCGAGCGGATCCTCCGGCAACACGGGCAGGCCGCGGGTAGCTGCCGCAAAGGCACCGCTGGTATCGATCCAGACCGCGTGTGCGGGATCGGCGCGACTCAGCAGCTCGGCGCGTCCCGGGAGCGCGGCAGCCATGGCGGCGATTTCTTCGGGCCGGCAGCCGCTCTCGCCCGCCATTGCAGCAAACATGACCTGCCTCCTGTCAGTGCTTCGACACTAACAGAAGGCAGCAGCGGGCTCATTCCGCGCCGCGCCAAACGTCCAACGCGAGGGCTTCGTCTCAGGCGGGATCGAGCTTGCGCAACGGTTCTACAAACTTCGAATAATGGCGCCAGCGCTCGACCGAATTCCCATAGATGGGCTGCCGGACCTGCCAGGAGCTGGCAGTGACCACCGGGCGCGGGTTCGCGTCGAATTTCAGGCAGCTCGCATCCCACTCGAGGCCCAGAAACGCCAGCAGTCTGCGCGTCCAGCTTTCCTGTTGGGATACCAGTTCCTCATACGGCACTTCGAGCAGCGTTCCGGCCGGCAATACCTTGCGCCAGTGAGCCATCAGGCGCGCATGTTGCCGGTAGTAACTGGCGAGGTCGTTGAGGTCGAAGGTGTAGTTCAGTGCCAGCGAGAAATTCTGGAAATAACACGACAGGCAGGTATCGATGGGATCGCGCCGCACGTAGATGATGCGTGCATCCGGGAAAACAGAATGAATCAGGCCGAGGTAGTCGGCATTGTGGGGCGTCTTGTCGACCACATAGCCGGCGTCCCGATGCTGGGCCTTCAATGTCCTGAGGTAATCCGCCGCAAGCTTCTGCCGACTCGCCTGCGGTAGCAGGTCCTGGCGAATTTTTGCCTCATCGGCGGCAACGGCGTCGATCCAGAACTTCAACTCGCCCGCGCCCGCCACCGACGGGTGGGAGCTGAGAATCTGCTCGACGAGCGAAGTGCCCGACCGCGGCATACCGACCACAAACACGGGGCGGGTGGACGATGAGCCGTCAGCCTTCGTAGCCGCAAGGGCCTGTGGTGTGTAAACACAGGTCATGTCATTTACAAAGCGGGAGTGTTCGTTCTCGTCGTACGGGACCGCAAGCGGCTTCAACAGTGTGTTGGCCCGTTGATAGCTGGCAAACGCCCGCGAGTAGTCGCCGACGTCATCGAAGAACTTGCCGACGGCAAACCGCAGGCCGGCTTCTTCCATCGGGTTCTTAGCTTCATCCGCTGCATGCTGGGCTTTGGCGAGCCATTGCGAGTCGGACGTGGACATGCGTCGCGTACCCGCGATGGCTGCGAGGGGGCCTGGGAGACTCGGGTCGGCCTCCAGCGCGCGCTGGAACAATTGTTCGGCCTCTTTGAAGCGGCCGGCGGCGCGCTCCACGGTTCCCAGTCCGCTCAGTGCCGCCGCACAGCGGGGCGATGTCTTTAACACCTTATCGAATTGTGTGCGGGCCTTGTCGAGCAGTCCCTGGTTGACCAGGGCCAGCCCGAGCTGGGCACCGATGTTCGGGTCGGTTGGCCGGATTCGCAGGGCCTGCCGGTACTGGTTCTCCGCATCGGCGAAGCGGCCTTGGATCAGCCACAGATAGCCGAGGTTGCAAATGGCCTCCGCATTCTTCGGATTGCGCGCGATGGCGCTCTTAAAATGCTTTTTGGCTTCCTGGTACCGACCCTCTGCGCTCAGTGATGCACCGAGCTCGTTGAGAGCCGCGCTGTCGTTCGTTACCCGGGCGGGTGGGTTGGATTTGGGTGTTGCGCTCGGCGCTGCGGTGGCCGTCGGGGCAACCGCGGGCAATCCCATGCTGGTGTTGATGAGCAGGGTCTGCGTGATGTCG
>Ga0307510_10004218_pt1 | contig 16884 bp, 16 predicted proteins | sample 12_EM_MG_FD_207224 | JGI IMG/M metagenome (GOLD analysis project Ga0307510, IMG submission 207224) | Populus trichocarpa ectomycorrhiza microbial communities from riparian zone in the Pacific Northwest, United States - 12_EM | ecosystem: Host-associated > Plants > Roots > Unclassified | place...
GCGCGCGAGCTGCTTGATTTCCGGCATGGTCATGCCGCCGCCGGCGGGCGACTCGCGCACCATCAACGCGAGCTGCTCGAAGGCCAGTTCGCAACTGCCGGCGTGCAGGCTGGTGACGCTGCCCGGGTGGCCCGAGGCGGCCAGGCGCAAGAAGTAGTAGGCCTCTTCGCCGCGCACTTCGGCCAGGAAGATCCGGTCAGGGCGCAGGCGCAGGCAGGCCTCGAGCAGCTGCTTGGCCGAGACGTCGGAGGCACCCTGCGCGTTCTTCGAGAAAAACAGGTGCAGCTTGTTGCGGTGCGACGGCAACAAGAGTTCGGCCGCGTCTTCGATCGTGATCAGGCGCTCCAGCCGCGGAACCTCTTCGACCAGGGCCTTCATGAAGGTCGTCTTGCCCGAGCCGGTCTTGCCGGCGACAACGATGGTCTGGTGATGGCGCACCGCCGCGCGCATGAAGTCGGCGTAGCGACGCTGTGCCTTCAGCTCGAGAAGGTGTTCCTCGAACGGCCGCAACTTGCTGGTCGTGGGACGGATGCGCTCGAAGAGCCCGCTGCGCTCGAAATCGTTCAGCCGGGGAAGGAAGCTTGACGGCTTGCGAATGCAGATGGCGATCGTGCCAGCCGGGGTCGCGGTGGGCTGGACGAACTGGATGCGCTCCCCGGTCGGCAGCTGAGCGCCAAGCAGCGGCGAACGCTCGTTCGTGTGCTGGCCGGTGAGCGTGGCCACGGCCGTCGCGAGGCTGCGGCAGTGCTCGAAGGTGAGGCCGGGCACGTCGACGTAGTCCCAGCGGCCGGAGCGTTCGACGCACACCTCGCCGGGGCGGTTGACGACGACCTCGTTGACATCGTCGGGCTCGAGCATCGGCCTGAACAGTTTCATGTGCTCGACGACGGTGGCGTCCTCGCGGACGTGGAAGTCCAGGACGTTGCTCATGGCGTTTGGCTCAGCTGGGTGGGGGAGGAGTTGGGCGTAGGTGCAGGGGCAGGGCCCGGCTGGAGCTCGTAGACCGTCGAGAAGTCGATGTCGCGCGCCACATAGACACCGACCACGCCGCCCTGGTTCTGGTACAGCAGCGGCGGGATGTTGATCGTGGCCTCCAGGACCTTCTCGGCGAGCTTGGAGCCCTGCGCTGTCGTGTTGGGGAGCACGAGGGTGTTGTTGCTGCCGCTGTTGTCGCTCGAGCCGCGCGAGGCCGCAAGCTGCACCGCGTCGTCGACCAGGGACAGCAGCAACGCGCCGCCGATGCGCTCCCCCCAGCGGTTGTCGACGTAGCCACCGATGCCGCTCTCGCCCAGCGGGCCGGTGGCCGGCGAGTCCAGGTCCACCACGGCGCCGGTTGGTGTGCGCACGCGCGTCCACAGCACCGGGATGCGCGTGAGTCCCGGGCGGACCTGGACGATGCGGTACTCGCCGTCAAGATGGGAGCCGCGCTCAATGAGCAGCACGCGCCCGTCGTCCGAGAACACGTTGCGCATCACCTGGCAGCCGACCAGGCCGCTCGTCGCGGTGATGACACGGGTCTTGAGGCTGCAGGTGAAGAGCGTGCCCTTTGCCACGAGCAGGCTGCGGTCACCGAGCAGTCGGGCTTGGACCGTGGGGGTGGCGCTGCGCTCCAGCGTGCCGAACAACGGAGCCGCGGGGACTGTCGCGTTTGGCGCCGCACCGTTCATCGAGGCCGCGGCCAATGTCGACGCGGCGCCGGTCTCGCCGGACGCAAGACGCTGGAGTTGTTGCACGAGCGGGCCGACTTGCTTTTGGTAGTTCTCCAGCGCGGAGGTGGTCTTTGCATCGGGCGTTCCAGTGGCGCGCTGTGCCGTGCCATGCAGGTCGGGCGTGGCGCCGGCCGCGAAGATCGGTGCGTCCTCGGGGCTCGTGACCTTCTGGGTTGGTGAGCCGATCGCGCCGGCACCGCGCAGCGGAATCGGCGTCGCATCGGGATCGATCTCGCCGACGCGCACGCCGGCGGCGGAAGCCGCAGGAAGCGGTGCGCTGCTCGCCGCTCTGTTCGGCGGTGGCGTCATGTCGAGCTTGCCAACACGACCCGACGCCACGTCCGGGGCAACCGTCTTGTCCGTTGTGTCGGTGGTCGCGCCATGGGCGAAGTGCCTGACGGCCGTGTAGCCCAGCACGCCCACGACGGACAAGGCCAGCACCGCCACCGCGACCATCTGGCGGATGTTCGTGCGTTGGGGCCGCTCGGTCGTCACGCCGGGGATGACGGCTTCGCCCTCGAGGGGCTCGATCACGTTCGGTTGGGTCATCGTGCGGTCCCCGGTGCCACGACGGAACCAGCGACTGTGGATTTGGACGCCGTGGCTGCAGCGCGCAGTGTTCGCTTGACGCCAGGAACCGTGGTCCCGTCTACGGGGGCGACGCCGTCGATGTCGAAGGACTCGTTGATGATCGCCACGACGCCGTTGCCCAAGCGAAGCAGAAAGCGCCTTGCCACGCGGTCTGCGACCAGCTGGTCGCCTTCCATGTGGGCGTTCACCATCTCCTCGGTCTGATCAGCGAGAGATTCGAAAAGCGTGGGCAGCGGGCGGTTGTTGGGGAACGAGAAATAGGTCTTCGTGCCGTCGTCGAACACCATCACCGGCACGATGTCGTCGGAGTGCTCGCCGACCGCCATCGAATACTCTTTGTTCCTGACCGTGGGCAGCGAGCGCATGCGGTTCGCAACCAGTTCCTTCGCGGTCAACGGTGGCGGGCCGGGGTCGTCCGTCGGCGCCGGAATTGATGTCGATGTGGGCAGAGCCGGTGGCAGGGGTCGGGGCGGCATCACGATCGCGAGGCGCATCACCGGGTTCGACACGGCTTGCGCGGGCAGCACTTTGAACTCGAAGGCGTAGCGCCGGCCGCGCGTGGACACCAGCACCATGTTGTTGGTCGTCGCGCCGGTCTTCGGCTTGATGAACACGTCCTGACCGCTGGCGACAACGCACCAGGTGTCGGTGTCACGAGCGCAGTCGGCGCCCTTGCCCATCGCGGGCTGGGAGCTCACGCTCTCGTCGTCGGCCAGGACGATCTGCGTCACTATGCCGCGTCGCACCGGGACGGTCACTACGCTGTCGGGCGAGTAGACGACGGTGCGGATGCGAGGGTCGGCCGCGTGATCTGTGCCGCTATCGACGGCGTGATGAGAGTTAAGAGCAGCACCGCGCACGGGCTGCGCAAACGCGCTTTCGGACGCACCGACAACGAGGATGGCGAACACCATGCCGATGCCGATGCCGATGCAGATGACGCCGAACCTCATGACGAAGCTCCGCGCTGTTGGTCGGCGTTCGCGCCGGTGGCCGGTGCCGAAGGCGAAGCCGGCGAAATCAGTTCCGCATCGGTCCGATAAGACAACACCACAAACCCGAACGGGTTCTCGTTGCGGTCGACGGCGCTCTTCATGCTGCGCGGTCGGTACTCGTAGCGCACCGTGGCGACGTAGCGAATGACGGGCGGGGTCGGGCCCTGGTTGTTGTGAACCTCCTTGTCGTAGGTAACGATCGCCTCGCCGTGCCGACCGGGCTTGGTGGTGCTGGACAGGCGCACCGAGACAATGGTGATCCGGTGCTCCTGCGCCGCGCCGAGCTTGGTCTGCATGGCGTTCTCGCCAGAGAACCTGGCGCCGTAGGGCGCCCAGGTCTCCGGGGTGGTCATGCGCGCGACCTGGTTGTAGTCGCTCTGCAGGAGATTGAAGTAGTAGCTTTCGCGCGCCCGGACGAAGACCGCTGCCCAATGCTGGTCGCCGGCGGTGAGCTCCGGCACCGAGTCGGCATCGAAGCTCGACTCGACCCGGGTCTCGCCGGTCGAGCGATCGACGACGATGGTCACCGGAGGCGCCGGTGGCCGCAATGACTGGAATACCGCCATCGCGAAACCGAGCAGCGCGAGCACGGTCGCGGCGCCCGCCACTTGCCAGGCACGCCGCTTCGACGCGGCCGCCTCGGCCTGGACGTCGGTGTCCCAGTTGTCGGCCTCGGCGATCGCCTTGAGGGCCCGGGAGGACAGCGGAAGCGCGGCATCGGCGCTGAGGGTGGTGTTCATGCTTCTGGATCCGCTGCAGCCGTTCACGGATTGACGAACTCGGCCAGACGGCGGGTGCGGCTGGACTGCTGCATCTGCGCTTCGCGCGCACGGGATTCGGCTATGCGGCTTTCGGCATCGGCCATGCCGCGCGCCAGGGCGATCTGGGACTGCTCGTGCTGCAGCAGCGCGTTCTCGGCCTCGATGCGACCCTGGATTTCCTGGGCGGCCTTGGGGTCGGGGCTGCTGCTCAGCTGGCGCATCAGGCTCTGGATCTGCGCGATGCGGCCACCGGCCTTCTGCATCGCGTCCTGCATGAAGGCCTTCTGCTGGTACGGCATGGCCAGCTGCGACTGGCAGCTGGTGCGACTGGCCCCGCCGAGGTCGGCGCAGTTGTAGGTCATCGACGCATCGCGCAGCGATCGGGCGGTGCTGGTGAGGGAGGCGTAGCCGCCGCTTTGAACGCCGGCCATCGTTTGGGCGGCGTTGGTCGGAACGTAGTTCTGCAGCTGCGGGTTGTTGAGGATGTCGCCGAGGTTGCGCGCGCCGGTGAGGGCCTGGTACTGCTGCTGCAACTGCGTGAGCTGTTGACTCAAGCTCTGAATCTGGGTCATCTGGTTTTCGATCTCGGTGAGCTGACCGGTGTATTCCAGGATGGCCTGGGCGATGGCCGCGAGATCGATCACGGGCACACCTGCGTGGGCGGCGTTGGCGCTGAGGGCCATGCTGATGCACAGCGCGAGGCGCACGACGAGAGACTTGAACGACTTCATGGTTTTCCTTTTGAGGGTTGCGATGAATCTCTGAGCTACTTCTTGCGATTGCCGAGGGCGGCGACGCGCTGGTACGCCCAACGCCCTCCGCTCATCGCGGCTCGGCCGCTGGCGGCTCCGACGTCTGCGACCGCGCCTGCGGCCGCGGCGCCGGCACTGGCGACTGCGCCCGTGACCCGCCCTGCGCCATAGGCAACGCCACCGCCGCGGCTTATCGAGCCACCGCTGGATGCGCCAGAGGCACCAGCTCCGCCACTGCTGCCGCTTCCGAGAAGTCGCTTGGCAGCGAACGCAGCGGCGGCCATCTGGGCGCCGGTCTGAATCGAGGCTCCGCCGGTCAGTTGGGACGCGAGATGAGGCGCCTGGTAGAGCAAGACGGCCAACATCACCATGAAGGTCAGGTACGTTGCAGCTGCTTCGATGGCGGCGGCCGCGCCACTTGCCGTGAAGGCGCCTGACGACTGAACACCATCCAATAGCTGCTTGACGACGAAGAAGGAGAACCCCAATGCAAAGAAGACGAACCACGCCAGCACGACGGCACTCAACACGAGCGACAGCCAAGAGTCGAAGAATTTCGATGTTGGTTTGAACATCAGGCAAAGAATTGCCATCGGTCCAAGCGCCAACGCGAAGGTGAGGATCACCTTGGACAGCAGGGTGACGAATGCCCCAAGGACCAGGAACACAACGGTGCCGGTCGAGAACAGCATCGAAGCGAACACCAGATCGAGCCGCCACATGCTGGCGTCGCGCCAGAGGTCCTTCAGGATGTCGTTGGCTCGGTTGTTCGCAAGGTCCAACGCGCCGAAGACGGTTGTCGGAGCCGATTGCTCGAATCCGCCTCGCAGGAAGATGGTCGCCATGCTGTCCTGCAGACCATCGGCCGTCGCGAAGACGATGCTCATGAAGCGCGACGCACTGAGGGCGAAGGCCAGGATGAACGCCATCTTTGTCATCTTCCAGGCGAAGACCGACATGGGCTCCTGCACCTCGCCGCGAACGACGGCGTAGCCGTAGTTGGCGATGTAGACGGTCAACCAGATCAATGCGATCACGGAAAGTCCCGTTGCCAGGTCGCCGACCACCCGTGCGACGTAGCCGCTGGTGAACGTGGTCAGCCACGCGCCTGCTCTTTCAAACACAACGCCTCCGTCACTCGTTCATGTTTGGAAGTGATCGGACCTTGCCGTCCGATACGAGCGGAATGCATTCGACCGGCTTCGCTCGGCCAATGCAGGCATACCAGGCGCCCCTCATCTTCACGGTCCATGTGCGAGACCTGATGGCCTTACCGTAGTCAGAAGGGACACAGGCGTTCGGGTGATAGAAAAACACACCGTCGCAGTCCATCAAGCCCTGCTCCGTTTCGACGCTGTGGCGTATGGTCTCTCCGGCGGTGCCCGGCTTCACGAAGCTACCTTCGTGTCCACGGTACTGCTTGGGGAGCGACGCCACCTCGACGGTCCGCTTGCCGTTGACGATCGTCACGGCCTCGTTGTACGGGGCCGTCGCGCCGTCGACGGCGAAGGCGTTGGCGTGTGCGAGGACCATCGTGACCGCCACGACAGCGGCGACGTGGTTGCAATTTCCGGTGCGGTTGCGTGTCATGCTGCTTTCCTTCTCGAGTTGGTGGCCCGTCGTTCGCGCACGCGCTGGTACAAGAGGGGAAGCCAGGCGTCGGGGCTGTCGCCTACCTGGCCGCGGATCTCGTCGAGCAATTCGACGTTGTCCATGCTGGCCGACAGCACAGTCAGCACGTCGTCGGCGCCGCTCAGGTCGAACTTGCACTGCACCGTGCCGTAGGCCTGTTTGCACAGGAAGTTGCGCGCGCCCGTCTTGCCGAAGTCGCGCACGAGGTCGAACTCAGCCCGGGTGAGCCGCAGGCCGTCGATGTAGTCCTTCTCGTTAGCGTCCTTGTTCGGCAGGATGAGCTTGGTCACCGACTGCGCGGCGACTGCCCTGCCGTTCTCGTTCGACAACAGGTCTTCAACGTCCTGGGTGTCAAAGATGCCAAGGCCGTTCTTCTTGCGGATCGTCTTCTGCTTGTACTTGATGAAGGGCGCGAAGATCGGGTCGGCGAGCGCGTTCCACGCCTCGGCCACGTGGTAGATCATCGGCGTGCCATCGACCAGACCGTCCATGACGTCGAGCAGCTCCATCATGATCAGCGTCTTGACCTCCGGGTTGGCCATCACGCCGGTGTAGTCGAAGCCCACCGCCTCCAGGGCGTGGACCTCGCCGAGCCGATCCGGCGCCATGTCGAAGACCCAACCGTTCTCGCCGCCGCGGCACCAGCGGCCGAAGCGGTTGTAGAGACTGTTCTCGCCCGTGCGGGGCAGGCTCTGACGCACCGTGGAAAACCAGCGCAGGCGGGGATCCTCCATCCCTGCGACCGTGTGGACCGCCTTGGCGATGGCATCGCGGTCGGAGGGCAACAGCGGCATGCCGTCGCCGATGAAGCACTGCGTGACCAACGCCGTCCAATGCGCAATGCGGTCGGCCGTGACCTGGCGCTGCAGCGGGTTGATGCCGGTCGGCACCTTGCGGTCGAACAAATAGAAGTTGCCGCCCAGGGCGCGGACGATGATCTCCGTGTCGCGGTCCAAGCTGAAGGACACGATGCGGGGAGTGACCCGCCACTTGCGGGTCAGCGCGAGCAGTGCGCACAGCAAGGTCGTCTTGCCCGAGCCGGTCGAGCCCAGGACCAGGCTGTTGCCGGGCAGCTTCTTGTCCTCGCTGTCCTCGTCCGGATCGCTCGCATGCAGGTTCAAATAGAAGCGCTGGCCGCTGGGCGTGTCCATCATCGCCAGCGCCTCGCCCCAGGGATTGCCATCACGTTTGCCGCGCCGGAAGTTGTGGCTGCAGGCGAGGGCGGCGAAGGCCCTGCTCGAGAGCGATGCCTTGCGCGGGCGCCACTTGAAGTTACCCGGCTGCTGCGCGAACCACGCTGCATCGGCCACCAAATCGACGGGGACCAACTCCATCGCGGAGACCTCGGCGATCGCGCCCAGCGCCTTCGCGGCCTTCAGGCCGGCGTCGGCCAGGGTGTCGCCGAAGACGGCCAGCGAGTAGTGGTATTCGCCCATCTGGAAGCGCCCGTCGCCCAGGTCGTTCAACGCCTGGTCCATCGCCTCGATCTGCGTGACCACGGTGTCGTCCGAAGCGATCAGCTGATCGCGCTGCAGCTTGAGCGAGGCGGTCGCCTTGCGGCGCGTCATCGAGACGAAGCTCTGGGTCTCGATGAACTCGGCGTCCTCGTACAGCAGCGAGCCAAGCGACCCGGGCTCGACGTCGCTCGAGTATTCCTTGACGTCGAGCATGGCCGCGAAGCGGCGATGCAGCCCGTCACGGATCTCGAGCTTGTCGCCGCCGAAGAGCAGTCGGGCGTTGGGCAGCGTGCGCCAGGCCGGACCCTTCGGGTAGCGGACGCGGCGCCAGGTGCCGTTGATGAGGTAGTTGTAGAGCTCGCCGGCTTCCCAGAAGAGATCGCCCCGCTCTTCGCGCAGACCGAGCAGCGTCGGCTCGAACGCGCGCAGCGTGCGCTCGACGATCGCGCCCTTGTCGCGCATGAACTCGAGGGCAGCGGCCTTTTGCTCGCGGATGGTGTCGGTGCTGCGGCCGGCGCGCGCGAAGCGCTTGGCCATGTCCGAGCGGAACGGGCGGTACAGCAGCGTGATGTAGAGCTCCCGGCTCATGAAGGGCTTGGTCGCCAAGCCGTCCTGGTAGAGCTTGGAGAACTCGGCGCTGAAGTGCGGCGTGGTCGGGTCGGTGAGCCGGTCCGTCACCTTGCGCTGCAGCCGGTGCACGTAGACCGCGCACTGACCCGCCGGCAGATTGCTCAGCAAGCTGCACAGCGACTCGTGACAGTCGGAGAGCACGGTGGGCGAGGCGGCTTCGAACGCGACGCCTTCCAGGCGCCAGGTTCGCAGGTAGTCGCCGCTGCGCGTGATGGTGTCGTGTTCCGAGACGGGCGCGGAGATCGATACGAAGGCGGCGAGGCTGGCCTCCTTGCCGGCCTGGTCCCAATAGCGGGGCGTGGCGGTCATGGCGCTGTCTTCCGCATCAGATGGGGCGTGTACGAGCGCGCCTTCCACAAGCGCCGATTCGGATTGCCGATGAGGAGCTTCATGCGCAGGATCATTTGCAGCAGCCGCTGGTCGTCCCGGTAGGTGACGTAGCGCATCCATGCGTACAGCGGCGCGAGGACGGCGGCCATCCCTGGGGCGATCCAGATCGAGACGAGCCCGGCGCCCCAAGCGGCCAGGACGATGCAGGGCATGAAGATCGCGACGAGCGCCATCAAGGGCACGCCCCACTTCATCGCGGGGCGCGTGGCGCCTTTGTAGATGGCTTCGCGCACAGGGTCACCCGGTCACGAACACGGCCGCCAAGGCAGCGGCGCCGCCGGCGATCGCGCCGCCAATGATGTTGCCGGTCACGTCGCGGAAGTTGGCGCCGTTGAAGGCCATCTTGTATCCCGCGATGCCCCAGGCTGCGGTCAGGATCACCAGGGCGAGGCCGACGACCGTGTCGCGAATGATGGTACCCGCGCGGGTGACCGGCTCGAGGGCTTGGGCCATCGCGGGGTCGGCCATCAATGCCGTGGTGGCGAGCATTGCTGCGGCGACGATGATCCAGCGCTGCTGGAGGGACAAAGTGCGGGTGTGGGGCTGAATGTTTTTCATGGAGAGGCCTTTTGAAAGTTGAGTTCGAGGGGAATCGATCGAGCGGGTATTCCTGTTGCTTCGCACCCTCCTTTATCTCGGGTGCTGAGCCGACCAGGCCGTGACGACCTTGCGGACGTAGCCGTGGTCGAAGCCGGTTTGGAAGTTGCCGCTGTAGTAGCAGCTGAAGGCCTGGCGCAGCGCGGTCTGCGAATCCGCGCGCTGGGTGGCGCGCTCGAAGCAATCGCCCAGGATGGCTTGCATCGCCTGCAGGTTCTTGCAGGGGTCGAAGGCGGTCTCGAGCGTCATGCCGTGCTTCGAGAAATTGCCCTTGTTGATCTGGCCGAGACCAACGCTGTAGTTGCGACCCGCAGCGTCGAGCGCGCGCGCCGTGGCGACGGCTTCGGACAGGTTCGCGGGTTGCCGAACCAAGCTGCCGGCGACGAGACCGATCGCAAACGGGTTACCGCCGGACTCGGTCGCGATCAAGGCTTGTGCCGTGCCAGGCGCGATCAGCGGCGCGCAGGCGAGCAAGAGCGGAGTAAGGTCCATGGCCTGTGGCGCCATCAGCACGCGTCACCGCCAACGCAGACCGGTGCCGCTTGGGGCGGGACCCAAGCCGCCGCATCCAGATCGAAGCGGGGGTCGATCGAATCCCCGAGCGCGGCGCGTGCGGGGGCGTAGTAGCGTGTCGAGGTGGACGTGCCACCAATGGTCCAGAACAGGTCTGACCACGGCACGTTGTTGACCCGCACCGACAGGACGGCGTCGTACTGGCAGCCTGCCCACGCCCCGTTGTCCGGGTTGTAGCGCGAGTAGAAGGGGGGACAGGTGGCTTCGCTCGCCCACTGGTAGGTCGCGCCATTCGCATCGTTGCACGACGGCCAGCCGCGGCCGCGCTCCACGTCGTGGAGCGCCTGCTCGACGTCAGGTCGGCACTGCGCGATGTTCTTCCAGTTGGCGGTGATGCAGAGCATCACCTTGCAGCCGTCCACGGCGTGCGCGCTCTGACAGAAGCCAAAAGCCATTGCAGCGAGGCACAATGCCTGGCAGAGGAAAAGTCGAGAAGTCGGACTGTGACCGTGCATAGTTCTGATTCCGATGTATTTTGATCAGCTGAAACTATCTGATTTCGATAACATAGCCAACGAATGTGGGTGATGCAATCCCTTATCGAGCACTTTCGTGTAACGACATGTCTGTCCTGAGCGGCATGTTTCCGTCGGCGATGGCGGTGGAGCGCGTGCGAGATGTCCACTGACGCGACGGATCTGCAGCCGTCCCTCGCCACCCGGTGCGTGCTTCGCCTGCTCGACCGGCATCAGGTCCCCGCCCGGCAACGTGCTGCAGCGGTGGAAAAGGCCCTCGGCATCGGCTACCAGCCGGCACGCCGCCGACTCATTGACGAGGCGGGTTGGACCCTGGAGGAACTGCACACGATGGCCGACCACTTCGGCGAATCCTTGCAGTCGCTCGTGGCCGAAGCGCAGTCCAACAGCTCGGTGCCTGCCGTGTTGGTGACCGGGTCACTGCGCATCCCGTGCTCGGTATGGCTGGGCGACACGCCCCAGCGGGCGCGCCCCGGACCGCTCGTCGCGACGCGACCCACCGCCGGTGATTGGCTCATCACGCCCGCGGGTGACGCGACCGGCGTGGAGTCCTATGAAGTCAAGCGCTTGCTCATCCGGTCCGATGCGCGCGGGGCGCGACGGATCGCAGTACTGGATGACGATCGCGACCTGGCGCAAAGCATTGCGCAGTACATGACCGAAATCGGCCTGGAGGCCACACCGTTCTATGCGGTCGACGACCTCTCGCGCGCGGTCGCTGCCGATCCCTTCGACGGATACGTTGTGGACTGGCTCGTCAACAGGCAAAGCGCCCGGACCCTGATCGCCGAGATCCGCGGCCGAAGCGCCACCTGTCCGATCGTCGTGCTGACCGGCCAGATGCTCCAGGGCAAAGTCGATGAATCCGAGCTGGCGTCAGCCGCCGCGGCCTACCGACTTCAGTACTTTGAGAAGCCGGTGCGGACCTCGGCCATCATGTCGGCGCTGGAGTTGGGGTTCGGGCGCCAAGCAGGCGCTTGAGCGTTCGCGCCGTGACGGGTTGCGGCACGGCATGGTCAAAGGGCCATCCCTTTGCGTCATCTTCCGCCGCCGTCATGGCAATCAGCCGGGTCGCGTGATTCGGACCGTGCCCACGCCGCACTTCCGTGGCCAGTTCCGCCCCCGACACAACGGGCAGCTGTGACGCAATCAGAACCACGTCGTAGCGGTGTGCGGCCAGCAAGTTGCTCGCTGCGCCGGCTGTCGACGCTCGGTCGCTCGAGTAACCGAATTCCTCGGTCAGCGAACTGAGGTTCTCCAGCACCTCCTCACGATCGTCGACGACGAGCGCGCGGTGCTTCTGCGCGGACGCTTGCGGCGATGGCGGATGTGCCGCCGCCACGTCGACGCTGAACGTCGAGCCTGCGCCCACGACGCTGGACACCGTCACAGCCCCTCCCAAGTGCGCCAGCAAGGTCTGAACGACGGCCAGGCCGACGCCGGCACTCTCACGGCCATAGGCGCTCGCACCGGCCCGCTCGTACGGGGCGAAGATGACTTGAACGTCTTCCGGCGGGATGCCCACGCCGGTGTCCTGGACGTCGAAGCGAATGCGCCCATTGGCTTCGTCGAACGGCCTGAGTCTCAGCGTGACGCGACCTGAGGCGGTGTACTTGATCGCGTTGGTCAAGAGGTTTTCGGCGACCTGGCTGACGCGTGCCGGATCGAGGATCACCACCACGCCGTTTGGCGGGGCATCGAACAGCAGCTGCAGGCCCTTGCTCTCGGCCCGGTCGCGCAGCTCTTCAATGACCTCGGCAAAGACCTGTGCCAGGTCCACCTGACGCGGCGTCAACGTCAGCCTTCCCGCCTCGCTTACCGCCAGCGTCAAGAGGTCCCGCAGCTGCACCGACAGCCCGGACTCTGCACGCCGCATCTTCTGCATGATTTCCTGCGGCACTTCCTGTCGAAGCTCCAACAGGTCGACCGAGGAACGGATCACCTGCAGAGGCGATCGGAGCTCGTGGCTCACCCGCGTCAGGAATTCGCTCTTCGCGGCCAGACTGTCCTCCAGGGCTCTCACCTTCGCTTGTTGAAGGTCGAGGTCTCGCGCTTGGGACTGGATCTTGATGAGCGGGATGAAGAGGGGTGCCACCACCCCCAGGCTGGCGAAGACCAAGAGGGCTGTTGCACCGTCTCGGGACCAGAAGTGGGTCGCCGTCATCAACACGAGTGCGCCGATGAACGCGCTCGTCCACGACAGCGCCATCGCGCGCAGTCCGAACCGGATGCCGACGCGGGACACCACCACCAGCAGCAGAACCGCGAGAAAGGCGAACACCCGTGGTTCGAACACGATGGGGGACAACACGATGATGGGATCGCCCACCAGAAACAGGTACTGCGCCCAGACAAAGCCACGCGGGCGTACCCGCAGTGCGAGCACATAGGCCAGGCCCAACAGGCCGTAGAGGATGGGAAGGAAAACGAACCAGCTGGACAAGCTCGCGCTCGTCACCCCCCGCCATTGCCCGATCAGAATGCCCATCGGCGTCAGCAACAGGCCGATGGCCACGCGCTGCCAGCCGCGATCGCGCTCATGCTCGTAGCGGCGCGGAACACGGTGTGCACCGACGTATTCGAACGCGGCATGCAACGACCAGGGACTCGACACAGGTTGCCTTTCTAGCGCTTCAAACGCGGGTGCTCTTGCACGGCGTACACGGCCGACTGCAGTTCGCCCAGCATGGCGCGGTGCTGCGTCTCCAGCCACACCGGCACGCCGTCGCACATCGCCTGCAGCTTCACGGACATCGCCCAGTCGGGCGGGACCTGCTCGGAGGTGTCGGCGCCGACGATCACCCAGTCGATGCCGCGCAGTTCGATGTCCCCGAGGTCGTGGCGCATCGGCGTGACCACGAGGAAGCGCAGCCTCGCCGGCGTGGCTCTGAGCAGGGCCAGCGCAGCGTGTGCGCTTTCTGGTCCGGTGGCCTTGGCGCCCACCCAAACGTTGGGGTAGCCGGTGCCCCAGTCGGCGGGCAGCGCGGGACGGCGGCTTGCGGCGCCTCCGGCCAGCACCAACCAATCAAGTGCGGGGGTCGCCCGCACCAGCGACCAAAAGCGCGCTCGTGTGGCTGCATTGACGTCAGGGGCGAGCGCATGGCACCACGGGCCTGCGAACACGCGTTGCCGGCGGCCTTCGTGCTCGAGCGCAAACGCCTTCGCGTCGGCGTTCCATGCTTCAGCTGCGCGCGGGTCGCCGACTTCGGCGTCAGCATGAAACCCGGAGGCCTCGGCGCCTACACCGCCCAGGCCGCGAGCCGGCGACAACCACGGGTTGAACTTTCGATCCGCCCAGGACATGGGCGGCGGCGCAGCAACCTGTGGAGGACTGCATTCGATGTGCATGGTCACGGACCCAGGAACGGCGCTCGGTCGAGGAAGCCGGTCCGCACTGAGGCGAACGAGGCGCTCACGGGTGAAGGCGACTTGGCGATTTCGCTCGGAGGGATCATCGTTGCAAATAGTTTCTGTTTCAGATAGATATCGACGCTCTGAAGTTGACTCTACTTGAATTCTTCTACGTGTAAACCCCCACGAACCAAAGCGCAGCTATCAGTCGTGAGGCAGCGTAACGATGTGTCGGGAGTCAGCGCCGTCGAGCGGTCGATCAACGTGCAGACGCGGCGCTCCAACCCATTGGGATTCGGTTCGTACCGACACCGTCGCGGGTCATGCCTGCGAACAGAAGTCCGCGCGACTGCGCCAGAAAGATTCTCGGATGCGATGGCGGAGGCCTGCCCCGTCGGTGCTTGCCACTGCTCGCCTCGCAGCGTAGAACGTGCAGCCACCTGATCATGAGCAAGGTTGGCGCATTCTTCGATCTGAACCAGGACGTGTCGCTGTCCGCGGGGCACGACCGGATGGTCGTCTTCGCCCGTCGTCGTTCAGGTGGTCTCGCGCACATCAGCGAGGTCGACAACGGCAAGGCCTGCAATTGCGCCTGCCTGGCCTGCGACGAGTTGCTCATCGCGCGGCAAGGCGACGTTCGAGAGCACTCCTTCGCGCATCAGAGCGGTAGCCAGTGCCACAACGCACTGGACGCCATGATGAATGGCGTTGCTGCCATGCTCATCGAGCGTCGCCAACGGTTCGTCACCCCTGTTTTGCGCGTCGAGGCCGGGGTCGAAGGACCTTTCGGGCTCATCGCAGACACGCGGTTCCAGCCGGCCGTTCAGGTGCCTGTCGAGCGCGTCGAGTTGGCCCGCCAGGCACCTTGGAAGCATTCCTGCGTCGTCGCGACGGTCAAGGGTCACACCTTGCTGATTCACATCGCCTTGCGCCGACCGGCCAGTGCCTCGAAGGTCGCCAGACTGAGAGAGCTTGGACAGGCGGCCGTGGAAGTTGATCTCAGCCGCGCGGCGCCGAGAACCATCGCGGAATTGGCGGAGATCCTTTTCGGTGTCGATGAGCGCAAGACCTGGCTGCACAACCCCAAATCAGCGGCCATTTCGGCAGACATCCGCTTGGCACTGGCGCCTGTGGTCGCCCAGCGTTGGCAGGAGCACCGCGACGCGCTCGAGCGTCAGCGACAAGAAGAGCTGCACGCTGCGTCGTTGGCCAGGCGTCAGCATGAAATATTCCTCGAGGAACGAAAGGCCGACGAGGAGGAAGTCACCAGAGCCGCGCAAGCCGAACACAGCTCGCTGTCGCGCCCATCGAAGCCACCCAAGCCTGAGGAACTGAGCCCCTCGGTCGAATACGTCGGGACGAGCGGCAGCGTTTGGCTGTTGCACAGCGCTCTTCCCGACATCCACTTTAGGGTGGAGCCTGGCGCGTGGCATGAGTTGCAAGTGCTGCGTCGGTATGGCGCCATTGAGGACACGTCTGCGGGCGTGTTCCGAATTTCGCGAGCGGGGTGGGCCAGCGCATCAATCGAGCTCGCGTCTGCTTGGCGCGCCGTTCGATCCGTTGACCAACCAATCTCGAGCGACTAAACCAAACCCACCATCGCGTCCGCGGGACTTCGCACCGCCCCGCCGCCCAACTTGAGCACGTGCGTGTAGATCATGGTCGTTGCCACATCTGTGTGGCCAAGCAGTTGCTGAACCGTGCGGATGTCGTAGCCACCGCGCAGCAACTCGGTCGCGAAGCTGTGACGCAAAGTGTGCGGTGTCGCCGGCCGCTCGATGCCCGCTCGATGCACCGCCTTTTTGAACGCCCGCTGAAACGTCTGGTCGTACATATGATGGCGCCGCACGACGCCGGACTGCGGGTCGACTGAGTGCGTGGCCTGCGGAAAGATCCAGAACCAGCTCCAGGATGCACCGGCGCGCGGGTACTTGCGTTCCAACGCATACGGCATGAATACACCGGCGCGCCCCTCGCACTGGTCGGCTTCCCACAGACCGCGAGCGTGGGCCAACTGTTGACGCAGGCCGGGGACCAGGCTTTGCGGGAGCATCACCACCCGATCCTTGCCTCCCTTCCCATGGCGGACGTAGATGGCCATGTGGGTGAAGTCCGCGTCTTTGACCCGCAGTTGTAGTGCCTCGGTCAAGCGCAGACCTGTGCCGTACAGCAGCCGTGCGAAGAGCTGGTTCTCGCCCTGTAACGAACGCACGATGGCGGTGACCTCGTCCAAACTCAACACCACCGGAAGGCGCGGCTGGATGCGCGGGTGTCCGATGTCCTGCATCCAAGGCAGATTCAGGCCCAGGACCTTTGTGTAGAGGAACAGCAGGGCCGCCAACGCCTGCTTGTGCGTGGCCGGTGCCACCTGTCGTGACGTTGCGAGCCAGGTCAGGAACACCTCCACGTCGGTACCGCCGAGATCGCGAGGGTGCTGCAAGCGGTGGAACCGAATGAATGATCGGATCCAGTAAACGTAGGCGTCCTCGGTACGCGGGCTGTAGTGGAGATAGCGAATGCGTTCTCGAACCTGGTCGAGCAGCTTCACAGACTGCAGCGGCGGCAGCTGCGGCGTATTGCCCGCGCGCGCCGAAACAGAGGCGGGCCTGCGGGGTGCGGCCTCGCTTGACTCAGCGATGTCCATGCACATCTCCACGCAGCGCAAACGCGGCCGGACCGATCGACGGGGGATTTCGGGTAAAACCGCTTTAGACCGACCTGCTGCATTTGCCGGTCGGAGGGAACTGTACAAATCCACAGCACCGCTGTCAACATCTAGTCGCCATGGGCCGCGCAGTGGGATCTGAGCTCCAAGGTTAGGGAGACAGCGGCAAGGTTAGGGCGACTCGCCTGTCTCCCGAAAACAAAGTTGAGCCAAGCCGCTCCGCGGCAGTGAATTGAGCGCTCGATGAAGGTCAGTTTGCAATCGATCTTCCGCTCGCACTTTGATGAGTTCGCGAGTGATCGCAA
>Ga0307510_10004219_pt1 | contig 16881 bp, 21 predicted proteins | sample 12_EM_MG_FD_207224 | JGI IMG/M metagenome (GOLD analysis project Ga0307510, IMG submission 207224) | Populus trichocarpa ectomycorrhiza microbial communities from riparian zone in the Pacific Northwest, United States - 12_EM | ecosystem: Host-associated > Plants > Roots > Unclassified | place...
TCCAAACCCCCAGACGGATCCTATCCTCGAAGACGAGATGGAAGCAGCGTTCGAAGATGACGACGACGATGACGATACACACGACGACCACGCAGAATCTCGCCTGCTTAACCGCGCCTCGTTTGCTTCTTCAGTTCCACACACCCCTACGGGAGTGTATGACTTTGAGAACTTCGACTACGCAAGCCTACCCCCACCGGGTTCTCCCCCCCGGCCCTCCTCGCGTGCCCTCCCAAACGACATTGGCAACTCCAACGGGCTCATCCCCTCTCCATCCGAGGTACGGCACGTAGACGAACCTCGCTCCAGCTGGTTTCGCAGGACGGCCAGATCGATTTTGCCCAGTTCCCTGCACAACCGGTTACATTTAGATTATGAGCCGACCCCCAGCGTCATCGGCGGCGGTACACACAACGATGGAGTCTTTGCCAACGTTACTGCGAAACCCTCACGGCCGGTACAACTACGCGAAGGTCCGCCCTGTCTTACACCTCTCTCTTTCGATGATTTTTTCTTGCTCATACCCAATTTCATTGACAGGTGACGATGTTTATCTTGTCCCAGAAGAGTCCCAGAAGGATACTCCACCCTCATACGCCTCAGCCCAGGCCGACGCTGTGCCACCTTACTGGGAAACCACCGTCCATGCGCCATCCTCACCAGATGATATGATCATCGATCACCTTCCCACCGGCTCCGTATTTTCATTCCTGTGGAACCTCTTAATATCCATTTCCTTCCAATTCGTCGGCTTCCTCCTCACCTATCTCCTTCACACAACCCACGCTGCGCGTTTCGGCTCCCGTGCGGGGCTCGGCGTCACCCTCATCCAATATGGTTTTGCTCTTCGGAGTAGACCAGAAGAGGACCAAACCGGTTGGTGGGCCGTTAGCGGTACTTATGGCAACGGGGCCCAGGAGGATGCGCCCGCCAAGCCAACGTTCAGCACGAAAGAGGAAGCTGAGAACTACTACCGGAAACTGAACATCACCATGGTCAACGGAATGCCGTCTGGGACTATCCCAGGGGCGACCATGGACGACATGACCGTTGCAAACGAGGCGACGACATACTGGCTATCGTTTTTCCTCATGACCATCGGTACGTTTCCCTTTTTTCCTTCTTAAATTTTCTTATCTGATGGCGGCGGAACGATTCGCTTTGTATTTTTTTCCCCCCTCAGGATGGTTTATCCTCCTCACATCGCTGCTCAGCTTTTGGCGCGTCAAGCGCTGGGAACGCAACATCCTAGCCTCGCAACGTGAGACGTCCGTTTCCAGTCGCGCCGCCGCCGGCCAGTCGTCGCACGCGTTCTCCATGCGTATACATCGTTTCATGGACGCGCCCGTGCGCGATATGAGTTCGCTTATCCTCACAGGACTCGGTCTTTCTAGACGCTACCGCGGTGCGGATCCAGAGGCCGGCGAGGATGATGATCACGATTTGGACAGGGCGGTCCCGATGACGCCCTTGAGACCTGTACCCCCAGAAGAGTCGTCCCGGCGCGAGTTGATCATAGCGATGTATTCGCACGACCCTGAACGACAGCGACAGATCGTACAAGCGTTCCGGGACGACGATCAATTGATGGCTGATATGCGCGCTGCAGGGATGCTCTGAGAGGGAATTAGGGACTATTGCTTGTGTTTTTTTTTTCTTTATGTATTGCAAATAATCAAATGTCAATTCTAGTTCTAGAACGGACCTCGGTGCTCCTTCATACGGTTCCTTCAATTTCGCATCACAACAACCGTTTTTTTGTTTTGTTTTTGGACAAGAGACCAAAGTACACCGAACACTCTACTTTTTACTTTTTACTCCACCAGAGCGACACCAGTGCTAGATATCATCGTTCGTCCACATGGGTGGCACCTTGCCCTTAAACGGTTCAAGCGAGAACTCGAGTGCCGAGCACGGGTACCCGATCTCGAACTTCTCCAACACGCTCGGATGCAGAATGCCTAGCCTTCCTATCTCCAAGTCCTTCCGGTCTCGGCTCGCCGCGCCCGCCTCGACCGAGGTCCCCGTCGGATTGGCTTTCTGAGGCACACTCACCAATGCTTCGGTGGGCCGGGCACGATAGAAGATCGTTGCGGCGCGACCAGGGAAAAACGTCGGATCTGGATTTGTGGGAATTTGTAAAGGAAAGGAAAAATAAAGGAAAAATAAATGAATAAAGGTGGTTGGCAACCCGAGCCCATCTGAAAGGACAAGGACAGGGACGCACCGTCTCGCTCTTTGATGTAATACCCCCACGTCGTCGGAGCGGCTGGGTCGTCGCTGCTGCCGCCAGGGATGTGTGGCACCTCGAGCATGGCCATGGCACGATCGAGCAGACCGTGCACGATCTCGAACCCGGCCGTCTTGTTGCACCACACCGCCGCGGCGTGCCGCTCGTTGCGCGCCTGGCGCTCGCGCCGGGTATCCTTGAACACGACGTCGGACGTCTCGAAGATGCGGATCGGCAGCGCGTGCGACCGGTTCTCCCGGACCGTCTTGAGCAGGCCCGGAAGGAGCGAGGTGCGCACCACCTGGAACTCGAGCGTCTTTGGGTTCGCGATCTTGACCGCCGTTTGACCGTCGTCGGCCGTGTTGAGCCAAGCAAAGTTTTCTTCGTGAGAGCACTGCGACGGACGTGACGTGAGGAAAACGGGGATATTCGAGGGAAGAGATTCAGAGGGGCGTCGGCGCTGGCTGGTTCATGAGCAGAATTTCGACGGACGTACGAGAATGAGGGGCAGAACTTCGACCCAGCCGGCGTACGCCCATTCGTGCCGGATGACATCGCCGAGCTTGCTGACGGCAAGCGGCTGCGCTACTGTGCTCGTCGCTGGTAATATATCTGGCAAATTGTTGAAACCGTAGGCGATCGCCGCGTCCTCCATGATGTCGCATTCGTGCAGAATGTCGGGCCGCGTCGGGGGGATAGACACGTCGAGCTTATCGGGGTTCCCAGGCGTGAGCTCTGTCCGCAATGACATGCGCTCGAGGAGGTCTTTCACTTGCGTTGCGGACAGATCCAACCCCGTGCAAGAATTGACGTACGAGGCATGCGCCTGTGTTTGCCGCCAAGAGAGATCGGGTGAGATCACGACCCGACCATCAGGGTAGATCAATTTGACGGGCTCAATGCTGGAGGGGACACCTCGGTCAAGTGGAACGGATCGATGATAACATGGGACGCACGTAAAGGGCTCTTCGCAATACTCGGAGAACATCGTCGCCATAATGTTTGTCACGACATTGAGTTTCGTCTGGTCCGTCGCCGTCAGGTCAATGAAAATGTTTCGGGTGTTGACAGTTATCTTGCTATGCTCCGAGTTTATGATAGGAGGGAAGGAAAGCACACGATCTTCCCGGTCATAGATGATAGGGTAGACCGGGGAGTCGCGAATAATGGGCAGGTATTTTCCCAGATGACGATCGGACTGAGCTATGCGTCAACGAATGAATCCTTTGTTGCTCCCATATCGCTTACTTCATAGATCGTCATCAGTTCTTCTGCAGTGTATGCTTGTGTCTTGTTCAGCGGGACGAACTTTATGTCCTTGGGAGGCTTGGCGTCGTAGCGGAATGGCGCCGTGATGGTATCCAAATCGTGTGTGCCGATGGCAACGAATTGTCGTTTCCGACAGATGTTTTGGTGTAGCTTCTCTTGTAAATCTATGAACGAGTCGTACGACCGTTGCGTAAATTTGACATTTCGAAGGACAGCAGCACCGAAGTAGGGGCGAACTTGGGCTGTCTAAGGCGCTTGTGAGTATATGGAAACCAAAGTGCGAAACCCGACTTACTGTTGGAGCTACGGTGACCTCTATGATATCCTTCTCCCCTCCGGGCGGGTATACCAATCTATGTTCCGGCGTCTTCCCTTTACCCAAGAACACACGCAACGCGCGCGCAATGCCTTCTATACAAAGTAGGTCATATCTAAAAGACACGATCAGCAACTAGGGTAGTTGGATGTAACGCGCTACGTACCTATTTGCTGGTATTTCTATTTTCAATTGCTAGGAATTATTGAAGTAAGCACAGTCTCAGTCGGTCACTCGTGGATGCACGTACGGGGCGATCAGCAGGTAGGCCCTGTTTGATCGCGTTCTCGACCTCTTCCGTCGTCTAAGTCCATGCATGATAATGAGCTGAGAGTGGGGAGATCCCGAGATATACGGCACTGACGTCCTCGTCAAGCTCAATGCCAAACTCGAAACAGAGCCTGTCAAATTCTTCCGATGCTGTTGCACGAGAGTGCTGAGTCGAGGTGATCGCGAAACACGATGAATAATATTTGCGTACAAAATTTCTGTTCGAGTCGTTCCCAGAGGTCCTCCTTGTCCACCGAGACTGTAGGCATCGTACTCGAGATGAGATTTATGTCACGGTTGGCCAACAAACTTGGACCCGGACCCGAGTCACGTTCAAGATCATCGTGGCGCGTGGCGCGGTCCGGAACTGAAGGTCTTATCTTTATTTCAGTTCTTTAGGCCTTAGGCCTTATCTCTTCTTTCAACTTACGATGAAGTACATCGCTCTCCTCAGCGGCGGGAAGGACAGCTGCTACAACCTCCTACACTGTCACAGGAACGGTCATGAACTAGTCGCAGCCGCTTCTCTACGACCAGAGCCCGGAAAAGGCGCGTGCCGCCCCCCTCATTTTTGCCCCTCTCGTAAATCGTCTTCATTCATGGAACCCCAGAGGAGCTGGACTCGTACCTCTACCAGACTGTGGGACAAGACGCCATTGAACTCGTCGCTCGCGCTTTGGACGTCCCTCTTTATCGGAGAGTGATCAGCGGCACGGCACTCGTACAAGACTCAGAGTACGGCGGACGGGACGCGAAGGAACGCGGAGGCGTCGCCGGAGACGAGACAGAGGATCTGTATGCTTTGCTCGCTGATGTCAAAGTAATGCAGACTCTGTTCATGCATCCATTTTCGCTCGTTGATCGTATGATACGCTGCAGTCTCAACATCCTGGCGCAAAAGGTGTCTCTGTCGGGGCCATCCTCTCAAACTACCAGCGCGTCCGCGTAGAGCACGTGTCAGTACCCTCTCTCGCATTACCCTTTCGTGATCTTATTCACGTTTGTGTATGCTTAGCTGCCAACGGCTGTCCTTGACCCCTTTGAGCTATTTGTGGCAGAGAGATCAAGCAGAGCTTCTATCAGAGATGATTGCGGCTGGAATGCAAGCCGTTCTCATCAAAGTTGCGGGAATTGGGCTTACCACTAAACACCTCGGCAAGACTCTGTCAGAAATGCAGCATACATTAGTGACATTGGTGGGTAGTGCTTCTTTGATTTCTTTACTGATGATGGTCCGAACGACTGCCATAGAATACGTTGTATGGTTCGCATATTTGCGGGGAGGGAGGAGAATACGAGACATTGACACTCGATTGTCCCCTCTTCAAGCGGCGCATCATGTTGTGAGTTATTTTTTTGCGAACTTATCTACCACGTTGACTGTTCCGCAGACATGACACCGAGACAGTCATCCATTCGGACAGCGATTTTGCCACCGTTGCATTCCTACGCATTCGGCATGCTTCCCTTGATTCGAAACCAGTACACGTCCCAGAAGTCGCCGTTCCAGCCCTACTTGATCGACCTTATCTCCAGGTCGCAGAATGCCTTCGAGCCAGGTCACCGATCAATGGTCAGACCGCGGATCAAATCAGTTGTCCCAACATACCTATGTGCATCCAGCTACCGAGCCCCACATCTAGGTCCCTCGGGAGTTGGATCTCCGTAGGTAACGTCCATAGAGACCTCACTATTGTTTCAGATGTGTCCCTAGAGGATGAGGTCCGAGAATGCTTCCATATTCTACAAAGTAAGCGTTCTATCGGGATCGCGCTCGTCGGTTAGCTAACTGTATGCCACCAGAATGCCTTTCGGAACACTCGTTATCTTTCTCCCATATTGCTAATATGAACATCTTCATTTCATCTATGAACAACTTCGCTTCTATCAATGCTGTTTACGCGGCCTACTTCGGCGTCAGCCCGCCAGCGCGCGCTTGCGTGGCGGTAGACCTTCCTCATACCCTGCGAGTGATGCTAGACTGTGTCGCATACGCCGAGCAAAAAGTCGGCGATCGCAAGGCGTTGCACGTCCAAGGTCTGAGCTACTGGGCACCAGCAAACATCGGCCCATACTCTCAAGCCATCGTCGTAAGACCAAAGCTACCTCAGCGCGTCTCAATCGCGTACATAAAAAGTAGCCGAGCCGCTGACGCCCTATCCCTTTCCGTTCATACCTTGTTCTTGTCTAGGTAGACGAACACGTCTTCATCTCGGGTCAGATCGGTCTCGTACCTAGTTCCATGAGCATGCCGTCCCCCCAAAGTCTCGCCACCGAGGTACCTCTCGCATCGCAGCATGCCGATCGCGTCATCAAGGCGCTATCAAACAGTGCGGGTGGCGGTGGCGGCGGATGGGACGATGGTCACGCGCAGTTGTTATTGTATTGGGCTGTCGAAGAACGCCATATCTCGCACGCAATAACGGCGGCGCAACGCCTAGACGTGAGTCTGTGTAAAGCTTACACTGGACCAGGCCATCGTATTGTTTTTCCAGCGAGACGCCACCCCGACGCTCTTTTTGGTTGTGAGTGGTCTTCCCAAAGGTGCCCTCATCGAGAAGCAAGTTCTCTATCATACTGGCCGAGGATTCTCCGCCGCAGATGATGGTAATGAGGATGATACGGCGACGCCCGTGTCCTTCCCCGCTTCATATGGCACAGGTACCGCCTGGTTTCCGATCAAAGGGGGTCTTGTCTGAATTGGATGCGCCACAGAAGCATTCTCCGAAGGCGATACTGAAGTGCGATTGGAAATATCGCATCTCGAGCACGCCGCGGCCTCTGCCGTGGTGATTTGCGGAAGAGGCAGTTCGGGCTGGGCAAATGTCTCTCATCGCCTCAAGGCTGTCGCGCAGCTCGAAGGCAGGCTCACGCGTGCCCTATCGGTACGGCTGTTTTACAAAGTCACGACTACAGCAGGTGAGGATGCGGCTTTTTATTTGAAGCTAACCCAGAGTCCTCTCTGACCTTTTATAGCAGACCTCCCTCCGATTCAGGGTCTGTTTGACTTGGGCAGTCCGGCAATCACACCAGTTCCCTGCCGCTGTATTCGCACACGGGATGAAAGTGACTGGGACTATGCATTAGGTATACTCAGCGCATGAAGACCTTTTATTGAATTGATACACCAGACAAGAATCGAGAGAAGTGAGATCCAGACAAACATGCTTTGCAACGACTTTAGATGTGCAATTGAAATCAAAGAGCGATAATAGACCGGGGCATCGACTCATGGGGCATGCTCTTGCCTGAGCACCCTCATCTCTCCCAGACGACGCCTCATCTCTCTCTCCGTGCGGGTTGGAGGTACCATGCGGCACAAGGCGGCTCCGACCTGCCAAAACAATGTCGATACACAGGAGATGGGTACAGACAGTAGAGGGCAGCGTACCAGAGTGCAAAGCCCGCCAAAACGAAGGACCCAAGCAACGCCATTCTTCCCGTAGAATGCACCTGTATTCGCCGGATTTTCCTGGGTCTGCGCATCTGCGAGCTTAAAGATTAGACTTGATACGAGTGCAGTCTTTGAGGGTGTCAGAAATCGTAACGTTCTGGAAGAGGGCAGAATGGACTCACAATGAATTGAGGGAGGACGATGGCCAGGTTGTGGATACCTAGGATGGTCCCTCCCGCAACACGGGCGGCTTTCTGACCGTCGTCCGCTTGATCCTCGAATGAGCGACGCCGCGTGAGTAATGGCTGGGTTTCATTGAGAAGGACAGCCCGAAGAAGATTCGGAGAGGAAACGGTCCTCGTATGTGAAGCGCGGCGATTGACAACGCGTACAATTCTTGGGAGTGGAGGTCGATCTAACTCTTTGAGGAACTGGTGAGAGGCAAAAAAAGTTAAGTGCCAAGAGCATATGATTAATTGTATGCGACCACTGACCTCCATTATGATGGCAAAGGGTACCCAACACGCGACAGCCCAGCATATACCGATCAAACTGACAGCTACGGTGGCCTAGACAGAGTCAACGCCTGTTCGCAGAGGATGGGGAGGAACCTCTAGGGTTCAGAATAGCTTACCTGCCAGACTTTGGTGATGAAGAAGGTGGAAGCGGAGATAAAGCTGAATAACAACATGGCACCCATCCAGATGTTGCGTAACAAAAATGGCATTATGGGCAGGCGCAACGGTTTGCCTTTGCGAACAGCTTCAGCCTGCCATTGCCTCACCATATCTCTGATACGTGCAACTTCGGCGTCCTCGTCCTCTTCATCGTCCTCGCTGTGTGAGAGCAAGCGAACATCTCGCCGAGCCAAATGGGGGAGGACTATCCCGGCCATAACGGCGACTGATATAAGAGTCAAGTCAAAGATTAGCTTTGAATCTCGCTGCGTGGTTCGTACCAATGCTATGAATAAGCATCGCTAGAGCGCCGGTGCGAGTGGCCAAATCCCTGTCCGGCTCCCTGTCGTATTGTTGCGCCATAATTTGACCGATGTAGGTGGTACTACATAGCGGATATAAGCATGACCACGAAGTGGCTCTTCGTCACTACTCACGAATAGAATAAGAAAGGGAACCTGAAAGACATTGGGGTTAGCGGGTGTCTACGGGACTCGCGTTGAATACATACCAACCCATGAAGGCAAAAAGCTGCACGTAGCACACGCGTCGTACAGGTTTAGGAAGGGCGACTACAGCAATGTAAATATTGTTCCAAATTTCCCGGAATGTCCTGTATCAGTATGATGTCAAGAGCGGGTTTAATATTTCAGGTAAAGATTCCGTACCCTTCAGGAGGTCGTTGGAGAATGCGCTCCTCTTCAGACTGGGTATAGCAGGTGATCCAGACTGTGGTCACGAGGACAACCATCACAATGACACAGAATTTCCTGAACTGATCGCCACCAAGCAAGCGGATAATCGGAAGGCTTGCGAGAGGCAGAAAACCAAAGAGATACCCGACGATGTTTCCGGCCTGGGTCATCCTGCTATGCCAGGCGTTCCCCGCGCTAAGTTGTTCAGGAGGGGTGATGTCGAGTAGAAGGTTGCGAAGGGACGCCTGCAAGGCGTTGAGGGCAAAATCCAGGACGTAGAACGAAATGACAGCGAGCACGATGGCGACGTTGGAGCCCTGCTGACGTGTCAGTGATGTAAAAAAAGAAGTTCATAGCGTAGACCCATTATACCTGCCGGTGTTGCTTCGGATCCCCATCCCAGTCGCCCTTGCCGGGTCGGAACATATCTACGAATAGGGTGGCGATATCCTCGCAATACGCCAAGGTCAGGGTCGACGCCATTAGAGCCACGGTTGACAGTGCTACCCAATACCGCCGACGGTACTTGGACGTAGACGAGTCAGATATTGCACCTGTAGAGACATCGCTGGATGAATGCGATGTCGAGGATCAAGCTTGCCTTGGACTCACCAATGACTGGCTGTGCAATCAAGCCAGTGATCGGACCGGCCAGCCACACGAGGCTAGTGACATGCTCAGAAACGCCGAGGGAAAGTAAGAAGGGTGTTCCGTATCTAATGTGCTAATGTCAGAAGGATTCCCAAGATCGATGCAAAGTTTAGTTTACCCAAGCTCGACGGTCCAAGCGATCTGGGCGCCTGCCATGGATATACTGAGGTTGAATAGATCGAGGGTCGAGAGACGACGACGTTGGCCGTTGATTTCAGCTCTAGAGACCGTAGACCCGCGCCGTGATGCATGATTGGAATTGACCGGAGGAGTAGTGGAGCCTGGTGCATCGAGCTCACGATCGGACCTTTTGCGTGCGCCGGGCCAAGGGATTTGAGTTGTGGGATCAGGATCCACACCCGAGATGGATGGGAGAGTCATTCCTTTGATTTTAAAGGGGGATACAAGGATGGAGGGTAACGACGAGGCAGCAGCAAGGCAAAGGAGCAGAGCAGGACAAATGTGCGAATGTGCGCTAAATATGGTCAACAAGGAAAGGTAAGGACCGATCGACCCGCGGTGCCACCCTTTTGCCATTGCCACATCGGAAATTCCCGAAATAAGGCACTAACACTGCCATCTGAGATTGGCCAGAACAACCCTCAATTCACTTACAGTACTGTACAAGGTACAAAACAAAACAAGCCGGCGTAAATAACACGAGCGTCCGTTACAACCCTCGCCCCGGGTGCCTCCGCAAGTCTATAAAACAACATCAACGCAGAGATTGGATGGATGCCCCTCTTCGGTGGCCGTGTCCGTGGTGAAGATCAAGGCTCGGTAATGGTTTCGATAGCAAGTTGAACGGCAATCGGCGAGTCGGCGTGGGCGTATTCGTCGCAGTCGGCGTCGCGGTCGAATTCGTGTCGTCGTCTGGAGGGTCAGGGAAGACAGCGTATTCACTTGGCGGTCCCGTAAGCTTTTCGGGGTCCGTGCTGTCCTTCGTCGTCGAAAGGGCATTTAGAGAGCTATTACGCAGCGGAGGTGCCATAAAGCCAGATATTGTCGGCCCAAAACTGTCCGACAGTGGCGATCGCGTCGAACTTGGTGTTGTCGTGGTCGGGTTGGTACCTGCTCGATGCCTTGATGTCGTTTCCTGTGGTGTATGTGTGGTTACAATGAAAGGTCCTCTCCGAAGCTGGGCAGCAGAAAATGAGGGACGTAAGTGACGTCGTGCGGCAACCGACCCGCTCACATCGGGCAACGAAGCAAGTCCATCCTCATTCAGCGATGGTCCGGACGAAACTGGTGTGCTGCCAAGAGGTGCGGCTGGAGAAGGGCCAGCTGGTTCCGTCGTCTTGACATCCGTGGAACCGCTACCACTTCGATTCCGACGAAGGTAAGCCTCCATGGCACTTGCGTCTTGCTCCCGTACACGCGATGCAATCGGTGATAGCGCAGAGGCCGGGTTAGATACGGAGGAGAACAGCGCGCTGCTGGAATATGAAAAACCAGGGGTGGGCGAGGCTGAGAATGTACTCGCGCTCCCTGATGAGGAAGCGCCGGATCGATATGTGTTTTGAGGGGAGGTAGACGAGATGCCACTGTTGTATGACTGTCCAGATGGCAAGCTTTCGACGTCCCCGCTATCTGAAGTGGTAGTCGTGTAGCTCGTGGCGGACCCACTGCGATTTCGTATAACATGTCCCACCCCCAATGTCATCTGTGGGTCGAAGTCATCCAATTCTGCCGCACGGGCAGCCGCCTGAGCAAACACGCGTCGGGCCCTCTTATTGAGTTCCACTTGTGCTCGAGCAGTACTCTCAAGCGTATCACGGATGCTGTAGCTGATCCCACAAAAACGAAACGCATTCTCAGCTGGACGCTGTGGCAGCAAAGTGATAACATACGAGTATGCGTAATCTGAAGGGGAATACCCCATGTTGTTCTTTGCAGCGAATTGGCATCCTCGTTCAATTAATAGTTGCACGATCTATGTCATGTCAAATTTTGATAACGCATCCAGGTCTGATATTGCTACGCACGGGAATGTGTCCCCAGGCGCTCGCGCTTGGGATCACAGTGTCACTAAAGCCTCATGTTCGAATGCGCGATAGACGTACTGGTGCAATGGAGTGTTTCCTTCACTGTCGGATAAGTCAATGTCGGCCCCGAAATCGCAGAGCATCTAGGGATAGAGTGTTGGGAGCCGAACAAGACGAGCACGACAAAAACACACACCCGGCACAGTTCCTCATTTCCTTTCAAAGCCGCGACATGCAACGCGGTTTTCCCCGAAGAATCTGACCAGTCGAGGATGTACGGAAATCGGTCGTAATATAGCCTTGCCATCCGAAGGGCAGTACCCATGATATCTGGGTCTGAAGGAGCGTATGATGAGGTCAGAGGTGGCTTCATTTCCGCGAGTAGAATGAGAATCGTGCTGTTCTCTGCATCCTGTCGAAGCGCTGAAGTGAGAGATATTTGGAAGGGGAATATGGTTGGCCGTACCCTGCTGAGTTCGTCGTCGTCGTGTCCGGCATTGAGGAAAAACTCAAACATGTCCTCGTTTCCCTCTACCGTGGCCCATGCCAGCGATGTGTATCGCTTCGGGCCAGGATCGGGGTTTCGCATATCAATACGCTGGATGAGACGCTTGACGAGGAAGAGGTTGTTTTCTGGGCGAATGTCAGAATCATAGGAGAACAAAATACGAAATGAGACACCTCTGACAGCCTTCCTTAGGCGTGCGCTGGTGTCTTTCTCGGCCATGACGGGGTCTTGATGAGAGCAACAGCAGCGCGCTGAGCGTCCCATCAAGTCCGCCTCAGCCCAGTGATGCTCTAATTAGAACCACGTGATGGCCCTTGTGCGATTCTGGGGAACTGCCATTCCCACAACCGTCCTGGTTTTGTTTTAAATGCCCAAAGTCATCTCCAGATCTGCAGTCTCGACTTCTGCCGATGGTACATCTCTCTTTCAAATTAACTCTTGATATTCACATTTCTCGCACGTTCTAGCCCGGCCGACGGCGTCCTCTGCAGCCTCGTTGAAAGTGTATTGTCAGTCGATCCTTTGATCTCACTTGAGTCCTGCTCACTCACGCCACGCAGACTGCATATGTGGCGAATTCATAGCAAGTCTCCCCCTAAAGTGATACCTGTATAGCTCTAATGGCCAATGCCAGCTCGTAATCGATGCTGCCCTCTCATCGCTACCACGACGGCAGACAGACGGTGCGATCATAGTCCGCTCCCAAGGCAAGGATGGTGCCAAAGCGAGAGCTTTCAAGCTGAACGCGCAACCTTGCGAGCCCATCCTTATTGAAAGGTTTGTCCCTGCGCTTCTTTGCTCACGCTGTCTGACTCTGTCAAGGTCACAAGGCGGGCATGAACGGCAATATAGATTTCAATGCCCTAGATGCGCACTACCCGTCGCGTATCAGCCCAATCCACCCCCAGCAACGACTGGGCCATTCTTGTATATCTTCAAAGGCGCTTTGACCCAAGTACAAGGGCAGCTACCCCCTGATGCCTTTTACGGCGAAGAACCCATCCATATGACATCGGATAAATCCACCCAACCAGATACAATTCACGAGTAAAACTTTGATATATGAGCCATACGGAAATTTAATTGCAAAGGCACGTAAACTAAGGGACAAAGAGGGCATAGCGGACAGGTGTGAGACTGTGAGTCCGAGAATTTGCGCTCCATGGGGATATCGAACGATTCGTATCTGGGACGAAGATGGATCAGTAAATGGAACCGATGAGAAGCGCAATGAGGAAAAGGTGGGAAGGTGGTACGTTGTATAACTCAGTTACCGTTGTAGAAAAAACAGTCACGACAGCAAGGCCAGACGTGGCACGATGCCGTTCGTACAGTGTGAATAAAATTGTCATCAAAGCTTATAGGCGAAAGGTGTGCAGTGTATAACATAGTGTTCTTACCTTGGGAGAAAACGGTTACTCAGAGCATGGCCTTCATTTGTCCTCGGCGCAAGTGCATGCTGAAGAATTCTTAGTTGTAGGTAGTTGGTAATTGGAAAGTTGAAAAGAACCCGTCGTATTTGCGTTTGTTATTCGATGCACGTGCCACGAATGGATAACGATAGGGGCACAGCTCTTGAACTACTCTTGGGATCAATTCACGAAAGGCCTCTGCCATGCTCATATTCTACCGCCAGCCGCATTGTCAGAATTACAGTGATGTCGCTTCTTTTCTGGCCAAATGTTCTGAGTCTCGGTTGTAGTTCCTCGTTTCCAGAAACCTGGGTTTTGGTCACTCAAAACAAACATGCACTTTGCACAGCGCACCATCAAGAACTTAGTACTCAGGACCATTCCTTGCCTCTTATCACTCACACAACATTCTCTGCACCCATTTCGTTCAAACTCCCCACCTTCCCATTGGCCGGATGCGTTGCTCCGTTTTGAGGGTTTGCGCGGAGGGGTCTGTGTCACAAAGTTAAAGCCAAATGAGAAAAGAAAAGAGGGGCACAAGCCTGGAGTTTTATCCTTGCATCAGTATTCTCTCTCTCTCTCATTAACTGAATTGTGCACTGTATTACGAGCGCAGTCGAGCGAGAACCGACTAGGCTCCCCCTATGTGCTGCTGCCACATAGTCAATCCTTTTCTTTCTTGATGATGTCGTCAAAATCAAGTCGCATCGTCTTCTCTGATTGGCAGGTGTTTTCACACTGGTGTTTCGTGTAGCTAGGTACACAGTAAAATGCAAAGATGGCAACAATACAGTAGTCGATAAATGCAGCATTCACGCTGTGCAACAGTGCATAAAGCATGCATAAAGAAACAATTAGCTTACATCATCCGGCGCGGGTGTGTCAAACAACGTCAGCTCGACCAAGACGCGCCTACTGCGCCCTCTGTCACGGTCAGTCAGTTGCTACCGTCATGGACCTCCCGTCGTCCCGCGAGCTGGAGCTGGAGGCCCTCCTACGCAAAAAGGATTCTCAGCTCGCGGAGTTGGCTGTATGTTCTATTGTCTGGCGTTTCATCTGGTGTTCACTAATATCCCTTCTCATGGCGGTGCACAGGACGAGGTCAACACCCTCCGCCAGTATCTCTCGACTCAGCCAAATCCCTCTCTCACCGAGCCCTTGTCCTTGCCACCCGCACTCATATCTCTGCTCCTGACCCACATTGATGCCGCCTCGACAGAAACCGACATTAGATCATCATCCAGCACGGTCAATACCGCCCTGGCGCAGCGGGCCAAGCTTCTGCAAGAGGAAAACGATGAGCTTTATGGGTTGCTGAAGAGTAGCGAGACCGGAAAACTGAAGGAGGAAGTGCGCGGTTTAAGGCGAGCAGCCAACAAGCTGGAAACGGCGCTACGAGGTATGTGAAGCGCATCCCACAATACGGGCTCGATGTTAAGATATTAACTTTATACCTTCATCACGTTCGCAGAATCTCACCAGGTCATCCGGTCTCTTTCGTAAGTCTTATCTGCTTCCTTGGTTCCAGAGCACCGACATGTGTTCCAGAGACGAACTAGAAAAATCCTACGAAATTGTAATACCACCCACACGGCCAGTGAACGCGACATCTCGTCACACGCACCAAGTAACCCAGCATATGCAACCGCCAACTAGTGGCAATCCCAATGGAAACGGACATGGAAGTGGGAGTGGTGCCGGATCCGTCAACAAGGTCCCTCCTACTGCACCTCGCGCACACAAAAAGCCGCGTCTGGCCGACGCACGCGCATCCTCTACCACCTCCAGCAATGCTCTCCCCCGTGTCCAAACACAGACGCGTGGTCGCTCCTCGTCCCGTCCCATGGACTCGCCCGAAAACTCACCGCTGCGGTCTTCGGATACCCGGAAGGCACCCAGTGGGAAGATAGAAACGGTCATGGAAGATGAACCAGAGCGGGTGCGTGGACGTGGACGCGACCGTGACCGCGGCCGTGATCGAGAGCGAGGTCGGAGCCGAGAAAGGGAACGCGAAGCTGAGAGGCGGTCTCGTCATCGGTCTCCCACGGCTCCACGTGAGCCTCGAGAGCGCGAGCGAAACAAGGAGCGTGATCACGATCGTGAACGGGACCGCCCTCGAGAGCGAGAAAGGGACAGGGATCGGACTTCCCGGCGTGGTGGTGCGCACGGCCGCAAGGGTCGTTCGGGCGGCGGTGGCGGTGGCGGTGGCGGCGGTGGTGGCGGACACAGTGCAGTCGACCGCGACCGGACATTGGCCGAGAGAATGGGACTCTGACATATTTCTCTCATCTCAAAATAACGTTGGGACGGACCTACATGAACTCATGGCCACTTACGGATCAGTCAACATAGTGTATCCGGTACGGACCCCTCTTATTTTCACGATGCCACACCATTGTAGCCCTAGCTGACGCACCTTTTCTTTGACTCGCCTATGCATGGCTATGTAGTTTGTATTAATTTCCTTGTTGTCGATTTGCTATCAAATGTGTATACTTCAACACCCCGTTTGCGTGCGTTCCCTATCCTTATCCCCAACTTGTATCAACAGCACCCCTGTCGGCATTGCATTGCCCTGCCCTATATTAGGACCCGATGCATTATATTAGGCCCACCGAGTATATTCCCCTCGTTTTCACACGTTTCATGCTCCTCTATGGCTGTATGGAACTAGTTCCTGTGCGATTAGTGCAAGGCACAGTCTTGGAACCGCCACTACTGTTAGTACTGTAGTGCTTTTGGACAGGTCCCGATTGGTAACGTCGCTGTGGCAACAAACTTTCAAAACAATGGAATGTGGCAAAAACCGCAATTCGTGGTCAGAGGGGCATGAATTCCTCTCTCGCCCTTGTAGTTTGCCCTCTTGGCAAGGCTACGAATGGTAATTAATTCGCCGGGTTGGGCACGCCCTCAATTCAATATATGCCCCGGGAGCCAGAAAAGCCCCGCTCCAATTCCTTCTTTTGGTTAATTGCAATTTATGGTGATTAATTCAGTGCCAGTAGGGGGACGATGAGAATTGTGGCGCCGACCGTTGACGGTTGACAACACGCATCTCTCTTTCAAAAGCGCCGGTGGGGTCGCCCATTGACATTGACAACTTTGCTGCGTCGTGGGTTTTGCGTGTGCAGCTCAGGCCCAATCATCAAATATGGCAAGTGAGACTCCTTGCTTTGATGTTCCACATGATCAAGGTTTCTGAGGAGCTGGCGGCTACCATTCGCCGATACGGTATTGGGGGCTCTCTCCTACTCCCCTGGACCCACCCAACCCCCCCATCTCTCCCCCCATCACCACCCCCTGCTGGCGTTGGTTGACGGTTCGCGCCGCGGCGATCCGCGGGTTTGATCATGCGTGGCTTTCCTCCATGCAGTACTCTCGCCTGCTCTAGACCGCCCCTCTGTCCTCAGGCCGTCCGTTCCGCGCGATTCGCACATGTACATACAAAGTCAAGTCGCACCCTCGCGCACTCGT
>Ga0307510_10004220_pt1 | contig 16881 bp, 19 predicted proteins | sample 12_EM_MG_FD_207224 | JGI IMG/M metagenome (GOLD analysis project Ga0307510, IMG submission 207224) | Populus trichocarpa ectomycorrhiza microbial communities from riparian zone in the Pacific Northwest, United States - 12_EM | ecosystem: Host-associated > Plants > Roots > Unclassified | place...
GACATGGCTATCTAATCTCTTTCAAATCATTAACCATTCTATCTCAATCTCCCAAATCATCCGCAAGCATCTATCCAATCTTTCAGACTCTCCCGCATCTTCCAAAGTCAACCACATCCTTCCAACAACAGTCCCACCCGTAGCCAGGGCACCACGCGCTTCCCTAGCCGGTTAACCGGATACCTGTATCTATATTATGGCAAACTCCCCACTGAGAATGCTATCACTGTTGCTTTTCATAGAGACTGGTGCCGTTCGAGTAAGAGGGAAGTAATCGAGTGACCTTCCATGATTCTGAATTAGTTTCCCCTCCTGTATTTCTGCAAAGTAAAATCACATGTTGATTGGATATACGCATCAATTTGCTACACCAGGGCTTGATCGTGCACATCAGATAACTAAAGAGTTAGCTCTTCGTATCGGTCATCCCCGAGCTCAATGGAAGCACTCCGGGTGAGCCAGGGTGGGCTAGATATGGTTGCCACCTCGACACATCGTACAGGAACGCCATACGACAAAATCAGACTAATCTAGCCTGGGGCAATGAATGTATAATTCTCATGAGGGATTTTCTCGGGAGTAGTTACAGGATCTCCGGGGCTGAGTACTCGAGTACTCCTTCCCCCCCGGGCGTCCTAGCAGTTCATAGATCTACACCTAGGTCTACTTATTGCGTCAATATCTTGCTTCCGTGAATAGCAGGTTAGGACTTAGCACACCCATCTTTTTACTTCCAGTAATTCATTTAGTGGAACTGCATGAGACCTACTTGACAAAAAGGCAATCGTTTTTGTCACCCAAATACCTCCTCGGCCTGAGAGATCAGCTTTCCACGGGGCCCAGGATAGTGCCGGATGATTGCTATCTTAGGGTCCATCCTGCCTGTGATACTTCAATAGGAGAGATAAGGTAAAAAAGGCGAGGTACTAGTCCTCCTAGGAGATACTTCAGAAATTGAACAAATTAGAAATGATGGATCCTTCATACCCCCCTCAGTATCAGTTTACACTTCCTTTAATCACAGCTGCTTACAGCAACCTGAATCCAAGGCTTTTCTCTCTCTTTTTCTTCTCTCCTTTTTTTTTTCACTTCTCGCTTGGAGCGATATGCAATCCGTATGCACCAACCCCCCCCCCTCCCCTCCCCACCTTCGCCGATTACTCAACTCAAGGGCAAGAGCGTCTGCAAGAAAATAAGCCATTCCCATCAGAAACACCTAAATGCATCAGAAAGCGGATAAATTGAGTCTTGGATTGCCTGAAAAAGCCCACCCCTTTCTTCCACCCATCCAACCAGCGACCAATAATACAGCCCACAGACAAAAACAGTGTGCACACCAAGACAAAGCACCCCCTCTAGAATCTCCCAAAACGTGATGGAGGAAGTATCACTTGGGTTCCTCTATTTCTAGTCAGCCTACACACGAGGGAAGCGAGACTCTAAGACATGGTACAAACCGGTATTATGCTCATACCATTAGTTCCCAGGCCCGGTACTTGTGTTCACATTGCAACGGAACGCTCTTACCGGCCCTAGACCTCAGCGGAATGGGGTCTTGTGAATTCACTTCAGCTGATTCAAGACTACCCGGCCCAGCCAATGAGTGTTCTGGAAACATTCGGGAGCACAAATCGGCCTCCCCCGTTCTCTCGTAATCCAAACCGCAATCTCAAAGACAGCTAGTTTCGAGTGAGCATCGATGATTAAACCTGCATTTATTAATGAGCTATCAGCAACTTAATTACCAGAACTTTCATCCCTTTCAGCCAGCGTTTGGCAGATTGCACAGTGCGGTGCTGAGCTCTCATGGCATCGCCGATACATACCATGATACTACTGTAAGAGGGGGCGAGGAGAAAGTTTCCTATTCCGACATAGGGGAACCGATTTGGCTGTCACCGGTCGCGCACCTGTGTGCCACTCCGCTTTCAGCTGGCCATGGTGCTTCCTTAAAATAAAGTTTTTACTCGAGTAGTGCACTCCGACTCCGAGGTATTAGAGTTAACTGCGCTTCGCATTGGACATCTGTGTATGCAGTGTTACTGTTTTTATGCAGTGCGATGTGTAGCCTGCGGGCTCCTTTATACAAACTCTTCCGTTTGGGGAGTGTTCCACCCCGCCCCCCCTTCTTCTCTTATTTTTTCCCTAGACTTTTTTTGGCTGAGGAACTTGCGAATAAACCAGCAAATAGAAAATAGGGAGCGCACGTTTAGAGGCTTTTCTTTAGCACCGCGCTACAACTCGCGGAGCGCCACACCGAGGCTAGCTACCGCTATCCCAGAAATATCCCCCCGAGAGCTGAGGTAGCGGTGTAGATCCCAGAAACTAACATTCGGGATTTGCACTAATAGGGCGCAATAACTCGTACTCGAGCCGCAGTATACCCCACTTGTCCGATGCAGCACCGTACCTCCTTCCAAAAACCGATATGCCCCTCGATAACGGTAACAAAATAATAAAATAAGAGAAGAAGAAAAAGAAAAAAAGACCCCCCTCCCCGAGAAGAAGCCGAGGATGGGTACCCTACTACTTTTGAACAGACCGAGATAATTTTAAGTTAGTATTCGGCAAAAGATTTTCATCGCATGACTCGCCCAGTCCGGTTCTAAAGATCTTCGGCGGGGTTGGGTGGTGGAGAGGGAAGGAGATCGAGAATCTTGCCTCCGTAATCCTCGTCTAAGGATCTGGATGATCTGATCTTCTGCCAATACCGCACACTACAACGGCTTGTGAGCGGAACACCGATTGTGAGAAGTTATCGTATTAATGATCGCGGACGCGAACACAAGTTGTATGAGCGGGTATCGGTAGTTCTACTTTTGTAGTTGAACCCCTGATGTCATTATGGGTTGTGCGTAGGTCGGCGACTCCACCACTGTCTATCATCATCATCATGCAGTACCGGTACCGCGCTTGTACTCGAGTAGACTATTTCTTGGCCGTATAGGTTGAGTTGTGTGGAGATCTCGTTTATCGCAACATTGAATTGGGAAAGCAAAGAAGGGAAAAAAGAAAGAATAAAAGAATAAAAAGTAAATAGGTGGCTGAAGTGAAATACTGGAGAAAATAACGACGCCACAGAGGGAGGGAGGGAAAGAAAGTGCAGTTCGGACGTGCATCACACGATCAGGTGAAACATGCGATCTTCGTTTGATCCTTGGAAGGTGGAAACTTAACTGACTGCTCTCTTTTGGAAGACATGGCCATGATCTCGACCGGCGAGCTATTTAGGTGTGTATTAGCGCGTTGAGTGGATGAGAGGGGAAGCCCAAGAAAGCTGGTATGACTTGGCCGGTCTGTTGTTTGAGCACTACACTTGGTCAAATATATTCCGTATATTCATTTTACGAAAAGCCTATCCGTAAAAACTCTTTGTAATTCGCTATCTCCGGCACGTCTCTAATCTCCTGGTTCGGGGATAAAAAAATGTTTTTGAGAGGGGTCAGTGCTTTCCTGTCCGGGTATATGATCAGTCTTTGGGAGGTGGTGGCTCCCATTAACTGGTATATGCGAATCTGTTAACTTGTCAAATTAAACCTAACCTGGGCTGGCGGTGACAGCCAACCACATGAGTTTTTACGGTACCTGTATCTAGCATAAAGTGTCTGGATTCAAGATGGGCTCTTTTTTTTGTTGTCTGGGTGTGGCAATAGCCATATTATCAGATACTTTTGACAGACACATGCACCAGTACCAGTATTTACAGTACCAGTATGGTGGCACTGCAACGTAGCACTAAGGTATCAAGGTCTCCGGATAGACAGAGATAGCTGCCAGCTCCACGGGGGCCGGGTCGTACTGGGAGAGTGAGACAAAAAACTCTACCATCCAAGGGTCTCTTCCGGCATAAACCGCGCTGTTGCATTCGCAGGATATCAGACAAAATGATACGGTGTTCCTTCTACCACGATACCGACATTTGAATAAACTACCGATAGACTTGTAATACCACCGGTACGTCCGTCTCAATCAACTTCAAAATCAACCTCAGACGAACCTGATTCGTCGGCCCCAGCCAGCCACCAATCACCTCCTCCCCCTCCCCCTCCTCTCCTTCCCCTCTATCTTGCGAAACTAAAGATCATAAACATGCCACCAAGATTCCCAGTAACTTAAGGATCATTCTACCTTACGCCCAAATCCGCACCGAGGACAGAAGCAGGAGGAACACGAGTTTTAGCACGGGGCCCGGCGTGAGGAAGAGGGGGCGGGGTTTGAGACAGGAGGGCAGGATAGTACGGCGGCCCGAAGTTATTTTCACTGAAAGCGCCATTAACTAACTAACGGAAACTTCATCCGCTTTTACTTTTTTTACTTTTTTCTCCTCCTTCCTTCCTACATTTTCTACTATCATACCCTAGGCATGGATACTGGTACGATGGGGTGGAGTAGCCTGCAAGCAAGACAAAGGGAGGGATACGATGCTAGTTGAGGTGTGCCTCGCGGGGAGTTGTAGGGTTGAGGATATCGGCAGGTTACCGTTACCGCCTGCTAGATTTATGGAATGATGTAACCCGGAAAACTAGCATTGCGCTTAGCTTATCCCAAGGATGCCGGATTTACTTTTGCTTTTTTACTTCTTTCTCCTTCCTCCCCCACTCGGGAGCTACTCGAGTACTAGTACTGTATGATATATTAAATTAGAGGTCAATCCACAGATTAAGTTTTTGAGTATATCATAATAGCAACTGCATCTCCAGTGCCGGTGCTGCACTATCCCTCAGGCAATCAGAAATAGTAAAATTCATTGCTTGGGACGCTAAGACTAGGTTGGGCAATGGTTACCTGTACATCGTCAGGAAATGGGGCTTTTCGGTCTTCCAGTGCTCAAATGCCTCGGAATCTAGAGTCAGCTTGAATAATTCTCGGCATTCAAATCGCTCTAGAACAGCCTTGGCGTGCCCGGGCAACGGATTTCGCTCTCCGAACCGCCCGAGGGATAGTATTCGTATCGTAGAGCACCGCCTGGTGTGGTAGAGCCCCCCCCCCAAAAAAAAAAAAATACACCGCGGAGCACCTTGTGGTAGAAGCGCCGTCTGATGATATTGGTGGTGAGTCAGCCGAGTGATCTTACATGACATCTGTGATGAGTTCTTTGTGCTTAAGAAAGTATGGTATCAGTTTCTCCAACAGCAAGAGAAAAAGAAAAGAAAAAAATGTTGGGGAAAAAATACATAATAATATTATACACACCTGGAGTTGGTGGGCAAGGTTGTGGTCATGCCGACTCGCCCGCACCCATTCTGTTTGTCCTCTCTCTGGGATGTAACTAGGCACTGGGGGGAAGGGTCATTAGAAAACTGTTTATCAGTTCTTTGGTTAAGAGGAAATACGGGGAGCGCTATGTATGGAGACCACCATATTGATCCTTCCGGGTATTCATGACCAAGCATAAACTCTTAGCTGGAAGGATAGATCAAATGAGAGAGGGCAAGAGTTACCCTTCCAAGCAGGAAGGCTAGAAGAGCAAGGGGGGGGGATACTAGTATGCTGACTGAGCTGAAGAGGCGATTGAACATGTTTTTCACTGCTGCCCTAGATTGGGCATAGTGTGGAGCAGCAGGGTCAATGAGAGAGAAAGGGGTTTCATCCTGAGGTAGAAATCTTTTAAGTCTACTGAGGGCTGAGTAAAATTGATAAATCGTTTTGTTGATATTGCTTCTACCAATGGTTTGGATTTTCCTACTATCATAATGGGGATCCCCCTTTAGAAGAGTTTTTGTTGCTATCTTATCACCTGTTCTTGGTTGCTTATCAAGTCCTTTAGGGTTTTTTACGCGGTAGCCTAGCAGTTGCATACGGAAGTTGTGCTCTTACACAAGTATTGAAGGATTTAGCAAAAAAAAAAAAAAAAGTGAGTACGGCCCGGTTCGTGGGAAGCTTGGGATATATGGACGGGGGGAGAAAAACCCCCGCTTCTTTTCCACAAATTATGCCTGTACACTTTCGCTTTCACATTCATCTTCCTTCCTTCACACCTTCGCTTGTTTGCTTGCCCGCTTCCCCTCCTCTAACTCTCAGTTTGGCTCTGCTAGGGGGGTAACACGATGGCTCGAAGACCTATCATAGTTTCCGATGCTGAATGTCAGCCAACATTTGGGGGGGGGTGAGAGGGATAGGGTGAGTGAGTGCAATCAACCACCTCTCCGGAGGAGAAGAAAGTTTATCGCAGTGCGGTTAGCTTTTTTTATTACTTTTTTATTCCCTTTTTCTTCATCTTTTTTTATAAAAAAAACTCATTACACTTTCAGTTTCCCGCTTCCTTGCTCTCCCAAACTAACTCATTACTTGGAGGCGTAATTTATAACACCCTCCTATCTCTCATTTGCACTTTCCAATCCTGCAGTAGAGTAAGCTATCATCATGCCGGCTCAGAACGCCAGAAGTAAAGCATCGTGAGTGCAATCGGTTTTCTGCTGAATCTTCTCCCTTACTTCCCTTCTGTAACAATAATAATGAGGCCATTCTTCAGCCTCAGTAAGCAGCTCATCCCAATCACGCATTGCCAATAACGAACCCCCCCCATCCTCCTCCTCCTCCTCCTCCTCCCATTCCAAAATCCTTTTGTGTTCGCAAGAAAAAAAAGAGGAAATGAAATGAAAGAAAAAAAGGATGCCAAGATTATTATTGTCGTTGCTATCATTCCTATCGCCATGCACGCCTTTTGGCGATCACAATGAATTATGAATGGTTGCTTACTACAAGACCGTCGTGGGCGTAATATAGTTATTAATCCCAACGATGAGAAAGCCAACTGTTTACCGGGGGGATTTCTCCGAATTCCGGGTTAGCTATCATAACCCATTTGCGGGATGCGTGCATGCGTCCGTAACTGTCATGTATAGCACAGTCAACAGACATACCGGTATCATACCCGTAGAGTAATTCGAAAGACCATGGGGTTACTGAAGAAATGGTACGGTACTCGAGTAGAGCAGAAAACTGTAGGAAGGAGCCCGCTTTTTTAGTAATAAGTAAAGCGGGACCGGGGTACTGTACCGAACGTAAGCGCGACGCCTACCATGGAGATTTTTTTGGGGAGAGGATGATTATTAGTTGGATTACGGTACTTCGGGAAATATCATCTTCTGTTGCCCAGCCCCAAGAAATAAAAAAAAGTTGGGACGAAAACTGTTTTGTTTTTTTTGTGATCGAGTGTAGCTATGTCATGATAAGGGATGGAGACTATGCAGGGAGGTGTGCATCAGCACAAAAGTTGCCATATGACCTGGGGGTTAGTTCTTACGGCAGTAGCGGAAGCCTCTCGGCGTTGAAGATATGTGATATATCGCATTCTTTTTTTTTTTTGAAAAAGAGGAAATACAACTTTTGTGGGTGGAGGATGATGGTGTACGGAGGGGAGGGGTGGCTGTTGAGGATGCCGTATCGAATCGTATTATCAAGGAAGGACAGGATTGCCCATATGGGACGGACCGTTCTGGACTAGGATAATTCACAATAATTATTTTCCGTATCCGTGATCTTTGTATGATGGAGGTGTGTACGGTACTGTACTGTACCGGTAGTGGGTATGATACAGTAGGAATTCTCCAATGACCAAAATTTTCGAGAAAACAACTTTTCCATCGTCCTGGTATCATATATTATAGGAGCCTCTCGCTAAGGCATCGTAGCTACCCAGGCTTTCGACGTCGTAATTGTCGAGTGTTTTGTGCGCTGCGAGTCATGTTTTATGACACATGATTTGCAAAAATGGAGGCTCCTTGTCTCGGTGTGAGATTATATCTGGTCACTTTTACTATGGCTCCCCGCCGTAGCCCTGGGCTGCTATGGAGTAGCGTAGGGCTTGAATAATAAAAAGGGCGAAGGCATCGTGCTACGGATTGAAAAGCCGGAGGGGGAGTTACCAGTTGTTGAAATGGAAAAAGTGACATTTGACCCCGGTAAGATTGAATAATATGTGATCTGGTGCAATCTGCCTGGCGTACGTGCCATTTTAGCTTGCGTACTGTACTGTACCGGTATGGGTCTTTTTTTTCTTTTTCTTTTTGCGGAAGGGAGAGCAAATTGAGGAAAGGTTATAATTATATTATTATTTCGGTTGTTCAGCCACTTTCTCACTCTCACTAGTGACCATAACCATCGTGATGGTTGCCATGGCACCGTATGATTCTACCGGTAGGCTCTAGAAGATACGAGAGGCCCAAGGAAATAGGAATGAGACGAAATTGGCTATCAATGACAAGCGTGAGCTGACGCATAGCATCCTTCTATCCATCTAGCTATTGCATCATTTTCGTTTGAATGTTTAGTTTTCCCTATCCTTATGTTTCGTATGACCCCATCTGGGCGGTTTTCCATCTGGTTGGTTGGCGGTCTGTCAATACCTTGGGCTTGGGTATTTCCGAGGCAACGCAAGGCATCTCGCTGATAATTCATTTATTTATTCCCACACTTATTTACCAATTTACTAGACCCCCCCCTCGCTAGCTCGCACCCGTTACAACACCATTTATTTTATTGTTTATTCAAGCTTATTCAGGGCGTCCTTTTATATTTTATTCCCCCGGGTTTGCAAGAAGCTCAACATCGGACGGATGTCTGGATATGGTTGGTCGGTTCTGATGTGGTTTGGGCTGGCTTGGGCTGGCTGCGTCGTAATTTTTTATCCCGATACGCCTGCATGCATGAAGTGCAGGAGATCCGCTCCATTCCTTTTTAACTGCCACCACGAACTCGTTCTTTTTTCGAGGTTGTGAAAAAAGCAAGCAAAAAGAAAAAGGAAGGAAAAGCAGAGGTGGTCAATAGGCGAGCGAATAATCCTCTTGCGGGAAGAACGACAGATGCAGGAGGCACCGGAGGAAAGTGTTAGGTTGGGAAAGTGGAGTTCACCATGAGCTTCCCGAACAGATGATGGTGATTCGGACATGACAAGGTGATGTGATGAACAGAAATGAACAAAAAAGAAAACTGACAAGACCCGATACGACGGTTCGGCCACTTGGGAGGCATCCGAACATACTGTGCGCCCCCTCCTTGGCGACATCCCTGCCCCTTCACTCACACACCATGGTCAACTTACACCCACTCACTCACTACCTTGCCACCCCCCTGTTGCCTTCTATCCTACCGGGCCCACTTGTGGTCCTATCAGACTACGAAACTGCTTCACCACCACCACCACCACCACCACCACTTCCTTTCCTACGCACGCACAAAGTGATAAGTAGAATTCATTGTTCTACCATAACTCCCCCCCCCACCAAGTGCATTTCTACTTTACTCCATACCACAATACCCCCCCCCCCCAACGGCTGTTCCCTACGGTACTGTAGAAGCCAGAAGACGGAAAGATCCAGAGAAAAAAGACATTTACACCGCCTTAATACTGTACGTGTTCCATCATAACTTACATTGGGGGGGGGGGGAGCTGGTGTGGTGCGCGCTTTAGATTTGTTTTTTGTTTTTTTAATTCTTTTCCCACCCATATGCTTCCCCGCTAGAGCTTCCGATTAGTTAGTTACGCACAGTCAGAATTAAATTTCCATTCGTCAGGCGAGGGCAAATGACAAAAGAAAGGGCAAGGCATCTCTCTCCTCCGTGGCTTGAATGCACATATAAGGAGAGTTCAGACCTCCCCCTCTACAATCATATGGGCGGTATTTTGAAAGGGGTTATTTCTCGGCCGGTTTCCTTCAAGTATATTTTCCTTCCTTATTATCTTCCTACCCCCCCCTACCCCTCCATCTATAAATTCCCACCAGTTCTATATTCCTTCCTACCCACTTTCCTTTTTCATTTGCAGGAGAAGTAAATATCTTGGGGGCTTGGGTTTCTATGTATGAGACGGAATTTCTATCGCATTTAGGAATACTTGAGTGGCGGTTTCCCGTTCGAGAGTGACCGATTATTATTATTATTTCTTTTGATTTATCTCTTTTCTCTTCTCCTGACTCGAATCGTTCGGGTCTTGTGGGGGAACCTGAATATACATTTTTTTCCCCTCAGGATTCTTTTCCTAAACAGATCATTTGACACCCAACTAACCCCCTTACACACCCACATCCGGAATATATTTTTATATCCACTCTTCCCCCCCTCAGGCATAAATATACCCCGCATCACAAGTCTTCGACGGGTCCTTAGCGTGATGGGAGGGCTCTTCATCTCGACAACCACGCCAGCTTCCCCGAGGAAGCCTTCGTTATCACCGCAGCAAGTGATAGAAGACGAAGAACCAGTACCAGCATTCTTCCTAGACGAGTCCGCAGGAATAGAGACTTCACCGCCGACATCACCGGAAGACATGGGAAATGGCATGTCCATCCCCACCTTCACATCCTCTTTGCGAGGAGCAATGAGCTCAGGAGGCGAACGCAAGCCTCTCAAGCCAGCAATTAAGAAGAAGGACATCTGCTCAGAAGCGGGGGCCAGACTCAAAAAGTTCGTCCGCTTCCTAGACAGGGTTGAGGTTGTTCCCGCAGCGCCATTTTTGATGTTCGACGAGCCCTCCAACAAGAAGCAAAAGACCCGCGAGGCCTTCAACGATCCAGCGATAACCGCTGGCCTCGGCCGCGCTGGCTCACCAAACCGATCGCCAAACAGGTCGCCGAACCGGTCGCCGAACATGTCGCCCAATAGCTCGTCCAAGCATCTACCCAGCACAAACACTGACAATCATCTCTCCCCTCCAGAAGAGCTATACTTCTACCACCCCCCGTCCCCGCCCCCGTCATGGCGGATCCCACCTTCGTCACTTACCGGCCCGCAACCACATGTTGTTACGCCGCCGCGTGTGCGATCCCCCTCACGACCTGGCGAGGAGATCGACCTCATGGCCAGGGATAACCCTAGGGATAGTGGGATTTATATGGACTCCTCGGAGGACGAGGACGAGATTCGCCCGGTTATTGCGAGGAAGATGTGGCACGGGGAGGTGCGATTTGAGGATCAGTGGGGGCGTAGGTTGATTCCTGTCGAGAGGAAGGATGCTTTCCGATTTGACCTTTGGCCGGTCGAGGAGGATGTCGATAACGAGGTTGGGGATGGGAGTGGCTGGGTTGGGCGATTCCGAGGAATGAGTCGGGACTAGAGTAGGGTAGAGTTGGTTTGGTACACTACCACCGGTGGGGTGCGTTGTTGATTGAAGTTGGTGTCTGAGGTCAGATTGGTGTATAGGTCTATTCTTAGTTGTGCTGCGTTCTGTGTGTGGTCTTCCTCTTCTTCTGTTCAATATTTACTTTGGGTTTGGAGTTTGGTTTTTTACTCTTCACCTTTCTCCTGACTATATCTCAGCATTATCTGGTGTTTTTAATCTTTTGGTTTCAGTTTCCCCATTTTCTCTTAGCCTCATCATCCGTTTTTCCTCAGTTTTTTTTCGTTTTCATCATTTCCAGGTTCTTTTCCTTTTTCTCGCTGGTTTTTTTTTTCTTTTTTTCCTCCCTCTTCTTACAGGAGGGATTGATTTAGCAGCGGTATTTCTGGTCTGGGTGGTTTAAAGTACACGCATAAACGGATAGCGTCTTTCCTCTTCTATTTCCTCCTACCTATATTTTTTCCATTTTTTTTCCCCATTCCCCCCCCCCATTACCATACCAGAGCCGTTTTCTTGTTTTTTCTTGCTTTTTTTTCCTATGGTACTTAAGTCTAGCTAGCGAAGGGCAAATTGAAAGTGGTGGATAAAAAAAAAGAGAAGAAGAAAAAAAACCTCCCCTCTCTCTCCTCCGTTCATTATAATATCAAAGCCACAGTGGCTCGGATTGGCTATCCGAGACAACCCGGATGCAGGTCATGTGCACTCACTCGACCACATCCACATTCTCCACCCTCACATCATACTTGTAGATTAGTGGGCAGTCACTCCGCCCAGCTACCCGGTGAAGCGTGTATGGTCAGGGGTGCAGTATTCGAGTACGTACGTCTATCCACTTTGTCTACTTATCGCGCGGATCAGTTCTTACCGTATATTAGTCCAGCCAGGATTACTCGGCAGCGGATGATCATGCGTTGGAAAGGTACCAGGGAAGCATTATTGGTCTGGTAGGAAAATAAATGTGCAGGGGGGGGTTCCGTCGCAGAACACGGTATATCACAAACTAGCCCCCGCCTCCCACTCGAACTAGGGGACAACTTTATGAGTGAGGGCTTGTGGCTTCCGCGTGGTCTGTCCACGCGTATCTATCCTGTGCGCCTCAAGTGGCCGGGTCGGGGTAGGTTTGGCTTGGAGATTAACACAGGGTCTATGCTTTTGCCCGTGGTGTACCTGCAGCGTCAGCCTGTACTTGGGTCGGATAGAGGAGGTGCAGGTTCAATTTTCAGTGGAGGAGTGTGGAGGGGTGGGCCTGTGGAAGGATGAAGGGAGGGTGGCAGAATGTGTCATGGATGGTCACTCGGAACTGGTGGGATCTGAAGGTTGGGGGCTCAAATGGGGACGGAGTCTCGTGAAAAAGTAATGCTGTAACTCCCTTGGCTACTAGGGTCGCGAATACATAAAATCATCCCCGTTTGATATGGCAGGATGACAAAGGATATCGTGAGCTCAAATCCCATAATACATCTGAGCGGCCTGAAAAATTGCAACCTAAGTTAGCACTGAACTCGTCCCCAAAAACAGGGGGTATAGTTATATTTTGTTATCGGTGCCCAGACATGGGTGGATATTTTACCAAATATTTCATTAACCCTTGTTTTTTCAGGTATTTGTGGCCGAGGACGAGCAGGCGGCAATTAGCGCAGTTAACAGGAAGCCACATGGAGACCCTGTCTAAGCGCCTCACGCATGATTGTAGGAACCCCTTTATCACGGATCTACCCGCCCACTTTGTGACACCTATCAGTTGCCATCTTGGAATCCACCAATAAGAGAAGCAGGCCATACTTGTAACCCATTATTATTATGGCTGGCCTAACTTCATCGCCCAAAGTCATGGCTTGAACCCAACAGAGACAACTACCTACGGTTGGATTGTTCAAAACCCACCGAGGGGAAGGGAAAGAAGCAGGGAGCCAACCAATATCCACCACACCCCAAGACAAAAATCTCAATGTATGATAGTCGACAAGACACATACCGTGAGCACGCGCTGCGAAAAAAGCTACTTCCTGACTCAACGCGCTTGTCTCGCTTATTCACCAACCAATGAAACCCGATACCGATAATGAGATGATCACCCCCCGGCCCGCTGCCAAGCATGATCCCCGGTCAAGTCATGCCCTGACGACCGTAGGCAACGGGGAGGCACGGCCGATGCCCAGGCACAAGCCACTAAAAGTAAATTAGTGTTGAGTCAGAGGTTAAGTGTGAGCTTCGCCGCACGCGGTTCCCGGGGTGGAGGGGGGGGGGGGGTGGTTCATTATGCATCACTCGAGGATCAATTCAAGGGACCCGTGCATCGGGGGAAGAGAGAATTAGAAAAGTCAGCTTGCCCAACGAAGAAAAACACAAACTTCATGTGGGGGATAAAATTTGATAAAATGACTCTAAAGTTTATAGTTTGAGGCTGTTCCCTAAAAGTATGGTGTTTTAGAAGGTGCCGTGGGGGCGCTGAAGAGAAAAAAAGAAATTTACCTCTGGTGGCGTAGTGATCTTCTCTCAGGGGCTCCCTTGTGCCCCCCAAGGGAGCAGCAAACTTGCTCAAAGGGTGACCGGCAAGCGGGCCAAAGAACTCTCGCCAGCAAAGATTGTCCCCAAGGCTATAAAACCACGCGGGTGGGCGCTGATGAGCCAGCCATTGTCACTGATCAGTCGTTTTGTTTTGTTTTTTTCTTTTGGAAAAAGGGAATTGTGAAAACTATGATACTACCAAATGACCCGTATTGCCCAGTGAGTACGGTACTAGTAGACGTACTGCTCATCACAATACAACACAATGTTCCACGCCAGATAAATGTGCGTAGATATCCTGAGCTTTAAATATATTGCACTTCTATGGTTTCTTTTTTGGTGAAAGGTGGATTACGGAACAGTAAGTTACACTCCCCAACAAAGCCCTATTTACTGTCACTGTACAAGTAGTTCCACAGGCTCAGGGCTGCTGCAGGAGTACAGTACCCGAAGTTGCCTTGTACTCCGAATCTTCCTTTGTGATACCATGAGTATTAGGTAGCAATAGGTGCGCCTAGCCCGCATTCAGTTGCCACATTTCCTCTCTCCCTCACCTCCTAGGGTCGATGGGATGGTTACCAAGGTTCTGTTGGTTTCAAATGCTCTTCTAGAGGAACATTTAGTCAAACATCTCCTGTTGCATATTACTTGCTCAGCTCCTAGGTACACAGGGGTTGATGGAGGGCATGAGTCCCGATCTCTAGGTCTCTGTGGCAAGAGCTGGAAACCATATTTAATATCGCACTAGGGGCTCCCAGAAAATCTATCATACATCACTAGTTAATGCTCTGGCTAGGTGCCCGGTGTTGTGTAAACACGAGCTTTAGGTTATAAAAAAGGAAAGGAGTTGAGGTCTTCGGTCGAGGCAACAAGGCTCACCATAAAGCCCCGGGGGCCTTACTCGCGCGTCCAAGGGACAAGGCCGACAGGAAACAAAACATTTGTAGGAGCGGAACGTATATATTGTCGCATGAGTGTGCCGGAGCACATATAGGCTCAGTAACTTCCCACATTCTGCCACAAAACTTGCGAGGCGAGCGATCCAAGTCTGACTCTGGAGAGACGAGTGGGATTTCGTGATTGCCAACACAAGGCCTAACCCAGCAAATGGTGGAGAACTTCATCAAAGCCGTGCGAGGGCTGGCTTGTCCGGACCGCCTTTACGAGGTCGTGTGGCATCACACGAACTTTCAATTTGGGAAAAAACTGCCATTCAGCACACCCGGCCTTGTGTTTGAGCTACCTTACGCGGGGAGGCAAATTCCCCTCCGGGGGATAGTGGAAGCCATCCGTTGATATTTGCCAACATACCTCCTTCTAAAGCATGCTTGAATGGGAGACTTTTAAGATCTGACGACAATACCGCCACTGCTACCCAGTGCACATAGACCTCCCCCGAACCCCTCAAAGCACCCCCTCCTAAACGGGCTTCTCATCGAGCTATGTTTGGATCAAAACTGAATTTGAGCTAAGGATTATCCTACTAATTGATAAAAATCCTCACAGTTGATTGCTGGAAACTCACTGGTGTTGAGTTGCCATGTTTCTCTTTGCTAGGATGCGCTAAGGGAGAGAGAAGAAGGGGATGTCTCTGGGTTCTGGGGACTGTGGTGCTGCTGGGATGCCGAACATCCTCCGGCGCTGGGGCAGAAAACCTGTTGTAAAAAGAGATGAAAACCCTGTCCTTTTTGATTCTGAGGGTATAGTGCCCTTCTATTTTTCCCCCCTGTTGAGTAACACTTCCTATCTTTAAACACGACCAAGGTATAATGAAGCCTCCGTAAGTTAGCAGCTAATCTCCTGGGATTTTAAATTATTAAATTATTGAGCAGCCCCAATTTCTTAAATCTTATTAAACTTCGTGGAGCTGGAAAGGGTAGTTTCGCCAGGAGCTCTTACGCCCTTTCTTCAGCCGTAGTTGTGGGTAGGATGGTAGGAGCACTTTCTAACCCCCAACATCGGAGGCTATTCCCTCAGGTATTCAACTCTCAATCCTCCCTTTGAAGGGAAACATGGGTAGCATTGGCAGAGGGCGGCGTGGAGGTCAAGCACAAGCTCGGACATGAATTAAGCTGTTCTATTGACCAATCAAGTGTACCTTATATATGGTACAAGTGAACCTCGGTATATACCATACACATTTAAAACCGTTTGAGGCCTCAAATTCTCTATTGAGAGAAAACAACACCAGATGTAGCACCGGTAACTGCTCCCGCTCCGGGCTGGTTGGCCAGGTCACCCTTTGAGCTCGAGGGATCCTCTCCAAGAATTTCTAGTAGTTTTGCAAATCGAAGGCATCTCACAATCTAGAGACTAATGTGGGAGTAAGTAAAACCATTACATGGATGATAAGAGGTGATCTTATGTACTATACCTCGATATTGAGAAGTGTGACCTGATAACTCAATCAGATGCTGGGGTCCAAGTTAGTACGAACCGTAAGTAGCTTATGTCTTTCACTAGGCACTATCTATACGTCGCTTCTCTAGGAAAAGGATATTTTGCAGGGCAATAAATAGGGAGAGTGTAGCTTGTCAGAGTGAAAATAGCTAAAGAGTCAATAGCTTCCGGAACGAAAAGCTACTTTTCCAAGGGAAGGAGGCAAAAGAAAAATTTTCATTCTTCTCTGCTGCCCCACCGATCACCAACCCGAAGGTCTAGAGCCGGATTCTACCACCTCGTAGCAGGACTCATAAACCCCACAGCCTTATTGATGAAGGTTAGGTCTCCAATATCCCAGTCCCTGTAGGGCAGGATCTTTTAGTTTTCCTGCTCTACATGATGGCTGTCGCTGCCATAGTATAATTTCTTTATTTAATCGTCAGGTTTCGACATATAACCCCGGATGACACAAAGGACGGAATGAGAATCATAACCAAGCAATAGCAAGCAAAACAAATAACATTCCCCAGCGGGCTAAAACGGGCCAAGAATTCCCACAAACCTTCCCATTCACAAGAAAGGAACTGTGATACGGTATCTTGCAAAGGGTGACCCCTTCACTAGAGAAACCAACCTGTTTGCGGAAACAAAGTCAACAAAAACTTTCGTCAGCTTCGCTCCCCTTAGCAAACCTTAGGATTTCAGCTTCATGGTCAAACTGCTGTCTTAGTATTTCACCTTCACCCTTTTGATTTAATCAACCCGGGGCTCTAGACACTCTGCCAAATACCGCAGAAGAACTTAGAGGGCATAGGGAAACAATCAAATCCCTTGTCTAGGTTCGGCGGCCTATGCTGGAAAGGGGGAATTTTGAGAAACGCTTTCTTGATATCCCATAATACTTCCGGGTATAATATTATGATGTTGTCTAGCAC
>Ga0307510_10004221_pt1 | contig 16881 bp, 12 predicted proteins | sample 12_EM_MG_FD_207224 | JGI IMG/M metagenome (GOLD analysis project Ga0307510, IMG submission 207224) | Populus trichocarpa ectomycorrhiza microbial communities from riparian zone in the Pacific Northwest, United States - 12_EM | ecosystem: Host-associated > Plants > Roots > Unclassified | place...
GCACAAACGCACTAAACAGGAAAAACCCACACGATGGGAAAAACCCCACAAGTGGCAGTCACGACCCTAAACCGGTCGTACCCCAAACTAACTATGATACCCTAATGACTATGGGATTCTAGCTATCAGTGGCAACCTTTCCGACTTCAGGACCGACCATAGAGGCAGTGCTATACCATGACCATACTGTAACCTCATTGATGATTGCACCCATAGTGTAAACAACAGGAGCTGATGCCGAGGGTGTGTGCACCCACCTAGTGAGGAGTGCCAGTCAGCAGTGGAGATACCAGCTATGGAAACTGGCCAGATTAGGTGCCAGCTATTGGGGCAGTAAAGGTGGCAGCTAATGAGGGTATACCAGTACCATGCAAGCAGATTGAGATGTAGGAAGTCGAAGGAGGAAGGTTCGCCAGCACAAAGTAGTATGAATGCAGAGGAGTCAAGACAGAGTCTCAACTTTTCGAATGCCAACTGTACTGATCAAGCAACTCAGAAGATATTGCAATGTCAGAGAGCAGTGCAACCAGGACAACAACTTCACCAATAGTCAGAAAGTAGTGACCTTGTATTTACAATGGAGTGAGGGTTGCCAACCATGCAAATCGCTAAGCCAAACGGATAGAAAAAGGTGTTGGGTATGCGGGAAAAACATCAAGGCAAGCCTGCTTAAATGCTTCACAAATCAAGAAGCCTGTAGAACGTGAGGCCAAGTGTCATACAAAGAGGGAGAAAGGAAAGGCGGGTGCGTGATACTACTAGGCAGGAGCCATTGAGGGGAGCCAGAGGCTGAGGACCCTCTCAGAACATTTCTCATGTTGTTGAGATTTCAATCGCGGGAGATGAAGTGGACGTGTTGGATGGATAATAATAACATGCAATAGTACAGTTATATAAACTACCATGAGTCAAGGAACATTATTGTATAAAAATCAACGGCCATATAACCAATAAGTATTACTTATCGGAAATATGCCTTACTTAGTTACAATATGTGACACCTATTTTCAATGATTGTATTCTTCTAGTAAGGAGCAAAAAGTTCTATCATTGATAAATATTCATTGATTATCTACTCTTAAGAGATTAGGGATCACGGTAAGGCTTATTAAAAGGCAACATGTAGATGACTTGTATTTTAGTTAATGGAAGGGATTGGAGGGGCTGGTGAAAGTGGCTATAGTCAAGAAATAGTTTTAGGGAAAAGGAGATATTTCGATTATGCCAACTATACTTCCTTCTCTAATACTTCAATCTTGTATATCAACTAGGAACAGGCGATAGGAATTAGAAATATAAATATGAGTAATTTAGATAATATACTAGACTGGATTCAGTAAAGAATTACGTCATTATTGTTCAAACCAGAATATTATAACCTTTAGAATCAGGTTAACAATTCATAGATAAGCAGATAGGGGTCTCAAGGTTTATGGAAATGCAAATTTAGTAGTAGGCAACTATCTAATTCCTGAGAGTTTCGAAGCAACCAGAGTAAAATTATAAATAATGAAGAAGAAAACAAAACCTTTAACGATACCCAATACTAAGGGTAAGTCTGCCAAACTCCTCTGGTTAGTCTATAGGCTTCTTGGCCATTCAGAGGACGGGATCCCCTCAACCGATTGGTCAAGAGTTTATAAGACCTTGTTTCATGAACAAAATTTAAAGTTGAGTAGCTAAGGAGTCGTTGTGACAAATATGCCATAGTTTGACTGACATGCCTAATGTTGTCAGTGCTTAATACAAGAAGAACAGAGTGTTCAGATCAACAAGCATAAAGAAGATCACGGCAGGGAAACAGATATCAAAGACAAGCTTGTATTTCAAAGACCTATCTTTCCTATTCTCTGGCTGCAATACCATCTTTAAATATATAAATTCATGTAAGCTCTACCGGTAGTCTCTTCAATATAATTACACCATTTCCTTTTTATTCTCACACCAATATGATACCCTTCATACACCTGATTCGCTTGACCACTTTCCTGCATGCTTGAGACTCACCTCACAGATCTCACTGAGGTTCAGACTCCAGTATATACACCACCATTCTTTTAGCATCGTCTGATCCTTGAGGGTAGCAATATTGGGTTGGGAGGAGCTCCAATAATTAACAACATTACCCACATACCCTGCTAAACTGGCATCCAGCTGCTAATTGTTGTAAAAAACTGCAATTATAATAATAACCGCACTTCTGGGAAAACAGGATCTCCTCCCGCATATCTTACTATAATAATACCATAGTAAAGCACTGAAGTCAATTTCTCGTATCTGGTGAGACCCAATATAATGTGACAACTTCCCTCCAATACTGCTTAGCACTAAGGCAGCATCTGCCAGTATACTCAGTATATGGAAACAAGATTCACTCTATTGAAAGATACAGTTTATCTTCTCTTTGCTTTTTCAAGTTGGCTCAGTTCTCTAGTAAGACCTAAGTGCTTCAAAGTAGGTATTCTAGAAATTGTCACCATTTGCATCAATATATTTTTGGGCAAACTCTATAGAATTTGTTTGCTTGATATACTAGATATTACCAGAATTTCACCCTACTCACTACTCCCTCCAATAGCAGCTACTGTAATGTGACTTCTGGAATAAGTCAGATAGTGAAGAGGTAACTAATAAAATATTAGACGCTACTTGTATAAGGATAATGATCCTACTTGTCTCCTCCAGAAGAGATTTCTTGGTTGTTTTTTTCATCTCCCGTGTTGTCTTAACTAGTACCTATTGAGGATGCATTAGGCCTGTTTCTGAAACAGATATTATGCATGTTGTTACATGTTAGGTTTCTTCTATTAAGTGCTTCAGATTTGCCTAAGAGTTCAGTATCCAGAGATGCTGGGAAACAAGATCTCTCAGCTATCCTAGATAGACTCTCTCCTAATAACATGCAGTTAGCAATTTCTCACTGGCCAAATATTGGTAGCCCTTCAATGGGCAACTGAGGCTTCTGAAACAATAACAATGTCTATTCAGTCTAGGCCATTGAGCTTGCCCTGTGTTATATTGATGATAGAGTATTTTCCTAAGAGGCGATGACTCTTCTTACTAGCAATCACTTTATTAAATATGATAGGCACTCTTCTCCTATTAGATAATCATTAACCCTCTAGAACTACTAGGTAGTTTTTGTTATAGTTGCATTTCGTAGGCTTACATTGATCGCTAGATCAATTGAAACTTCAAAGCAATACCAAGTTCCAGCAAATAAAGTAATATTGTATTCATAAAACCTAGAACTACAAATGTAATTAGACAGTAGGGTGAAGATCTTCTTGTCATAGGGGATGTCCCCTGTTTATATCCAATCTTCACTCTACCTATATCCTCAACACTAATCTATATTAGTCAGCCAACCCTGATTACTCATAAAGTGTCGTACTATAAAATCTATCATCTGACTCATATCAGTCATCTGTGCAATAACCCTTAACGAATAATAAGTCATAAGACAAGGCATGTGATTGCATGAGTCACATACTTGAAACTCATGACTTATAATGTTAGTCATATGGGAAAATCATTATATCTTCTGACGTGATAATCGTGAATTATAAAACACTGATCTAATCATAATATAATGATAGCCCCTTATTGTATAGTCATATGAGATACTATGAGTCAACTGACTTCATAGCATGAAACCTAACATGCCTATTACTAATAAGCATTAGTCATATGAAATCTGTCTTGCTTAGCTACAATTTGTGATAGAAGCGCACTGAGCTGGTTTGTATGAAAGATTGTTAGTTATTGAAAACAGGAAAACTGATTGCACCTCGAGTGAGAATATCGCCCTAAGAGCGATTTGCTTTCCTAAGATTATATGAAGTGGGTTGTGATATACTGATTGGTTGTTGCAAACTAATGGGGTTTATGGTGCCAAGCTTGCAGCAGGTACAATTTGTCTATATAGGAACTGACATATAAGGGTCAGTCAAGGTGAGTAAGAAACAAACCTTATTGTACTAAGAGTCTTCTTGGATGTAGTGGATCACTAATTCATGTTGGGAAAGAGATTCGGAAATCTATAAGGACAGAGATAATCTCCTGACTCTGAGCACGAGGATATAGTGTTGCCACTAACGGACTTCTCTTCTCCCCTCTCCTTGAAGTTCATTTACCAATCCTGGTTATCATAGTTATCTTTTGCGTGCTGGTGGCCTGGTGGCAGTGTAACAGGTGGTTAAGATATGAGTTGGAAGGTTTATGGATCGTGGAAGACTAGGGGGCTTTGGGTTAAGTATATGAGTCTGTTGAAACTTGGTATGGTTTAAGACATCTATACTAGTAGCATATACTAAAGAGTTTGTAATGGGATAGATCTTGATATTCAGTTACAAATTTAAATGATATGCTGGTATTTAATTCCTGATTGAAATAGTTATTTTAGAATTGTTAAGCCTGATAGTTTTTATATTATATCAAGTTCAAAGGTTGTTTCTAGCCTATATTATTTTATTATTTATGTCATTTAGGCAATCTGACAAAATTGCATCACTTTTGGCTTAAATATTATTATGAATCTTATTTAAACAGAGATTGGACTAAAGTAGATAAACTTTTATGCCAAGCCATCCATCACAAACTATTTAGTGTACACTAGAGAGATCTTGAACGATGTCAGGTAATGAGTGTTAAATGTTGGATAGAGTGTAGTGTGTTTTCACCTTGTGACTATGTCATTATTATGGCCTAGGGTCAACATATTGACTTTTCTGCCCACCAGCTGTAACACAATTCCCAGCAGCACTGTAAGGATTGATGTATATTTTCCCTTTACTGGTGATTGTCGGTATAGCCCTATGTCTTCTCATCCTCTACTCGTGGTCTTTACTAGGCCTCTGTGATATCTACCTGTGGTATTCCCTGACGAGACAAATGGTTACTTGAAATCTAATTATTATATAACTCAAGTATGATTACTTTACTATTATGATATTTGATACAGCAATCAGGAAACTACCCGAGTACAGAGGATATTGAATATAGTACTTAGATTATCAAGATCATTCGGGCTAATATGTTCAAATAAAGACTTCTTCGGAAATCAATCTGAGTATATGATTCTAAGTGTATAATCTAAGTATCTTTCGAACTAATTCCAACTATAGGATTATGGCTACATAATTGTAGGCCAATTGTTGGATAGTTATGCATCAAGTATCATCTTCATCATTCTACGTATTTTGTTTCCTGGTAAACATTGTAGGTATTTGATTCTAGGTATATGGCCTTTGGCAAATGGCTTTCCACGTATAGCTTTAAGTGCTTGTGTATAACTCTTAACGTGCCACTTTAAGCCTTTCATTCTAAAATCTTGGGTTTACAAGGTGTCACTTCTTAGATGCCTTACAAGCCATGCCGTTACAAATTATGAGTGAGCAAGACAGATTCAATATGACTAATGCTTATTAGCTATTGGTTTGTGATATTTTTTAATATGATGTCATTCACCTCATACTATCTTGCATAACTGCCCAATAGCTAGTTATTGTTATATTATGTTTTGTTGATTGTTTTGATAAATTACAAGTGTAAGTCAGATGATGTAATAACTTTGGCACATGACTAATAATATTAGTCATGAGTTTTATACATGTAACCCATTCAGGAACACGTTTTATTTATAAGATTTGATTGATTAAAATATGATATGGTGTTGACTTATGAGAGTCAACCAATGGATTTCTCACTATGACTCACTGTAAGTCATACAGGTTCTATGACGTGAGTTGCTAAGTCACCAGGGTTCCAGTTGTTGGAAGCTATGATACATGTATAATACTTGGCCCTAAACCAAGCAATAGGATCTTCCTACAATTTTCTAAGTACTTTTATATAGTAAAACTTGCACAACGATTACTCTTTCACTCTGTGCATAGTTCTCCCTTGCTCTGTGACAACCTAAAAGCTGAACCACGATCTTCTATCTAAGGGACTAATGAAAAGACAAACCCATAGACTATTGTAATAGTCTGCATGTATGGGTTCCTGACATAGAACTATTGAGATAACATAATTTAAGATACAATAGCTCTTCACTTACATGCAGCGCACCACGACAACCACTCCAATACCAAATTGATATTTTGTTATTGGCACAACTAGTAGTAATACCATATTGAAATTATGCTAAAAACAACTTTTAGATATGGAGGTTTAGAATCTGAATTTTATATTTAATAATAAAAAATAATACTTCTTGTTTACTCACTTTATTCCAAACTGATTCAAATAGCAAACCTACCATAATAGTAACGAAAATTGAAACCAACTACAAATATTATAGATTAAGCAAATAACATAATTATCTAGGTTGTTTATTTAATATATTAACTGGTTTGGTATTTGTTTGTAGGTATTTAGAAAGATAGTGTGACTAAAAACAAGGATAGCTAAATATGTATAATAAAATCCAGACAAGCTGATATCTGCTCATAGAGTTTAGTAATGTTCCAACACCTTGTAATCTACTTCCATTTCATGATCCAAGATACTTTATAAATATTCCAGGCAGTTGGTCATCCCTTGCAAATTTTCTTTCTTGATTATTAGAATGTAATTTACAAAGCAATACTACACTTCAACCTCAACCATGTAGGCTACACATGCCAGAAAATACTAAAAGCTGTGATATATCGTCTATTCATATAGTTAAAACTATAGTATATGTTTTAGCAAGCTCGGGTATTGAGATTTCGAGATCTTACACATTTACTCTAAAGATACCTCATTTTGCTTGTAATATTTAGTCATAATAGAGTTATAGTGCAAAATATCTAAATCCCAATCCTCAAACTTACTAAAACTTCTTCCACTTCTTTCGCTATATGAAGAGATCATATAAGACAGCTTCTACCATTATCCTGCATGCGTAGCTAACATGGTTGCGGCTGTAGAATAGTATTTCTCCATAGATCACTTGCTAATAACTAGAGAATAGAATTTGCATGGCATGACCAAATGTCTTGAAGGTATATACAGTATCTTCGATTACAAAAGTGAAGTATATTACCTGTGTTGGGACATTCTGTGAACTTCATAAGCTAATATTATCTTGTTCAGACTTGATAATACATATTTAACTATTCTTGTCTTTAGAGTCATACTACCTTCCTAAATTGCTACAAACCAATACCAAAGCAGTCTCTTTATTAAATAAATAACCTGAGTGATTATGATATTTAATTCAACCACAATCTTTATAGTTGGTTTCAATTTTCTTTACTATTATTGTAGGTTAGAAGATATTTGAACTGGTTTGGAATAAAGTGAGTACACAACAAGCATTATTGCTCACTAGTAAATATAAAATTCTGATTCTGATTCTCCATCTCTAAAGGTACTTTCTAGGATATTTCCAATATGGTATCACTACTAGTTGTGCAGATAGAAAAATATACATTTGGTATTCCAGTAGTTGAGATGACAAGCAGCATCACAGTACCAAGCTGGAACCGAGTAACTTGAGTTAGTTCTTGTCTCAGACCAGCAAGTCTGATACTATCTGAAAAGATAGTTGTGCTCCCGCTCTCCTAGGTGCAGAAAAAGAATACTAGCCTACACTGTGTTCCAGGTTGTTACTTGTTACCCTTTGTCTCCAGTAACAGGAGTTTTATCTTTCCCTTTTATTTCTTTCACTTTTAGTCAAGCATATTACTCTCATGTTCACTCTCCATCCTAGAATAGTTTCTGATCAGGTTTTCAGGAATAACACAAACAATCAGAACACTCTTGAAAGTTGCTAGCAATCCTTTGAGAAGTTCTGCAACTCTATATGATTTGATTACATGTTTCTCCGCCAGTGTAATTTCAAATAGAATGACTGTTTCAGTCACTCAATACAGGGCCATTAATAGATCCATAATGCGAAATATATGGAATACAGTATTTTTGTCACTTTTCAAGCTTGATACCTCTGCCACTTTGACTCTTGGCATGAACATTTTTGGCCAAATTGCCTGATGTGGCAAATAATTGACTATATGTCCTGGAAACCACCTTATTTTAAACACAAAACAAGTGCCCTTATGATGTCTAACAGGTCTTTCATCAGCGTTAAACATACCTTTCTGGCTAAACCAGTCATGAGTTTATTGCTCAAAAAACCACTGAGCTATTGTTATTAAATAAGCCTGCTGAGGGAGGTGTTTATACACTATGAAGCAATCCTCTTGAGAACACTGTTGAGGTTTTTTGTAAACATAATATGCTATTCAGCGGGTTCTAAGCCTTAGAGTATATGAAAGGCCATCCTCTAATAGCTCTATAAGTATAATCTTATGTGATGATGTTTCATGAACACTACCTTCCAACACTTCACCACCTCACCAAGTAATAAAAGCTTCAATTTCCCTCCTCACATGCCCCTGGTAGATTTTCATACCCTAGTTAAAACCTCTTTCATCATCAACTGCAAGCATTTGAAAATACAACCTTCTTCCTGGTCCCCAGTAGTAAAAGGTTGTATAAAGTCTCAATTGCCTTATCCTTCACAGCGTCCTCCTCCAAGGCTTCTACTATAGTGCTGCCCCCTTCCACTACACTTAATGCAGCTCATCTTTCCAACGTCTCCTATTGTCTGCCCTTTTGTACCATTGTTTCTAATGCTATCCTTTTGACCATCCCCGACAGTATTCCCCTTTTCAACCAGATTTGCAGCTTTTTTCATTTCAGCCTCCTTTTAGGCACTAATTTTTGCAAGACTATTGTCAGCCAAATTTGCTATTAACTAACTGTAATAAAGGAACAATCAATACCTATATGCAGCAAATATTTCTGCCCTGTTCCACAGGCTAATGTAATAAACAACAATATTATTATTTGTTTTCCATTTCCTTAAGAGCTGCAATTTTACTCCTGAGACTCCAAGTACAACATATCAAGAAGAGCTACCAACATACCACTCCTGATTTATCAGAGCTGCATCAGTGAGAATCCAAAGCTAACTTCTCTTTTCTCTACTCAGTTGAAAAAGCAACTTGCCATATATTTTGACTCCTGGTGTATTGTCATTAAACAAATAGCAATAGTGATTGCTATGTCCGTAAACTGTTGGATGACCACTATGAAGTCTATGAGCCAGGATATATGAAAGACAAACAAATTTGCCTACATATTTGTTAGCAACTAAGTTGAATAAAATAAAAGATTCACCTATCACTGCACACTTCCCCCAGGTTAACCAAATACCTTTTAATCAAGAAAGGCATCCCTCAGCTTATCACAAATTTTACTAATACCTTGCCATTTGGCTCTCTCTGCTGCAATACGAAAGTTGCAAATGTGCTTGTATTCATTTAGAATTGATATCTAATCACCTCACAGGGCAGATTCTTCTTAACATCTATTAGCTTAAATTTGTGCTCTTGATCATCATTCATAAATTGCATAAAAGGGAAGAGACTTTTCATTGACCTTCAGAGGCTCAGCTTATAGGCTGGCCAAATATTAAAATTTGGCTTTGTAACTATTGCTGTAAAATCTTTGATAAGAGGCACTTGCTTCCTCGATTGCTCATTATAAAGAGCTTTCATTTGGTATTTTAGAAGAAGATTAGAGGTAAGAAGAGGGTAGTGAGAAAAGATGTGGAAGGAAGGTGGTAAAAAAACTGAATATTCACTATCCAGTATCTAGAGTGATGATGGTTATGATGTTGAGAGAAAGAGAATGCAGCTGAAACTTAATCCAGTTTTTGGTAACCACTTGCACAGTGGGCTCTCAATAGCACAAATACCCAATGCCCCAGTCACTACTAACATGGTAACAGTCACACTTGCCTACTGACAAATGTACTGTAATATGGCAGCCCACAATAGGGCTACTAGTAGTCTATCAGAGAGAACATGTGGTTCTAAGTGGTGCTCAGTCTGAGAGTGGACAGAAATAGGAAAACGCTCACCAAAAACTAAGGCCCTGTTTGGCAGGCCAACTTTTGTAAGGTAACCCCTTACAAATTGCGGTTTGTAAGGTTTACCTTATAAAATGCAGTTTGTAAGGTAAGTCGTGTTTGGCAGCACATTGTTTGAGAGGTAGAGTTTGGGAACCTTGTGAACTTTGGTTTGGAAGCAAGGTAGTTGAGAGTTTAAGAGAGTTTTGAAAACAGGCTGGTGACTGGTAAATATGGGGGTTTGCCCTAGTAAACTCAATTTACTACTTTAATAATGTTATTTTCTCCACTCCTGTTTAGGGTTGAGCCCGAGTAGCCACACATGTATAGCGTCTACCTTATAAAAGTTTCTTCTCTTGTTTGGCAAACCATACCTTACAAACTACAGCTTCACACAACTTACAGAATGCAGTTTGTAAGGTTTTCCAAACTGTATTTTGTAAGTTGTGCGAAGCTGTAGTTTGTAATGTATAGCTTGTTAAACAAGATAACGAAGTTTTATCAGGTAGTACAGACACACATATGTGACTACTCCAGCTTAACCCTAAACAGGAGTGAAGAAAATAACATCTTAGGGTAGTAAATCAAGTCTATTAGGGCAACCCCCCCTATCTGCTACTCAACAGCCCGCTTTCAAAACTCTCTTAAAGCCTAAACTACACTGCTTCTAAACCACAGTTCATAAGGTTCCCAAACTCTACCTCTCAAACAATGTGCTGCCAAATACAGTTTGCCTTACAAAAGTTGGCTTGCCAAATAGGGCCTAACAAAATAACAGTTACCAGCCATCTGGAAGTTGCGCCTTGCCCAAAAATATATTCTTAGCTGAAATATCCGAGAGTGCACGATTCCAAGATAGGACCTGGCGAGCAAAGCTGTGTTGGGTGGTAGCTCATTATTTGAGAACATCAGAAATGAGACTAATAACCTATTAGGATTGCTAGGAGAGTCAGTGGCATCGTGGGTTCTTTTAGTAGCGTGATAGCGTCCCTAGCTTCACAACTCAACCTATGAATAAGCCGCGCTACTTACAGTCGCACCCCATTGTCCCGGACCTCAATCTCCTGGATTCTTCGTTGTCACGCACGATTTCTCAAGATTTGTGTGGGCTACGATACATAGAAATACCCCTCGCTGTCCCGGATTTTGGGGGTTTTCGGACCGGATTCAAGATTAGATATCTCTAATTCCTGTTCACATACAAAGTATATTCACTGTTCCGGATCTTCTCCTAATCCTAACCTCAAAAATCCTATCACAGCTGCTCAAAAGCACTATGGATGTCAAAATCCGGAGTCGACTGTCCGGGACAATAAAACATCCAGGAGAGTGAAATGGTTGATAAAAACGGTGTTTGAAAAACCGAAAAGCGGGTGACAATCGCGTAGATATGACTCCTAGCTATTCCATCAAATTATAAAGTTTGGATGAGGGGTAAAGTAGAAAATAGAAGACCTGAGAGATGAGTTAATGTAGAAAATTAAGGAAACCAACTTCCCAATACAGAACTTGAATTGAAGGATTTCCTCTCAAACAATGAACTTGAAGCGAAATTACTGACTGAGAAAGCGCCCAGCAATGCCACCATCAATCAAGCCTTGAATCCGGAAGCAAAACAAGGAAAACACGACAGAAGCTGGGCCTAACACAGCTGCAGAAATATGAGCTCGAGTTGCCCACCGTACTGAGTGGATCGCAGGTGGTAATCCGGGACAACGGGGTGCGACTGTCTTTATGGAATTCTACGGTACGCTTCCTAACATCTCAGGGCACACCGGTAATTTGTGCGGGGGTGACTGCCTTAGGTGAGGTCATGTAACCACAATAAATGCTTAAAGTTGGAATGCCGACTTGCACTACTTTGATCCCATGCTACAACCATCACACCGCTTCGTCACAACCTCAAAAGATCACTTGCCACAACCACTGATACTCATACCACCTTGGAGGCATCACTTTCTTCTCTATCTGCAACCAACCTGCGAAAGAATGGCTGCCGTGCACACCCAGCAAGGCGACGTTCCTCCGACCCCAAGCAGTCCCCAACAGATAGAGCGTATGAGCCCACGTGAGATTCATTATTATCTTACCAAAGGGTTGGAGGGGGTAGAGCGTGAGGAATATCGTGGTATTGGCTCGTTCAAAAGAGGAGTCGATTCACGCCTTGATGCACTGAGTTCAGGTAAATCTAACCAATGCTCTACCCCGTATCTTTTTTTTGGCCCAGTCACACAACACCAGCTTGAGAATATCGAGCATGTTCGCGATACTCGCTACAAGAGACTCCGCTTCCTCTACTTAAGCGAACCACAAGCATTGATTGTCAAAATAATGCCAGACCCAATTACTGTATTGGTTGTCGAAGAGTTTGGGTATGCACTTCGGAAAAAGATCGAAGAGAGGGGTCAAGGAAGGGGGATCTGCAGTATGGGTGGCACAACTTACAAAGGCCCGGATAGCAGGAAAGAAGCCGATGGGGCATTCAGACCTCGCTTGGCCCGCCGGGATGTTTATGACTGGCCCACTGTGATTCTAGAATGCGGGCTCTCGGAGTCCCCAGGGCGTTTGACTGCTGACGCGCGGTGGTGGCTCTATAATTCGGGGGAGGCGGTCAAGATTGTCATCCTTTTTTTTGTATCCACCAGCACGAAGACCATTACCATAGAAATTTGGGAACGAGCGGGAATTGAGAACAGAAGAGTCACGCAGCCTGAGGGAAACGATGACTCGGACCAGGTTGACCTTCCCGTGGTTAAACAAACCACAACCGTTAGCGCAGAACATATTACCAGCACGTTAACCTTCAGCTTTGAGGCCATTTTTCTACGTGCCCCCAAAATTAAACGGTGTGAAGGGGATTATACCCTCACAGAGGCCGATTTGAGAGCCTATTATGAACAGGTATGGTCCGATGTGATTGAGAGCTCGGAACCAGAAGACTGTAAGTCACTCTTGGTCAGGCCTTACTTGAATTCTAGTTAAAACTAATTCTGGCAGCGTCCGGAACAGAAGAGGATAGCTGAGGCTGTTTGTCCATGGGAACTTCCGCCCCCCCACCTCGAAAATCTACGATGGCTCTAGTCTTGCGCCTTTGGCTCGTTTACTTGGTCGGTTGGTCGGTTGGTCGGTTGATTTTGTCTATTTACTAGTCCAGAATTGATTTTATGTTATTACACCCGTCTGCAGCAGACTCGCTTTGCTGTACTAGACCTCCCATTAAATTCAAAAAGGTGGTGGAGTCGAGAGCCTCATGGTGGCATCTACTAAAATCAATAGACTCCCAGGATCTCGTTAAACAATCTTAAAAAACCCCCTCCACTAACCACTCTTATCAGGAATCTCCCACTATGAAAATTGGTTCACCGACGAATACCACGATCAGTGTTCCCAGGCGTCCAGTCCGTCCGTCTTTTGCCTAGGACGGGGCGGACGCCAAATTAGTGGCCCTTGGACGAGACGGACGCCAAATTGTAGTCCGTCCTAACCCATGCCCGGGACGGACGGCCATGCCCTACAGGTGTCTCAGTTGAACTACTATTTTTAAATTTCCAAACCGGGAGTGTGCTTGAAGAAACGAAACATCTTTATTACACCGCTACTAGTATCATCATATTTGGGTATCAGGTATCAAATTTTCTCATCAATCAACCAAGCTGTGCACTCATATCGGATCCCAGTTCTGGGCACTCGGAACCTGCCCTGTTTCCCCGCCTAATATTACCGCTCTCTCCTCCAAATCTCCAAGCATATTTTCTTCTCTTATCAAATGTATGAAGCAACAGCTAAGCGGATAGAGCAATCACACATTATGAATACCGTAAAAACTCCTGTCGTTTGCTATCTCCGAATCTACTGCCTAGAAGTCTTCAAAAAGGTTAGTGCTTTCCTATGCGGGATAAGATCAGCCATCAGGATGTTATTAAAGCTCATTAACCGACACGCGCAATTCAATTAACTTGTCAAACTAAACCTATTATAAGCTGACAGAGATACCGAATGGAAAGTATTTTTACGGTATTTTCATGAAATACCTGTAGGTGACTGCCGTCCTCACTCTGGACGGCAGGTGACGGCGGGTACCTCCAGGTGAAGCCCGTCGTGACTCAGGACGGCCGGGCCCTGCAGATGACGCCCGTCAATTCCAAAGACGGCCAGGCCCTACCGGAACTTACCATTTCCAGAAAGACTGCAGGGCCCGGCTGTCAACCGACAGTCCTGCAGTTAATATCGAGGACGGACGCCTTGCCCGGCCGCCCATACCAACCCCCCCCGGGACGGACGGGGCTATTTAGACGCCAGGGCCCTACAGTCCGGACGGGACGGTTGGGAACACTGACCAAGATGTGTTAGATGGATTAACTGAGCTAATATGAAACCAAGAGACATAATTGACTTATGAAAAGAGCGAAAGCGCCCTGCGGTTGGATAAGGCGCAGTAAGAACCTATTTGAGAAATCTAATGTGCCCTAAACATTCCCGCGCAACATATGGCATACGTGGAAGGACTCAATAAGTACGACTTTTGCTTGGGGAATTACCATGTACGCTCGGGCAATGCAGTCGGAAGCCGAGTCCGGATTCTAGGAGTAATGGACTATTTGGTTAGGCTTCGAGGGTGGTAGGTCGAGGAAACTTTCTCCATATATAGGCAGCCAGAGGCGGGGATGGTGGTTGAGGGTTCGGTTTATCATGCATCGTGAGGTTTGTGTTCTGCTTGAACTGAATTTGATAATAGACTTTGATTAGGCACCATGGGAAATTTCTCAAGATCGCTGGGGGAAAAGGTTAAGGAAGATCAGAAGCATACTTCTTCGATCTGCGATTACCGGATTAGAATACAATGTGATGTGGCCCGACCAAAGCTTCAGGAACTTATCGATTTGCAAGTGAGGGTTGAAAATCTCACCTTCATTCCTGATGAATGGAATTTTTCTTCACCAGATCACCGATGAGGAGACAAAATTTAAGGAGTGGGTTCGTCATGTTCCAATTGCGATTAGAGTTACAGGTGCACAAGTGCCAACTATGCGGTTCTATCCTTGCATGATACAATGAGCCGAACCCCCCTATCACCAGGAACCAATTTCCACCGCACAGAGCAGCGCAAATTGGTACCCATAGCCCCTGGCCCACCTACTGTTGTTGAACTCTCCATATCGTCCCACAAGCCCCGCCAAACTTAGCTTCAAATATTAATAGTGCTGATAGCGATCGCCGACCCCGGCGACCCCCCTCCCCAACCATTCCATTCACCGCTTTTTGAAGGAGGGGAAGACGTTGTTTGCACGCAAGAACGGGACTATCGGAACCAAACAGGCCCTTACCATTCCACCCCAGCGTCGAAGCCTGGATCGGCATTGCTCCCTGTGGTTTATAATAAATTTTTGATTGAAGCGCATCAGGGCTCATTTCAACAATATTTCTTTTGGAATTCTCTAGTGATTCCCCATGAAGGGAAAGGCGGTAAGAACAAGAGGCACACACACACACGAAACCCCTCCGGATAGCGCATATCAAGCTTGATGTTCCTTCAGCTCTTGGTCCCCCATCCTCATCCTTCCAGAAACAACGCTTTCGAAAACGAGTAAAATCTTTCGACAAACGACTCCCCTTTCCTCTTCCGATACTACTTTTTATCTTGTTTCTTTTTCTCTGCTCCCATTAGGCGCTCTTGTCCGCACTGCTTGGAAAAGAAGGTGGTCGGCCTCCTAGGACCATATTTTCTCCCGATAAGAACTCTGATTGAGCGCCTCTAAACTCCCTCCCGCGCGTCCCAAGTATCCAATCATCGATCGAGTACCCCTCTCATCTGACACCATCACGCTTCTCCTCCCCTCCCTATTCTTTACTCGCCTTCTCCTTCGGTCTTGCTCCCCCGCTGTTCCCTTCTATAATTGCATTGCATCAAAACATTCTCCAAATCGACGAAGCCCGGAGGCTGGATATCTCAGGCACCCGCAATGCTTTCCCGTCATCGGTTCGATTGATGATTCACTCATCCATTCATCCATTCATCCATCAACGACCTGTTGGCTTTTATTAATCCAGGTCGTTCAATAAAAATGGCCACCCAATATCCAAACCGCCCTCCAAAAGGGCCCGCGAAACGTAGGGACCCCCCAGCCTCCCCTGCCCCGTGACGTGAGTATGCCCAATAGAGAGCGAATACTAACAACCGCTCTAGCCGGTTCCAGGATTCCCGTTTCACTTTGATCCCATGTTTCAACCATCGCACCGCTTCGTCACAATTGCTCACCTGGGTGTGAGAGTCTACCTGGAACTATCCCTTGGACGGTGTGAAACAGTAAAATTCGCACCACACCTGCGCTAAACCTGGCATGGATGACACTATTCCAGAAAAAGGAAGGTCATGATGCTAGATGGCAACGTCAGCCTGAGGAATCGTGAGGAAGTCAGAAAGGATAGAACCTCAAGACACTGAGAGCCACAACGATGCCAAATAACCGTCGAGAACCTCTTGCTTCTCTTTCTCTTAATAGACAGAATGAGCGCATCATTCATCCCTCATATCACTCGGTCCTCGTATTGACCATATCGCCAGGCCATTACTGCCTTGGAAGAACTCCAAGATTACTGCGCTCCGTGTATTTGAGCTGTTTTGGGATTCTGAGGTGGTGGATGTGTTAGTGGAGGGCACAAATGCCTATGCAAAGGAGAAGGGAGCGGGAGATGGGTGTTTGGGGAGAGAAATTGCCACTGGTGGCCAGTCAGAAAATCCTATTGCCAGAGCGCACTCTCGCCGGTGCCGACTAGTGTTCGTTACGGGGCGGGGCGGGGCGGGTTTTCACTCGCCAGACCCCGCCCTTACACGGGGCCGGGGGGGGGGTATGTTTCGGGTAATCCGCGCCCTGCCCCCATCAGGGGCCCACCCGCACTCATTCCCTGGACGGGGCCCCGTTTGTTAGCACCTATTTTTAACGGGGACCCGTCTGGGGTATGGGTGGGGCGGGGGCCTG
>Ga0307510_10004222_pt1 | contig 16880 bp, 7 predicted proteins | sample 12_EM_MG_FD_207224 | JGI IMG/M metagenome (GOLD analysis project Ga0307510, IMG submission 207224) | Populus trichocarpa ectomycorrhiza microbial communities from riparian zone in the Pacific Northwest, United States - 12_EM | ecosystem: Host-associated > Plants > Roots > Unclassified | place...
GTTAATAAATGGGTCTTTTATATCTTGATCTTGGGATCGTCGAACCTCATTTTCTGTCGTGTCACTCGTTGAGCTTACATATAGGTAAAATGATTCCATATAATGTCATTTCCTGGCAGAGTCAGATTGAGAATATGTCTAAAATGATGCACTCTTCTTTTTCTACATGTACGTGGGTCTTTTAGGATTATTTTTCAGCAAGAACAAGTTTCCATTAAAATTGGTACTTGGAGTGGAAGATGATAAATAACCTACAGCCACTCATATAAAGAGAGAGGAAGAAAGGATTTGAATAAGTAGTAGATATCAATAATTAAAAGCGCCAACAAAACTTTCATGAAACTTTCAGGAGTTCTCTCACTTTGTTTTGACAACTCCTGGGCTGCATCTTTTGCAGAGGGCTGAAGACTGAATGAAAGTGGCTGGTGAGAACATAAGAGAGAATTTGATTCTCACCTCCCCAAAAGATTTGTTGCAAATAATTCTTTCTTCAGTTAGTAATTTAGAGAGAAATTATGAATGTACCTATTCAGTGCACAATATTCTAGGAAAATGAATAATTGGATTTCTCAGGCTGAAAAGCTCAGAAACCACAAAGTAGGCCATTTTCAGGAGAAGCTGTTCAATATTGGCCAATCAAAACTACTTTGAGTTCGCATGAAATCTTGTAAACGCACAAGGATTCAGCTTCAATAGGTTACAAAGTGACAGGCTAACTTCTTATATCCCAGGCATTTCTCTAGATTCTGTTATTTAAGGTTTTAACCAACTAGATCTTGAGCTATCTGCTCCTTGTCTGAACATTGGCTAACCACTCTTCTTCCTCTTAGTTCATGATTGTACGGAATTCATCCGTACATACTAGTCAGTCAATCTCTCTGAATATTTGGGCTGATCAAGAAATATTACTGAAAACCATATGATTAAGAAATTTTCAATCCGGCTTTTTACAAGGAAAAAATGCCCTGTAAGCTATGGAATCAGAAGGCTTTGTTTTCTAGTGAATTTAAAATCTGTACGCGGATAGGAAATTTATTTCCAACTCCATAAGAAAAAAGCACTCCTTAGGTTTGTAAAAGTAATTTCTGTTAAGATCAGGTCTAATGAGGCTGCCTCTTGGCACTTGAATAACCTTACGCCTTCAAAGTACCATGGTATCCTGTTAATTGATCACTATTTTAAATGGTAACATTGTGATTCGAAGCTGTCTTTAAAACCAAAACTATCTTTTTTCTTAAGCACGTTGACACTCTTGCACACATGCATGTAAAGAGATACATTTGCATTGTGTTATGGGAAACTTTCATCTCTTGCACTTTAAAGTATTGGACTTGGAAAATGTTTGAAAATGACTATTCTTATGATAGTACCACTGGGCTGCTATGTCAGAATCAGTGTTTCTGTGCTTCTTTTCTGAGTGTGTTCCTAAATGTGTTTGTTTGTTTGTTTACTGCTAGCGTGGTTGCCGACACTTGTATTTCTATGGATGAGTGGGTTCAGAACCCCACTGCCAAAACAGCATTGGATGATATAATCCCATGTGTGGACAACGCAACTGCTCAAGAAACCTTGAGGCAGACAAAGGAGACAACCTATCAACTTGTCAATGTTGTTGACTATGTAGTTAGCAATGTCTCCAACCGAAATTTTCCACCCCAAGCTAGAGATCTATATTACAATCAATCTGGCCCACTGATGCCTGTTCTTTGCAACCCATTCAATTCTGATTTTACAGATCGTAAATGTGCTGCTGGTGAAGTGGACTTGAGCAATGCTACCCAGGTAATATATGTGAACATGAAAAGTGTAAATAGAAGGGCTGAAAGGCATTTTATATATTGGATTTGCTGAAGATTAAGCCACCAATTGTCCATCTCACTAGCAGATGCCATATAAGATTCAGTTGCTAGTTATAATCATTGCCCGGAATGTATGTTTGTCAACATCATCCTATTTTAGACTATGTTTAAATTTTCCCGGTCATGCAAAATCCAAAATCTTACTTGGTTTCTCTGTTTAACTTGTGGTGCCAGATTTTTAAAGTGAGATTTTGGGGGTAATATCTTGTTTCAGTATATTTATGTGCTTTTCAATTTTGATTAAGAATAAATTCAGTTCACGACCTCCTCCGTAGTCAGCTTCTGCTTACAAATTTTACCTGATTCGTAATGTATTTAGAATATGATTCAGAAAGGCTTACTGCATTTGTTTTCTGTATCGAGCAGGTGTGGAAGAATTATATCTGTCAGGTTTCATCATCTGAGATTTGTATTACACCCGGTCGGCTTACACCCAGCTTGTACAACCAGATGGAATCTGCAGTAAACCTAAGTTATGGGTTGAATCGTTATGGTCCATTCTTGGTTAACCTGGAAGACTGCACTTTTGTGCGAGAAACATTCACCAAGATCAGCCATTCTTATTGTCCTGATTTGCGGCGATACTCACAATGGATATACATTGGGCTAGTAATTGTATCTGCGGCAGTAATGCTGTCACTGATCTTCTGGGTAATTTACGCAAGAGAGAGAAGGCATCGTGTATATACCAAGCAGTTCAGGTCCTCATTGGAAGGCCCTGGCAAGGCATCGTGAAGATGCCCTAATCTAGTTATAAGGTTGCTAATTATTTCTAGTCCATATCCTGGATCGCTTGCTATGCGGATATTCTTGTGCATTATGCTAAGCATCCTTAGGCTGGAGTATCGTTAGTGCGTTACTAAGTACAGATCCTTTTCTCATGACTTGTAGTTTCCTGCCTTTTTTTTTTCGCTTGTTCTAATGGAATCTCTCTTGTGGAGACTGTTTTTTTGCGTAGTGTCCTGTTTTAACTTAATACAGACCGAGCAAGCAGATGTAAAGATAAGTTACTTTTGCCTGAGCTGGCAAGTCCTTCAGCCTTTTCAAGTCGTGAGGCCCAAGCCATCATTTCTTGCACAACTGGAATATTGAAAGTCTTGGGGTCATGTCTTTAAATAGCTGCAAGATACAGGAAAACCATGCCATCATTTCTTGCACAACAGGAACTCATTTCCTTGACAAGATAAGAAAAAGACACCATGGGAAGGATCACTGACCTCTGTGCATTCTATCTATATCTCAAAGCCGTTCAATCAATGATCCCCAGCTCGAATTCATTTCCTAGACAAAAAATCAGGACATAACTTAACACCACTACTATATTGCCCTATGGACTAACGAATCAACATCAATGAAAGCTTTTGATCTATCCCCTTGCTGGTACTACCACCCCCACACACAAGCACACTTGTAAGACTTTGAGTGAAAGTAAAAAAGTGGGGTCCTTAAGCCATGCCCATCATCATCGTAAATAACAAATTATAGAGACTCGTGAACAAGTTTTTTCGTGACGCTTTGTTACGTGTCTGAATTCTGTGATGCTTGCTAAATAAGGACGGTAGGTGTGGTAGCAACTGGCTAGGCAGGTCCCTGCTGGGATTAATCGACATGGCTGGATTGCCTCGCTCTTGTTGCTGTGGCACATTGCCGACATCGATTTGCTCTGTGTGTGAACCCACACGACCGACGTAAAGCATGCATAGTCAAGTTTAAAAGTTAAAACCAATTCTTGTCTGGCCAAATTTGCTGCTGCTGCTGCTCCGTGTGAACTGGTTTAGAAACGGTTGTATGAAGGCCTAAAGCTGGCTCATGGCTTGGGGCTTCATATCTTTATGGTGCCAAATGCAAGATAGTACTGATTGCAAAAAGCATGTATCAAAATTGAAATCTCAGTTGAGAAGGCAATTTAATTTGCTAGAGATTCCTTGCTTCCCAGACAAGTCTAATTCGTATTCAATGGTTTGGACGGCAAGACCAATCTTGTACCCTAAACCTTCATAATTGCAGCAAAACAATCAAAAGGACAAGAGGAGTGGTTGTTTTGGCTTTTGAAGCGACAATAACAGCGCCTGAGACTTGAATTTGAAGTTTGTTCCCTCTCCAGAAGAAGAGTGATTTTTTTCAATTATATTTAATATGTATTTGGTATTTTGACGTAGTGTATTTTTAAATTGAAAATAAATTTTTTTTTTATGGCCTGGAAAGCTTAGGATGGAATAGGATCCGGTCAGGTGAACCAAGCGTTTTAGTATCAAAATATAAATTTTAAGGATTTCTTTTTTATTTCTTACACTAAATATATTAAGATTATTCAAAAACTCCTAAAATAGCATTAATTTAATATTTATTCAGAAAAAAAATACTTTGTAAAGTAGATTGCAACTCAAAACAAACACATCCTTATAAAAATAGTAGAATGAAAGAAATTTTTAACCTCAATTCTTCACCGCTTATATTCATATTTAAATTTTATTATTTTTTGTGCATTTAAAGAAATTTACCAGTTATATGTTGGAATCTATATTTAAAATAAAAGATAAAGCATTATTATTATAATATAGTTATATCATAATTAATTGTTGTGAAAGATGAAAAGAATAAGGACAAAAATAAATTCACAAACTTAGATCATTCATTTTATAATCCATTGAAGGAAAAAGATCATCATATTATTTTTCTAATTTGATTATCACATTATTTTTGGATTTAATCTTTTTATTTAATTAATTTTGTAATCCATATCTGTAAAATTTTAATATGTGTGGAGAGTACGGATCAAGAGCTGGGAACACAATCCTATTTTTTATTTGCTCAATAAGAATTTTGCTTGGATTTTGAATTACACAGCGCAACACACTTTTATATATATATATACTGTTTTGAAAGTAACTTTTTTTATAAAAAAAAAACGTTAAATTAATAATTTTTTAAGAGATTTTAGTTTGATATTATCTATAATTTAGTATAAAAATATAAACTATAATTATTTGACAATTAGAATTAAAAGTTCTAGATTCAAGTGATGTGATGTTTTTTTTTAAATATTTTTGTTTGGAAATATATTAAAATAATATTTTTATTATTATTTTTAAAAATTTATTTTTAACCTAAACAAATTAAAATGATTTAAAAATAATAAAAAATATTAAAAATTAAATTATTTTTAATATTCACACGTTAAAATAATCTAAAAACACAAAAAATAAAAATAAAAAAAATCTTTTTTAAAAAATACTTTTAAAATACAATATAAACATGCTATTAATATCTATTAATATCTATTACGTTCTAATCAGGAATTTCCTGTGAGTTGCCGTGGAGTAATTGTTTGGAAAAACTGACGGACTCATCCAAATGTCATGTATTAACCAATGGATTAAGGGGTTGATTAGTAACACTAAGATATATCTTCTCTTTCTACAATACCCAACAACATCTTACGTTATTACACTAAGTAACACTTAACCAGGTTGTCATTAGTACCAAATCAAAGGTCATTAAGTCCAAAGGAGGCTATAAAAGTGGCCATAAATCCTTCCATAGGTTAGCTTACCTCACAGGAGACAGGATCCTAACAGATTCGAAAGAAACTATCTTATATTACATTATTACATGCATGGCATCTAGAAGTGGACCTTGTCCTAAGTCACATACACAGCAAGAAACCAGGACATGCCTGTGTTCACCCACCACACATCCCGGATCATTCAGGTGTGGTCTGCACCGGGATTCCCTTAGGGTGCCTGCCAGATCAAGAATCGGTCGTGCTGGGTCGAATAACAAGGGGGGATTGGCTTTGATTGACAAAGCAAATTCATTCAAGGCAATCTTGTTACAGATTATCAAGCCGTCTAGTCATGATCTTCACAGGAGGAGGGATTTCCAGCCAAGGCTTACCAGGTTTTGCCTAATGAATGCCAGTAGAGATAGGGTTGCTTGTTCTTGATCTTAGTTTTGTTAGATTCAAGAAATTTGGTAGTTTTTTTGTAACTTTTGTTTAGATTAAGATCAGGAGATTTTGCAGTTGTTCTGGTATGTATGCGGATTTATGTACTTAAGGTTAATTAATTGTGTGTCAAGGAGTCTGATGCATCAGGAATTTATTAAAAATATGGAGCTCTAAGATTCGTACCAGAATTAATAAAAATACATACGCATAAGTCCACGCATTTATCAAACGAAAGCAGTTTTAAGGACTGTCTGTTTATATATTTTTTTATAAGTGTTTTTAAAAAAATTAAATTTTTTTTGTTTTAAATTAATATTTTTTGATATTTTTATATCATTTTGATATACTGATATCAAAAATATTTTTTAAAAAAATAAAATAAAAATTATTTTAATGTATTTTCAAGAAAAAAACACTTTAAAAAACAATCGTTACCACACTCCAAAATACCTCTAAAAATATTTAAGTATATGTAGAATCTTGGGTTCGTTAATTTATTGGGTGTACAGTAGAGTTTGGTTAGCGTTCTAAGCTAAATTAATAAAGAAAGGATAAAAATGTTTTTGATTGGAAAAACAAAGAAAAAAACATAAAATAAAATAAATGTCTTTTCAGATATTAATAAAAAAAAAATACATGGGATATACAATCCATCTTTTTTATATATCTTGAAATATTAATCAAACATCAACTCACATATATTCTAATATTATTAATTAATCAATTAATACATAATGAGACTTTTATAAGTGTAATGAAGATAGAGTTAACAGCATGACAATTGAGTTAATTAATAGCAATCCTTGTCCTCATTAGGATTGTATAAATCACAGTTGGAAGATTCAACTTGCATGCCAAAATACCTGCAGGAATTGACCGACCTCTTACACTTGCAATTCTAACCCTAATATATTGGAATTGGTATCGATTCACTGGGGTTCTGATGAACATCATTCACCGGGAAATTCAATAAACCATTTCCAACCATCTAATTCAGATAGAGTAAATATTGAAAATTATAGAAACAGAAGAGTGAAAGAGAGATTAAAAGGGAAATATGCCAAATTTATCTACATACAGGTAACTTAGATCTCCAGAAACTTTCACCTCTCTCACAATACAAGTTTTATTTTCATGGGCACGGGGTATATATCGTTTAAACACGATACATATCTCCATACATGAAATTAAGCTTGAAATAGAGCTTGTAAATCTTTGATTTTTCATTAGATCGAGCTTGGGCGTATCCCAGGGAGTACTCTTCAAAAACGAGTATCATCAATTTAGTCCCTTGTAGATGATGATGGACCATCAAGGCCAAATTAAGTATCCACTATCAAATTGTACTTGGTTATTTGAAATTCTATAAATTAATAAACCGAATCCTGAATGACGTTCTTACACTTGAATACATTATCTCTTATCAAACCTGGCTTGCTCGCCTTCAACTATGATGGCAAAACATGCATGCATTCATTAAATGAGGATAGCCATACATATCTTCTAGAGATTGATGATGTTATCATCGATAGTCATATAGAATCTCAAAACCCAGAACTTATAAGATATTTTTTTATAGTGATATGTTGTCATTTTGATCTTTTTTTTCTCCAAATAGTCCAAAACTGTAGATAGTAAGCACGGTGATCATCATATCCTTGCATGAACACGCTTTGCATGAACACGCTTTCATGAATTCATATTCTTTTTTAGATGAAGTCGAAGGCTTGATTTTCTTTTTCTTATTCAAATCTAAATATTCTCTGCAGTTAGATAAATACATACATAATCTCACAAAACTCTCATCGGTACCAAAAGTCACCAGCTTTTTTTATAAAAAAAAAAACACCTTATTTTTGTAGATGTTACAACCATGTAAGCCCAACCTCCTGTGCCTTCTAACCTATAACAATATTAAGAAAATCATAATTTTTTTTTAAGGATTTTCAACTATCTCATCACATTTGATTGATTGTTTTTTGGTAGGAAAAGGTGTGGTACTAAGTTCCATTTTAAGTGAGACTTTTTCATGATACTCCGTCGGGCTACAGAACCCTAATGTCCCACACTCGCACTTGATCCTTTGACAGCTAAAAATGTGCTGTCTAAGGGCTACCATTGATTTAAAATGCTTAAGAAACCTGCAGTCACTAATGTGCTGTCTAAGGGCTACCATTGATTTAAAATGCTTAAGAAAATAGCCCTGCACTAGTCACTAATTTGGAAAGGCAAGAAGTTACTTGGAATTAGAGGTTTCAAAAGGGGGCAAATTTCATTTTAAGAAAAAAAAATAGTGAGTTATAAGGTTATAACGAGAGATCCAAATGAAATCCTTTTTATTATATAAATATATAGTATAAAAAAATATAACCTTGAATATACAATTTATATGGACCAATTCTACTATATTATAGTGATTTATTATACATTTATGAAAAAGATATTGAAATTTATTGCACATACGAAAAAGTGTTTTTTATATTGAAACATCATTTTCTGGAATTTTTATTTTTTCTCTTTTGATTTCACATGTTTACATGGTTGATAAAGTCTTCATTCCCATTTGCTGTATTTTCCATGTCAGGGCGGGATTGACTGCAAAAATCAAAACTATGGCTTCCTTAAAAACTGTACGCTGTCCCAAACCATGGTTATATTTTATAAAAAGTGTAGCAGCCACATTAAATAAGGCCCTACACATGGCTCAAAAAGAGTACCAAGGACTAGTTCTCTTCCACAATAAATATTCAGGGTCAAAAAGTCAGATTGATTTAAAGTTTGACCATTGAAATGTTAGAGAGGAAGCATCGAGTGACAAGCTAGATATTAAGAGACGTTTGATAATGAAATAATGTTCGTTTTTAAACCTTTTTTTTAATATATATTAAATTTATTATTTTTATTTTTTAAAAATTTATTTTTAACATCAACAAATTAAAATAATTTAAAAACATAAAAAAATTAATTAAAAATTAAAAATTAAAAAACATAAAAAAATTAATTTGAAGTAAGAAAAAATAAATAAATAATTTTTTTTTCAAAAATATTTTTAAAATCCTTATCTGCTTTAAAGAATTCCTTTGTTTTTATATTTTAAAATTTATTTAAAAAAATATAAAAATCATTTATTTTATTTTAAATTGATTTTTTTGTGTCATACTAATATTAAAAATAAAATATATATATATATATATAAGGCAGTAAAAACCTCCAAAAATCATGGGCTTCCACACCATGTGGAAGAATATCACTCTTCTTCTTATGAATGCTGATGCTGTAGTTTTCAAAACCAGTTGCTGATGCTTGCGAGCAGATTTTTCAAGTTTCCTGCCAAGGACCACAGCTAGCACAAGTGGGATGGTTGCGTGCCATTTGCGTGGAGGTTAAACTATTCCATTTCTAGACAATATATTTGCCATCTGCATAAAAGTTAAAGAACTACTAGCTCCTTCAAGTTGTTAAAAAATCATCTTTAATTACTTATTTACTCTATAATAAATAAAAAAGGTTTGTCTTGAGTAAAAAGAAATATACTCAAACTTAATTGATTTTTTTATAATTATGATAATTGGATCATCGGCACCTATATGCGATGATTAAGGCCACTATGATGATCAAGACAATCTCAGAGCCTGTAGAGACTTACATGGTTGTTAATTTTAGGATTCGTGAGATTAATCGAGTTATATGCAAATTAGTTCGAATATCCATGTTAATAAAAAAAAACCTAAGAAAATGTTCAAAATGATAGAAGAATTAAGGAAGAACTTGTTAAAGAAGTGAAAACAGAACAAACCAATATTATTAATTTCGTAACATAATAAGAAGCTAAATCAAATTATCTTGATCATGTCCAAAACTTCAGTAACAAGTGGCATGATTAGAGAAGGGATATTCTCGACGCGTTTTTGCAAAGTATCTTGCATTCACTCATGGACCGTTGTATCTTGTCAAACAAGCTGAATTGAAAGGGAAAGAAGGAGAAATATCTATACCAGAGGAAACAGGCGCATATGTTTGACCCTATTTCTAGTTTTTATATGCATGGGTTCCCCTCGTTAATTAAGTCTTCAATGGCTCCAGTGGTCTAATTTGGCATATATATATATATATATATATATATTGGAAGAAATCAAACTAATAATTAATATATATTGAGGAAAGGAAAAGGGCAGTTCAGTGTGGGTGGCTGCTGAGGGGAGTTGCTTTACGACTGGTCTTGCTGGTCCACCCATGATGAAAGATGGTTCTATATTGACGCTGGTCAAGACCCACATGGTGCATGCAATTCTTCAATTTTATTTTATTTTTATCAATTGAAAAAATATTTCTGTTTTCGAATCACATACAGCCTTAATTACTAGCTAGTAAACTTCTTACACCCTTTTTACGAGCTCTTTTCATATAAGAATTATTTTTATGCTTCTTTAAACGTGACCAAATCCCTTCAAATCTTCTGGATGGTATGCATCTGGAGGATGAAGATGAGTTTTAATTAATTAGGTTAAAAGTATCCTTCTCCATGAAGTTCGTTTTCCTTTCGATTCCCTCAATATTATTCTTTTGAGGCACTTTACAAGTTGTGATGGAGCACTTGATGAATCCAAGAGATAAGATTTCCCATCACTTTTTTAAATATATAGTTGATGAGATCTTTATAGCAATTTAATCTAACAAAAGCGACGTATATATGCAACCAAATGGTCCAGCCATATTGCCACCAATAAAGATCTTCTTGGTAGATCCCTCGCTATATATAAATATATATTATAAAATGGTGATTTCTCGCTCTTTTTACTGAAATCTTAAGGGTTAAGCTCTTCAAAGTTGCTTTTAAACTATACAAAATGCTTGATATCAACGATGAATTCGAGTAAAGTGGTAAGAAAGATGGGTATTGTTGAGAAAAGGATCATCAATCATAAAATATTTCAAAATTCAAAATTAATAATGTATTGACTAGATATATAGTTACAAAACAATTCATTTTTTTAGCTAATAAGAAAATAAAATACAATGACGTATTTTTTTTATTATTATTAATGTGAGTGTCCGGACCAGTTTACACGCACCTCGATTAATATCACAAATCCTGAAGTTAATGATCATATAAGTCTCCAGTCACCATTATATTAGCAATTCCAACTAAGAATCTTTTGATTTTGAAGATCATGAATAGATACAATCCTTTTCCTTTTCGTTCTATAATATTATCTAATGATGCTACGCACAATATATGAAATGGAAGATAGCTAGCAATGAGTCATGCTGCATGAAGTCGAGACATCTTTTTACCAGGGCACACACAAGAGTTCAGAAAACGAAAGGGATGCATGACATAAAGTGATGAGCACTTCCTCCATTTCTATTATGATATTATACTGCATTTATCTGTTGATTCTGCTGAGCAAGCAAAGATAACAAGAAAAGCCTCCTTAGCGGGTCAGTGACCACACAATTGATATAAAAAATTAGAAATCGTATATGATCGGATAGGTAAAATAAAATTAAAATTAAAATGATTTTGTATTAAAATAAATATAACTAGATTATGAATTTTAACCGCTGAATAATTCCAAATTATTTTTTTCATAGCTAGCATAGTCTAAGAATGGATTGGTCAAAGTCCGGATCAATGCACCAAGCCTAGCTAAGTTCAATAATAGTGAACAAACCATCAGCGGCCGCCAGAAAACAATGCATATGGCCTAGTGGTTTGGGTTTGATTTCCAAAACCCAGTGTACCTGACACGTTGTGCCTTTTTATGAATTTAATTAATTAATTGACTACATTAAAATAAATGATCTCCAAAACCCAGTGTCACTAAAATAAGGGAGTTCAGTTTGTTGACACGACTCTAGTCATGAAAGCCACCCATGCCATGAAAATGTGAAAATAAAAATATATTGAAATTCGTTTTTTATTATTAAAATATTTAAATATATTTTGAACATGGTTTTATTTTATTTATTATTTTTTTAGCTTTCAATTGCATAAAATATAAATATATTGTTTTGATTTTTTTTTATTAATTTACTTTAATAATTATAAAATATTTTTTCAATAATTAAAGTAAATTTCTAAAAAAATATACAAACTAGTATAGATCTAGAATTACTAAATAAAAAAGAAACAAAGCAAAAAAGAAGTAGCACTTTCGTCAGTGACAACATCAATACTAACCTCGGTTAACAACACAGCCTTAAAAAGGACTCAAGCGAGAGAGAGACAGGGACAAAAGAGAGAGAGAAGAAGAGTTTCCCAAAATGTACGGTACTTGTTTAGGAAATTGTATCGCTTGAAAGTACAATTTTTTGATATAAAATTAATTCTCAAAGATGACATTATTGAGTTTTAATTTATTAGTGTCAATGGGGTTGCCATATTGTTACTTATGATTCAAATTAAAACAAAATCGAGAAATTTTGTATGCGTTGTTTATTTAAGAACTGATCGGGTTGAAGTATAATCTTATGGTGTGGCAAATAATGTTTATTTTTTTTTTTTTTTATCCTAGTCTGGTTAACTAGTAAAAAATATATTGATGATGAAATTAAAAATATATATATAAAATTAAAAGGAAAAAAACACTTAACTATTTATATAAACAACTGCAGCATAGAGTAAAATACCTTGCTTGAGACTAAGGGGTTTGCTCTCTCTGTGATCTCAGGTTCGAGCCATGTGATTGCTCATATGATGACTACTGTAGGTTTACATAATCGCTAATTTCAGGGCCCGTGAGATTAGTTGAAATACGCACAAACTGGTTCGAACATCAATATTAATAATAAAAAAAATACCAACAATCCTCTCATTGAAATCGAGAAAGAAAAAAGCACCTGGATTGGGAATGTGTGGTAGTTGGCTCAAGAATTTAATCATTGAGATAGGGTAAATTTAACCCTCATCTAAGCTAGCAGGTGAGAAGTTCTTTCCAGATAGATACAAATCTTCACCATAATCTCATCCATAATTATATTTGGTTGGAGAGATTTGAAGCATTAAGCCTTATTATCATTTGCTAGCTGTAATTTTCATCCTGTGCTTAGTGGAGATTAGCTAAACATCATTTCATGATGTCATGGGCTTATAACACGATCCCATGTTATTTGTTCTTCAAGAAACCATCATCATCATTATTGCTGTTATTATTATTATTATTATTATTATTATATAACCATATGCTTAATTTTAATTCCGGGAAATGTATATGAACTCCTCACACTAGAAAAAAAAAGGGGGGGGGGGGGGGGGCTAGTTTAACGGTAACCTTTACCGGCTAAGAACTTAGACTGCGGGCGCAGCTCCAAGTTACAAATTTCGATCATGTACGTCAAAGATTTATAAATGTGTCCATGGTTATCTCGTGAAGGTGTAGTATTAAATAGGTATTTGAAGAAAAATTAAATTTTTTATATATTTTATATTATTTTGATGTATTGATATCAAAAATTATTTTTTAAAAATTAAAAATTATTATTTTAATATATTTCCGAACTCAAATCATTTTAAAAATTAATTATTGCTACACTTTTAAACACCCAAAATTAAAATTAATGTCGCGTGATTAATAAGTTTATTTGAAATAAAAAAGGCCTCAATGGTTTCTCATTGTAGAAAAAAATAATTGTAATTTGTAAATAAAAAAATACCCTAAAACATAACCACGTATAACATTATTATAATGGCACAACTTCAACATTTAAATGTATTTATTGTGTTAGCTAAGAACAATAAATAAAATTATTGCCTCCTTTAGTTAAGATCATAAAGTAGCATGTGCAGAGCTTCTTCTAGAGACACACACGCCTACATTGTCCAACAATGCCCATGGATTTGTTACCATGAAACAACAGGCTGCTAACGATGCCCATGGAATTGCCTATATTTTGAATTATATAATATTAAAAGTCCCTCTTTTTACGTAATAATTAAATAATTTAAAATCATAATAATTAATTTTTTAATTAAATAAGACTTTTAGATATAATATAATCAAACTATACTAAATTATGTAAAAAAATAATTTATTCAATCATAAAAACTAACTAACATCAAACTATTATACACGGGAATAAGCCCGACAATACGAATTGCTTCACTATTAAAATAACAATAGTAATATAAGAAAAAAAAATATTTATAATAGTAAGTGTATATATTAAGGCCTGTTTATTTTTTATTTTAAAAGTGTTTTTAAAAAAAATTGAAATTTTTTTATTTTTTTCTTTACTTCACATTAATATTTTTTAATATCAAAAATAAATTTTAAAAATTAAAAAATGTTATTTTAATATATTTCTAAATAAAAATTATTTTAAAAAATAATCATAAACTGACGGCTAAATCATTCTTGCTGCCTCATCTTTCTGTTTATCTCCCCAATCCAAGTGGAATAAGTACTCGTATTTACTATTTACTGTTTACTGTTTATCTCCACGATACAAGTGAAACAAGAATACAAGCGGATAGACGCGAGTGTAACGTGGAATGTAAAGCGCGTGTGAGAGTATCACAGTAGGAGACAGAGCCTTTCCAAAAACTGTCAGTGAAACGGATCAAAATTCATTGATTTCTATTCTTTTTTATCGTTTTTTTTTTACCTCAGAGACGGAGAGAGAGAAAAGAGCCCATAGATTTGGTTCGGTTTCTGCTTTGAAAACCATTTGATCAGTTGGATTGTTTGTGTCCTAACTTGGTAACTAGCCCAACCATAGGTCTTGGTTAGGTCTGGCTTCGCTTTCAACACTGCACCTCTTACCAGTCGTACCAAGTTGTTTTTGCAGTCATGCCCCCATACTTTCCCTTTTCTTAAAACTAATCACTGATGATGGTTTTCTACTTTTATGTATACTTTTTTTTTTAGTTTAACAAGAGTGTCCGGACCAGCTTGCACGCACTTCGACTAATCTCACGGGTCCTAAAGTTAACGATCATATAAGCTTCTAGTGGCCATCATATGAGCAACCACAGGGCTCAAAGCCTGAGACCATAAAGGAAGCAAACTTCTTGATTCTAAACTCTTACCACTGGAGCACCATCTAGATAGTTTATATACATTTTTTATTATCATGGTTTGTGCTTGCATGTTGCCATGTTGTTCTACTCTTTGTTTTTGTTCACAAGATTTGGAATGAATAATCTAATTCAGGGAATTAATCCAATTCAATTTCCGTGGAAGTCCTATATAAAGGGGAAAAATCCTGTTAATTCCGTTATTGAATATTGGTATGACAAGGAGGAATCAATATACTGGAGAGATTTTCTTTATAATATAGTAATAAATTCAATGTTCTAAACTAATACATGGAGATTGAATGTTTTTTTTTCCTTCAATGCATTGGAAAGAATTAATAAATACCATGATAAAATAAAAGAGATCAGTTGTTTGTATAAAATGAATAAAACAACAATCTAAATTAATTTTATATGAATTTTTTAAAATGATTTTTAAAAAAATCAATCTCATGTGATAAAATAACAACCAATATATATTTGTATAAAATTTTATATGATTTTTTAAATTAATTTTGCGTTAGAGGAGGCCAAATTATTTTTTCTCGACATGAACATTAAAAATTAATTGTCCATAACAATGTTAATATTTAATGACCTAAAATACTAAAACAGAAGAAATCTAAAACATTCTTCTCTATATGTAAATAATCAAATGTGTAAGGAGTCTAGAGGAAAGTCCAAATTAAAATATCCTAAACCCCTCGAAATATCGCGAAATATCGAACACCCCCTTCCTCCCCTTCCTTCCCTATAAATACATCGCTAGAGTGAAGTTAGGTTTGCCAAACTCGATAGAAAAACAGTTTTCTTTATTTCCCTACAATCTTCTCCTCATCTCTCTTTACTGCAACCCCTAAGAACAGAACAACCACCATCAAAATGGCGGCCATGGCCACTGGATCTTCTAGAAGAACCTCGAGCGGTCCGGTTATTCGCTCTCTCTCTCCATCCGGTAGATTCCACCAGCACTTCTCCAGATCTCCGTCAGCTTCCGCCTCCTCCAGCCCCTTCGCTTACTCAAGTTCAAGTTTCATGTCTCGCTCATCAACTTTCTTCACCAGATCCTCATCGCCTACACGGGTTAACATGTACGGGCACTCCACACCGTCGCCTTCTTCATCCGTCCGCTTAAATGCCGTCTCTCCTAACCGCTCAATCTCCACCGTCAATCCTTCTCGGAGCCACAACCATCAGGTAGTGAGAAAACAGAGCACTCCTAAACGGACTTGCATGTGTTCGCCGTCTACACATCCAGGCTCTTTCCGGTGTAGCCTCCATAAAGGCACGGGGTTTGGCAGTTCTACCTCATCAAGTAATTACTCTTCAAACAACAATCGGCTGAATGCGAGAAGATCTGCCATGACCAATTCGCTAGTGAGAATCGGCGGTGTGGAAGGTGATTTGGTGAGAAGAGCCTTGGCCTCTTTGATCCGGCCGTCTTCTCACCAACAACGCCGGCGTACAGCATTCCAGTCCCGACCGAGCCGGCTTTCCGTCATGTCAAAAGCTGAGTCTTAAGGGTATGTTGGTCACTTCAAGTTTTTATTTGCTTGCTCACCCGACGAGGACTGGACTCAGATTGCAGTGGTGGCGCGTGGAAATCGGGACGGAAAGTTTTTTATCGGAATCCGGTGACGTAACACAATTCGACGACAGGACTTTCTGAATATATAGATACGTAACACATGGCTTTTGAGTGTGTATAGTTATCAAAGCTATATTATTCAGTTGCAAAATCAAGTCATTTTTAAGGACTTCAAAATTCTAACCAACAAAAATTAACAAATAACCAACTCTAATCTAACTTGAAAATTAACTAAACTAAGTAATCCGTTAATCAGAATTTGTGGATTTCATCAAGCCATGTCAATTTCCCAGCTGTGAGTGGATTTTTCCGTTTGGACTCACGTTTTCTGTGAACTCCGTGTAGGGGTTTTTGTGCTGTGCGCGTGTTGTTTACGCCCATGATCCATCCGTTCACCGTATTCGTTTATGTGGTTTATTTTTCTTGTCGAGGTAAGGGTGTTTTTTATTGGTTAACTTTGCTGCT
>Ga0307510_10004223_pt1 | contig 16878 bp, 15 predicted proteins | sample 12_EM_MG_FD_207224 | JGI IMG/M metagenome (GOLD analysis project Ga0307510, IMG submission 207224) | Populus trichocarpa ectomycorrhiza microbial communities from riparian zone in the Pacific Northwest, United States - 12_EM | ecosystem: Host-associated > Plants > Roots > Unclassified | place...
ATTATATTTCATCACTATAAATTTATTTACATGTTGTTGTATTTATCATGAGACACTACAGCTGAAAAGAAAGAAAAAAAAGAGGAACAGAAACAGAAACAGAAAAGCCAAGTCAATGGCAACACGCGTTGTGGCACCTCTGGGCCGGCCTGTTCCATCGGTGTGACATGCAAACAACAAAAAAAAAAGGGGAGAAAAAACATACCAAGTCAACCCGAACATGGGCTTGATGCCGCTGCCAGTTCAACGCCAGTGGTCATTTTGTGGGTCAAAAAGGGTGGTTGGTCGCATGCCGACCACAGGCCACACATAGAAACCATAGGAGGGACATGCGCAAGTGCAGTGCAGTCACCGTCGTCAAGACCTCGCGATGGCGCAGCTGCTTCAGCTTCTGGCCAAGTGAAGGCGGGGGCATGCGAGGATGGTGTTCGAATGTGTGTCGAGAGGGTGCGCAAATGCACAGGGCTGGGAAAAAAGAAAAGAAACCCGAAAAAACGAAAAACGAAAAGAGAAAAAAAAAAAGGAAAACGGACTCACTGTGAGGCTATACATCAGCTTCATGCCACTGGCAGTTTGAGGCCAGTGGTCTCTTGGTAGGTCGAAGGGTGTGGTCGGTCGCGTGCCAACCACAGGCCGTGCACAGAAACTCTGGGGGGGACATGGGCGGATGATGGACACGATGTGGGTGCAGGCGGTCATTGTTGAGACCCCGCGATGGCATGGCAGTGTCATCTTCTGGCCAGGCAAGGGTGGGAGCGCGCGAGGTTGGTGTTTGGGTGCGTGTCGAGAGGGTGCGCACATGCACATGACTGGAAAAACAAAACAAAAAGCGAATAATAAAAAAAGCAAAAAACGGACTCACTGGAAACACCGACCTCCACAGGCCTCATGTGTGTTGTGTGTGTGCGTGGCTTCGGTGAGGGCACACAGGAGAGGCGTTCATGGGTATGGCATCAGGAGGGTATTCGTCAGGGCCTTGCGATGGCGCAGGTGTTTCGACTTCTGGGTGCAAGGGCACACAGGGAGGCACGCGGGTTGTCGGGGGCGGAGGGTGGAGGGCAGAGCACACGAAGTCAGGGGAAAAAAAAATGAAAGTCACCTATTTGAACACGCACAAAAACGCGACTTGCTCGTCGTGTTGTGCATGGGCAGGCAGTTTGTGGGGGTGGCTTGAGGCAAGTTGGACATGGCGGAATTTGCTGAACGCGATGTTGAAAATCGCGCAGTGTCGAGGGATTGACGTTCAGCTGCCACTCCAGGTAGGAGCACATTGCTCGTTCCATGGGGATGGGGCAGCGACGCCGGCTCAACCTTGTCGCCGTTGATTTTGTTCTGCATTTCTTCGGGAGTGGGCGTGCTGGTAGTGGGAGGGGTGGTGGCAGAAGTCAGGGCTGGTCATGACATGGCAAAAAAAAAAGACCCACTCACTTAGAGAGGGGAAAGCGAGGGAGGGCGGCACCTCAGGCAGTATGGGATCGGGGACGGGGGGGACGTGGGAAGAAAAGTGTGCCTGCATGGGATACTTGCGCACTTGGACAGGTCTGTATGAAGGGGGAAAAGAAATGCTTGTCACCCATAGATTCGAGTAGGGCTGGGTGTGAGAGGGGCACTGCCCTGGTCCGGAGAATATCGGCACTTGAGAGGGCAAGATGGGTCTGGACAGAGAAAAAAAGGAACCTGGGGAAGGAGGGGAACGGGACTGGTCAGGACACCAAAAAAATAAAAAAGTGAGTGAGGGGCACTCACTTGCTCATGTCGCATCGAGTACTCAGAGAGGTAAGGATGGTGGGGAGAAGGGGCGACGTTCCATGGTGGTCTTGGGTGACTTCAGGCAAGTTGGACATGGCAAAAGCTTGCTGGATGCGATGTCGAAAATCACGCAGAGGTGAGGGATCAACATTGAGCTGCCACTCCAGGTAGGAGCACATCTCTCGTTCCATCTGGTTGATCTCCTGGAGTGCGAACTTGCATTGGCCAACAATACATGAAGACTTGTTGGAATAAGTATCGTCGCAGATGATCTTGGAAGAGAGCATGAAAGCGGAAATAAGTAAGCGGTGTCTCAAGGTAGCAACAAAAAAAAACAACTCACATATTTGGACCCCTACAAAAAAGCACGGCATGCATGTGCCGCAGAGGCAGATGCAGGCGGTATGTATAGAGAGGGTGGAGACGGGCAGCGTGGTAACGGGGACGGGGCAGTGACACTGGCTCATCCTCGTCGCCGTCGGTTTCTGTGCCACGTTTCTTCGGGAGTTGGTGTGCTGGCAATGCGAGGGGTGGTGGGAGAAGTCAGGACAGTCAGGACACGGCAAAAAAAAAAGCCCACTCACTTAGAGAGGGGAAAGCGAGGGAAGGCACACCTCGGGCGGTATGGCATTGGGGACAGGGGAGACGTGGGATGATGCGACTGGTCGGGGACGGGGCGGTGAAGCCGGCTCGTCCTCGTCGCCGTCAATTTTTGTGCCACGTTTCTTCGGGAGTGGATGTGCTGGGAGTGGGAGGGGTGGTGGCAGAAGCCAGGACTGGTCAGGACATCGCAAAAAAAAAACAGAGGCCACTCACTTGGAGAGGGGAAGGCAACGCGTCGGGTGGTATGGCATCGGGGACGGGGGAGACGCGAGAAGACGCGACTGGTCGGGGATGGGGCGGTGACGCCGGCTCGTCCTCGTCGCCATCGATTTTTGTGCCGCGTTTCTTCGGGAGTGGATGTGCTGGGAGGGGGAGGGGTGGTGGCAGAAGCCAGGACTGGTCAGGACATCGCAAAAAAAAACAGAGGCCACTCACTTGGAGAGGGGAAGGCGACGCGTCGGGTGGTGTGGCATCGGGGACGGGGGAGACGCGGGAAGACGCGACTGGTCGGAACTCGGAAAGAAAGCGAGACTGCAAGACAAATAAAAAAATAAAATAAAAAAGGGAGTGAGGACTACTCACTCGCTCAAGCGGGACTGAGCGTGCTGGTGTTGGTGGGACAGAGAAGCCAAGCTGCAGGGGAAAAGGAAGTTGTGAGTGAAAAAAAAATCTGGGTGAGAGGGGAAAAAAGTCGAACCGCAAGGGGGGGGGATCGAAAATTTGATCCCTGAGGGGGGGAAGCGACCTTGAGGGGGGGGGAAAGCGACCTTGAGGGAAGGAAAAGCAACCTTGAGGGGGGGAAAGCAACCTAGAAGGGGGGAAAGGTGAGCTGAGAGGAGGGGAAAGCGACGTCAGGGCTAGGTGGGACCGGTCAGAACTGAAAAAAAAAAAGGGAATGGTCAGAACTGAAAAAAGTGAGTGAGGGGACTCACTGGAGAGGGCTGGGACTGGACTGGACCTGCTAGAAAGGTCAGAGATCAGCAGCACACAGAAAGAAAGGAAAAAAAAAAAAGCCAGGGATACTCACATTTGTTGGAAGCACTGCAGCGTCAACCTGCCAGCTGTTGCCGCTTCGTCAATGCAGCCACTTGGGCTCACGTGCGCTTATGTAAAAATTTTCGTGGAATGTTATCTAAGCATTATCTAAGCCAACTCCAACTCAAGGAAAGTGACGCTTTGGTCAAGTCACGTCACAGTAACGTCACACTCCAATGGCAAACAGGCCCGTCCTAAATATGGTAGTAAATTCCCACACCAACGCAGCTGTCTTGGGAACCCCAGCCGCGGAGGCTCGTTTCCCTTATTCTCTTACTATATATGATGATGATGATGATGATGATGATGATGATGATGATTTTGCGCGTTCCAACTATTTGGCGCATGCCCAGACACATAGTGACATCTACAAGTATCGCGGTGTGCCATCAATACTGGATAAACAACCCAACTCGTGCTTGATTCCTCGAATACACTTGGATGTTACTTGAAACTTTCTCCAGCCTTGGGTGTGGGAAGTGAAGAAAAGCATAACTTTGGATCAGAGAATTTTATGTGCATGATATAAATTTAAACGTTTAAAATAAAACGTTCGGGGTTCCTTCAGCGGAACAAGTAAATTCGGAGATGTCATGGCTGAACTCGGAATCGATGCGAAAAAAGGAGGATTGACAGCCAGACTGCCAGGTTGTAATAACTTACAAAGCTCGAGACTAGCGAAACGCTGACTCAAGTCAAATCGTTCAATTCCTGGATCGACACAAAGGACGATTTACAAGGCCAGTGGGGGACTCCTTCAATCCAAATGGCCTTGCCTTCGACTCGTTGGATGCTGTGTCGCTGCTGCAAGAGTCGCGAGTCAAAGGAAAGTGGGTGATGATGTAAGCGTGTGGCGTTTTCTTGCAGTCGCTTTCAGTTTGCCATTCAGTACATATACAGTGCTGGACAATTAAACATGGTAAATTTTTTTCAAAGGTGTATTTTTGTTTAAAATGCATAATAAACACTACTTTAGTTTTGACAAAAATCCAAAGTTGGCCAACCCTAAAGTTAGGGTTTATCTATTGAAAGGTGTATAAATGGACTCATTTCACCCTTCTGAATTCAATGCTAATGTTGAAAAGTGTGAAACCTATCTGATAAGGGCAGTAGAAACCATGTGATAATGAGTCAGGTGACCCCATGTGACATGACAACAGCCGCAAAAGATCAAAATTCTGATAAAAATGCATAATGTGTGAGAAATGAAGCTTAATGAAGTGCCTTCAACAGTTCCTGGATGCCCACTGTGCCGGTTTGACTGGGAAAGCAGCCGAGTGGGCGGTCCATAAGCAGAAATCACACCATTGTGTCGGTCCATCAACAATGATGTTGGTACATGCCATTGTAAATTGACACCCAGAAGCCCCAAAAGGGGTAATATTATATTGATTTCCTGACCCCAATAGTTGGCCACCCCAAAAAATACGTGGGAAAGTCCACAAAGAGCATTTTTGTACGTTTTCAGCCCGCCTGAGCATGATTCCAAACTCTATTTTTCCGGAAACCCCTCAGTTCGGGCGCCAGGAAATTTACCGTGTTTAATTGTCCAGCACTGTAGGAAGGACACGCCCCTCTCGGAGTTCTTCGAGCCCTTTCCTGACCCTCTACACCCCACCGGAAAGAGAGTGGCACGTGCGATAGCGACGATGAATGAGACCCGCATGTCGGGTTCATAGTACTCCATCCAGAAAACCGAATCACAATGCCCTCCGCGGAGAAGACGGCCCCACCACTTCTTGACCATCGCGCTTTGACGAGCAGAGATCGTCCTTTTCCCCCACCAGCGTTTGCACCTCCCGCATCAAAGAGACAAACCCCTAGCATGGACAGTCCGTCGAAATCCGCAGGCACACACCTCACGATGCTGGGCGTCCACTGTGTACACAATCGTCGCGGAGACCGACAAGCTCAACGCCTTTGTCGATCAATGTCTTGAGGTGAGGGGCCACCTGCTCTGTGCAGGTCTAGGACGACGGGAAGGAGTGCAGGAAGGTTGAAGTTGGTGGCGGATGTCCCAAAGAGTGGCGGAAGGAAGGATCCGTGGCGGAGGGCACTGCTTGGGTTCGATCAACGAAGCCCACGTACTTTTGTGCCTGTATGCGCGTAACGTATATCGTACGTTCTGCTTTTTCGGCCATCTTCACTGGAGGTCGTTTACCCAGTGACATCCCATTAGTACTTATATAATATCTCACCTCTACTTGCGTTGACAAGCTTTGTTCCAACAACAATTTGCTCCTGAATGCTGTGGTAAAGTATGGAAAATCGAATAGAGCAGAAGCTACAAAGCCGAACAAGTTCACGTCGATATACTGCTTCGCTACTCCCGTCGACCCACCTCCCGACTTGGCGGTTTCACATCTCTCCGGATTGCTTCTGTTGGCGTACTTAACGGTGCGGACGTAGCTCGCTCCTCGCTCCAGCCCACGTTCCTATCTTCGTCATCGTCATCGTCATCGTCATCGTCACCATCGCCGAGACCGAACAGTTCCTCTCGCATATCCCAAACGCCTGCTAGCGTCAAGCTTGAATAGCGCGCACGCACTTTTGCCCTATCGTTATTGTTTGGAGGGCCAGCGCAAATGATGGCGTGTCGAGCTTGTTGTGAAGAGAGAGCAGTTGGGTACTGGACTCGTTCTCCTCGTCTGGGTTGAGACCAAGGAATGGGTCAGATGTCGCTGAAAGGGAGTAATACAGCCCCGACATCCGTCGCAGAAGGCATTCATGATGTTGCCAACGTTTGCCCTAGAGGGAGAACGGATGGACTTGTACCTCCCCGTATGCGGCAGCAGTAGCTTTCGCGATAGTAGGCAGCGTATAATAAACTGATTTCAGATTCAAAGGACTGCCTTCTTAAATAGTGTTAAAAACGCAAAGAATAATAAGAGATGAAGAACGCGCCACGATATCGCGAGATTGGAAGGTCTTGTGCTGAGAAGATAGCATATACATCAGAAAAGCGCGAGTAACAAGGGAAGGAGATGGACTTGCAAGAAGCGGGGACCGTTAATTCGCACAATACCGCCGAGGAAGAAACAGACGGGGTAGTGAACATCATCGAACAATGCGCCAGAGCCATGTCCGACGGCACCTGTTTCGATGAGAACATGGGCGGCGCCTGCCACGTTAAATAGAAGACCCCCGTCGAGATCTTTGGGCAGGAAATGTGCAATAGTTTATTGTATAAAGGGTCTGAGTGGGGTACGTTCGTGAAGCCTAGGGACGAGAACGGGTGGGTGATGAGGTGCGCGGACGTGACACCACTGTAGAGGAAAGAACTACGATAGATGGCCAGATAGGCACCCAGTTGGCAGGAATGCCCACAGGTCGGATGCGCAGGGACAGATCGCCCATTGAGATGTTGAAATTGTAAGAACGCATGATGGCTTTGAAGCCACATCAACCACGGTGGTGTGGTTCGCTCATTAGGTGTTGGAGTCCCTTCATGTCGTGGGCGGGAAGAGCGTTTTATCGGTTTGGAAGGAGGGATGAGAGAAGCCATTGCCCCTTGTCAGGCTTGCTGTGGTATTGGCGCTTGTGTCAGAAATCGGGTACGGATTATATTGAGAACGCTGGCAGCTGTGGAAACCAGTGCAAGACGCTGTGTGAGCACCGCTCCCACCGCTCCCCACCACGACAGGCCGTTTCCGGAACGGACCAACTGGGCCAAACAGCACCCAACACTCACCCAAAATGTCATCATAATGGGTACAGTGCGGTTATTTTCCTGTACGACGACGCTCACTTGTAGATACTGTCAGCCCCACACGCCAAGTTTTCGTGGTCTTGCTTTCGCAGATATATAATTTTGATTACTTTGTACACTTATTGAATCCCAATCACCGCCCAGCGTTCAGTTGCAACTCACGCCTATCTGTTTCAGGTAATTTCCTTGCGTCTCTGTACGGATATAGAATACATCGATCAGGCGGTCCACATGGGTCCACTAACCCTTGACCCAACCCCCCGCATCCCACTGTTTCGCCACCATTTTTCATAGAGAACCAATCCGTCACCTTCGTCTCTGCTCGCGATATGGCTGACCAGTCAGGATCCACCGGTTTTTTCGCACTCTACGAGTCTGCCTTGCGGGCTTATGAGAAGAATGCTGGTGTCGCATTCGCCGAACATCCCCTCGCCTTACAGCTCCAGAGTTGTGACTCTGTTGAGTCCGTGACTTCTGTTCTGCAAGGTCAAGCATAGGCTTTGGGTGAATTCCAAGGAAGCGATAGAGTCATGAAGTCTATCAAGGGTATTGTATCGATTTTAACTAGGCTTTCTTCGACTTCCGCCCTCGCCATCGACATGGGGCTGGTACGTCAACAGGCGTTGAATGACATGACCTTTTCTTGACATATTTTGCAGCCACACTCACCCGTGAAAGCTTTACACGCTGGCTTTGCCGTACTACTTGCTGTATGTCCCATTCTCTAGTACCTATGTAGGTACCTTTGTGACATCGAAGCGTACCAGGCGGCCAAGGGCGTCACTGCCGGCTTTGACGCAATCGTCGACTTGCTCGAGTCCATCGAACGTTTCCTTCGTCCTTCTGATGTATATACGCGGATCCCATCGACTCTTGCAATGGACGAGATAGTGGTCAAAATAATTGTGGAATTGTTGTCGACGCTGGCTCTAGCGACTAGAGAGCTCAAACAGGGACGACCAAGTGAGTCCGTTTTCGCTGTCCTGTTACCTTACCGCTTACTGAGCGTAACGCAGTCAAAGTCATCAAGAGGGTTTTCGGAGAGAAGGACGTCGACGCGGTCCTGCAAAGGCTGGACCGGCTCACGGAAGATGAGGCAAGGACAACTGCAGCTCAGACTCTCGAGGTTGTTTACAGTCTCATCCAAAACATGACGGTGATCATGGACGGTGAGTAAATGCACTGTGCTCGACATCCACCATGTGTTGAGCATGAACGCTATTCCTTGTAGATGGCAGGGTATCGGTTGATGGTATTCGAGAAGCCCTTGGTAAGTTTCGAAGGCGACAACGAGCTAGTTTGGTGTTTGACTGAAGATTAGAAATCCTACATAAAATGGCGAGCGACAAGAACAAGTCAAAACGTGAGTTATTTCCTAATGTTTCCATTATTGACAAGACACGCTGAGACCATCTGGCAGGTGATAAGCTACGGAGAAAGATTCAATGCTGGCTTTCGCCCCCTGATCCATGGAAAAACCACAATATTGCCCATGAATTGCGGCATGGTGTGACTGGGGCATGGTTTGTTCAAGGCGATGCACTTTCCGAGTGGAGGGCATTCGGACCGGGTTCACTGCTATGGATACATGGGAAACGTTGGTTCTACCCCCAGCTTACTCGTCCACAGAGGCTGATAGTTTTACCCTTTCGTAGCTGGGTCAGGCAAGAGTGTCCTTTGGTGTGTTAATCCTTCCATAATACTTCTTCATGAGAACTTACGACGCCGGCCAGTTCTACGATCGTCCAAGAGGTCGAGGTCATGCGGAAATCTGGACTTGCATCCCTGGCATTCTACTATCATGATTTTCGGGAGGACCAAAAGCAGGATCGTCGTGGGCTGCTCTCATCCGTTCTATTCCAGCTTTGTGACCAGTCCGATTCCTACCATGATGTCCTTTCTACCTTCTATTCGACTCACCGCCACGGTGCACAAAATCCCAGCAACGATGACCTTCTCCGGTGTTTGAAGGAATTGCTAGATCTGCCGGGGCAAGCTCCAGTCTGTTTGATAATTGATGCCTTGGATGAATGTCCAAATACATCTGCTATTCCATCCCCCCGCGAGCAAGTTCTAACGCTTCTGGAACACCTTGTTGAGTCACGACTTCGAAATCTGCGGTTATGTGTCACGAGCCGACCGGAAACTGACATCAAGATTACTCTTGAGCCCCTAACTTTCCGTTCCATTTCAATACACGACGAGAGCGGACAAAAGGAGGACATCGAAAATTATATCAGGTCCATCGTCAATACGGATCCAAAGAACCGAAAATGGAAACAGCAGGACAAGGAACTAGTGATCAAGATCCTCACAGAACGCGCTGACGGGATGTAAGCAACCAAAATATAATTTGTTGGTGGTCATACTTAGTTCAATAATACAGGTTTCGCTGGGTGTATTGCCAGCTTGTGTACCTTTGTGGCTGTCATCCAGGGCGTATCCGTCATGCCCTGGCCGAATTACCCAGGACGCTTGATGGGACATATGAGCGTACGTTGCAAGAGATCAAGGAAGCAGACTGGGAGCTTGCACACCGACTGTTCCAATGCGTCAGCGTCGCTTCGCGGCCGTTCCGTGCGGAGGAACTGGCAGAGTTTCTCGCATTTGATTTCTCAGCGGGGCCGATTCCTCAATTTCGTTCGGATTGGCGTCTCGAAGATCCCACGGAAGCAGTGCTTTCTACATGTTCCACATTGCTTTCCCTTGTCATTGTCAATAATTCCATCACAGTCATACAATTCACGCACTTCTCTGTCAAGGAGTTCTTGACATCCACTCGCTTTGCTGAGAAATGCAACACCATTTCCCGCCATTACCACGTTTCCATGACGCCCGCTCATACGTTAGTCACGCAAGCATGTCTGGGTATCCTATTGCACCTGGACAAAAATATTACTGGAGGCGGCCTGACGGAATTTCCTCTCGTCGGCTATGCTGCCGAGTACTGGGTTGGGCATGCCCGTTTTGAGGGCGTGTCGGACAATGTAGAAGAAGGCATGCAACAGCTGTTTGACCCGAGCAAACCACATCTCGCAATTTGTGTCTGGATATACAACCGGATGCATCTCGAGATAAACATGGAAAGACCGCCGCCACTTCTCAGAACCCACTTACATTATGCCGCATTTTATGGCTTACACACTGTTGTGAAGCGTTTGGCCTTGGAACACCCACAGGACTTGCATTCTCGGGGGGTCAATGACAAGTCAACGCCGTTGCATCTGGCTTCTGGGGAAGGACATACGGAAATCGCACGCAACCTCGTCAATGCCGGTGCCGATGTGACAGCCCATGACCAGAATGGGTGGACCCCGCTGCATCGGGCCTCACTACATGGTCATGTGGATCTCGCACGGTTTCTCGTTGAGCACGGCGCCGACCCAAAAGCCCCGGATAGGCATGGATCGACACCGCTGCATATGGCATCGCGCAATGGTCGTTTAGATCTCTCGCGGTTCCTTGTCAACCATGTCACCGATGTAACAGCCAAAGATGCAATTGGATGGACACCGCTGCATCAGGCGTCGCTTGGAGGCCATATGGATCTCGCACGACTCCTTGTCGAGAACGGTGCCGATGTGATGGCACGGGCCAAGGACGGGTTGACTCCGCTGCATCAGGCGTCGCAAAATTGTCATATGGATCTCGCACGCTTCCTCGTCGAACACGGCGCTGACGTAACAGCCCACGAAACGAACCTGTCAACTCCGTTGCATTATGCATCGAGAAGTGGCCATGTGCATTTAGCACGGCTCCTCGTCGAGAACGGCGCCGACATAAAAGCCCAAAATAAGTATGGTTTCACTGCATTGCATTTCGCGACACAAGGTGCGACATATGGGTATCAAACTAGCATGTTGTCTGTCCCGGAGGGTGACCTACCCATGACAACCCAGGGCGAGCATTGGCCGTCTACACAGGACGACGGGTCCTTGGCTAGTGCATATATCGAACTCACACGGTTCCTCGTCGAGCATGGGGCCGATGTGACAGCACAGGACGAGAATGGGTTGACTCCGCTGCATCTGGCATCGGCATCCTATTGGGGAGCTATGGAAATCACACACTTCCTCGTGGAGCACGGCGCCGATGTGACAGCTCGGGACAGGATTGGTTCGACACCGTTGCATTGTGCGTCTGGCGGATATAATACGACTACTAGTTTAAAAATTTCACAATTCCTCGTCGAACACGGCGCCGACGCGACAGCTCAGGACGAGAATGGGTCGACTCCGCTGCATAGGGCTTCGGGAACGGGTCATGTGGACCTTGCACGGTTCCTCATCGAACACGATGGCGACATGAAAATCCAGGACAAGGACGGATGGACTCCACTCCATCATGCGTCGACCTGCGGAAATACGAATATCTTACATTTCCTCGTCGAGCACGGTGCCGACGTGACGTTCCAGAACAAGGACGGGTTGACTCCACTGCATTGTGCATCGACTTATGATATTATACGATTCCTCGTCGAGCACGGCGCCGACGTGACAGCGAAAAACAATAATGGGTCTACACCGCTGCATCGGGTGTCGCGTACGGGCGATTTGTCTCTGGATTTTGCACGGTTCCTCATCGAGCACGGCGCTGATGCGGCAGCACAGGATACGAATGGGTCGACCCCGTTGTACCTTGCATCGCGATGGTGCCAGGGACATGCGGACCTTGCACGGTTCCTCATAGAGCACGGCGCCGACGCGACAGCGCAAAACAAGATAGGGTCGACTCCTCTGCATCAGGCGGCGGGCCGTGGCCATGTAGGTCTTGCACGGTTCCTCATAGAGCATGGCGCCGACGCGACAGCGCAAAACAAGAGAGGGTCGACTCCCGTACATCAGGCGGTGCGCCATGGTCGTCTGGGTCTTGCACGGTTCCTCATAGAGCAAGGCGCCGACCCGACAGCAAAGGACAGACGAGGGTCGACTCCGCTTCATGATGCATCGCGCTATGGCGATGTGGATATTGCACGGCTTCTCCTTAGGCATAACGCTGACGCAACAGCTCAGGACATGGACGGAACGACACCACTGCATCGGGCGTCGCGATGTGGTCTTGTAGATCTCGCACAGATCCTCGTCAATCATGGTGCTGGCTCGGCGGCTCAGGACAAGCATGGGTCGACTCCACTGCATCAAGCGTCACGTTATGGTCGTTTGGACCTTGCACGATTCTTTATCGAGCACGGCGCCGATGCGATAGTACAAGACGAGGACGGCTCAACGCCTCTCCATCAGGCATTGCTTGAAGACCATGTGGATCTTGCACGGTTCCTCGTTGAACATGGTGCCGACGCTCCAGTCCAGGACAAAGATGGGTCGACCCCACTGCATCTAGCCTCACACAAAGGCCATATTGGTCTCGCCCGTAGTCTCGTCGAGCATGGGGCAGACCCAATTTCCCAGGACAAGCGTGGTTCGACCCCACTACACCAGGTGTCGATCAGCGGAAATGTCGGTCTTGCGCTGTTCCTCATCGAGCGCGGCGCCGACGTGACAGCCCAGGACAAGGACGGACGCACTCCACTGCATCAGGCATCATGCGAAGGTCACATTGGTCTCGCACGGTTCCTCGTTGAGAACGGTGCCAATGTGATGGCTTATGACAAGGACGGGTCAACACCACTGCATCAGGCATCACACGAAGGTCATATCGATCTTGCACAGCTCCTCATCCGACACGGCGCCGAAGCAATGGCGCGGGACAAGCATGGGTCGACTCCGCTCCATCAGGCGTCGCATTGTGGAAATGTGCATCTTGCACGTTTCCTTGTTGAGCACGGCGCCGATGCGACAGCAGAGAACAAGGATGGGTGGACACCACTGCACCAGGCATCGATTGAGGGTGACATGTACCTCGCACGGTTCCTCGTCGAGCAAGGCGCAGACCCAGCAGCCCAGGATAAGGATGGATGGTCTCCTTTGCATCAGGCATCGCTCGAGGATGATGTGAATCTCACGCGGTTCCTCACTGAGCATGGCGCCAACCCAAGAGCTCAAGATAAGCATGGGTCGACTCCACTACATGAGGCGTCACGACATGGCCATGTGGATATCGCACGTTTCCTCGTCGAGCATGGCGCGGACGTGACAGTCCAAGACAAGTTCCGGTCAACTCCGCTGCATCAGGTGTCCCGATTATCCGAGGGAAATGTGGATCTCGCACAGTTCCTTGTTGAACACGGTGCCAATGTGACAGCTCAGAACAAGCACGGGTCGACTCCGCTGCATCAGGCGTCAATTAGCGGAAATATAGATTTGGTCCGGTTCTTCGTTGACCGTTGTGCCGACACGGCAGCCCAGGACAAGCACGGGTCGACTCCGCTTCATCGTGCATCGCGATCGCGTAGGGGAAATGTCGATCTCGTATCGTTCCTTCTCGAGCATGGTACCGATGCGACGGCCCAAGACAAGACCGGGCTAACACCCCTGCATGGGGCATCGCTCAACGGACATGTGGATCTTGTGCAGTTACTCGTCAAGCACAATGCCGATGTGACAGCCCAAGACAAGGACGGGTCTACTCCACTGCATTGTGTGTCGCGGTCGCGAAGGGGAAATGTGGATATTGCGCGGTTCCTCGTTGAGCACGGTAGCGATGTAACCTCTAAGGACAAGCATGGGTTGACTGCACTAGATCAGGCAAGACTGAAAGGTCACCAAGAACTCGTACAGTTCCTCGTCGAGCACAGTGCAAAGGCAACAGCCAAGCCTATGTCGCAGATCCAGCAGTCATGAATAACATTCCGTACCAGGTTGTTGTTGGGTGGTGGTACGTTCCAACTTTGTTGATCCTGCCGTCGACTCCTCAGTCTAGAGAAAAGTTGCTGATACCTGGGACTTTGCAGGCAGTTGTCGTACGGGCGCCCGACGCCCAAGCGATCGACACGCGGGGGCTGTGTTTGTTAGATCTTACGCGCTCGCGCCTCAGTTGGTCTGTTTAGTAAATGGAGATTGATCTGATTTAGATTAGACGAACTGGGATTCTTTTTTATTTGCCGTGCTGTTTATTTTAATCACTGTGGGGCGATGGTTTTTATCACTGTGCCCGAAATCTGAGCGTTTTTGACTAAAAGGTGTGTAGGTATGTCTGTGAAGGTGTTTCTTGTGGTCGCTATTCCAATACATGCCGTTCTGAACCATTGATACACGTTTCTCCTAATCTTTTGGACCACGTTTTCTGGCTTTCCACACGCTCACACCCCTAAGAATAGTCACGCTAACAACGGTGACGATGGACGAGACTCAGACGCTGTGTTCATAGGACTCGATCCAGAAGACGACCTGAGTCGTGACGCGTGATGCCTCGTGCTGCGGAGACGCGCCGCCGCCGAATCGCACGACGATCGTACCTCCCGTGCTAGAAATGGGAATCCCATCATTCTCGGTATCACCGAGTCCGTATAGGTTGTCTGACACAGGCGACACGGTCCCGAGTTTCGCTGTATATGCGGTTATTTGCGGACGATGATGAGCGTAACCCCCATTTCGATCGGCGTCTTAACCAAGAGACCATCCGTTCTGTGCGCATCAAGGGTCACAGGAGGGAGCGGAGGAAGGTCGAGGTTGGCGTCCAACGTTCAAAGTATGGAAGGGAGGACCGGAGAGCATTGTTCAATGTCGATCACCCAAACTTGAAGGCGGAATTGTGGTGATGGACACCTGCCTCATGCGTGTATGCGCGGAACGCGGCATACATTCTACTTTCACGGCCATGTATGCTGTGCTGTGTGGATCCAATCATCCCACCAGCATATTGTCCAACCTCTGTTTGCGACGACCAGCTCTGTTCCAACATCAATGGCCGTTAGATCTACTGTAGTAAAACAGATCAAATCAAATGGCACTGAAGCAACGAAGCTCAAAAAGTTCACATCGAGACGCCGCAAGGTCGCGCACACCCCTCGGCACGCCTCCCGCTGTTACTAATTTTGCGTTTGTTCGGAATATTTTGCCTCTGGGCAGACTGGTGGTGTGGGCGCAGCGTTCTCGTCGCCACTGCTATGCTTGTCATCTTCGTCGTCCTCGCCAACATCAACTAACTCCTCATATCCACCCCAAACGTCTGCCGCCGCCAAGCCCGTAGTGCGCTGTTTGCCTTGTCGTTATTCTGTGGAAATGGCACAGACGGTGGCGTTCGGGTTTCCGTGGCACGGGAGCAGTATGTACCTGACAGACTATCCTCGTTTGAGTCGAGACTCGAAGAACGAGGGAAAGGCTGAAACAGGGGAATACGGCCTCGAAATCTGCGGCGGCAGAAGCCTTCATGAGAATACCGGCTTTAATCTAGGGGGAGAATGGATGAGCTCGTACCGCCCGTCTCCGGGGGAAGTACATCTCGTAGTAGGAGACATGGAAACCGATCCCGGACACCAGGAGATTTGTCTTCTCCCTGTGAAGGGCGCAACGCGTAATTAGAGACGAAGAATGCACGGTGGCGTCGACGAACTGAAAGGTTCTGTGAATATATTTTTGTCAGAAAACTACGAGTAGACGAAGGGAGAGACTCGCAAGAGGCAGGCGTTGTATTAACTTGCCCACAATATTGATGAATATAGTTCCAGAGCCATTTCCCGCTGATGCTGACCCCCTTCGTACGTTTTACCTCGGGGCATTCCCCTTAGGGGAGAACGTGGGTCAGCACGAATGGTGATATTAGGGTGTGTCGTCGAACTCAGGTCGCTCCTCTGCATCTGGATAACTGGAAGTCTCCGATCGCAAGGCCTGGAAAGAAAAGGGCAATAGTTTGTCGCTTAGTGGAAGGGGGTGGGTGATGTTCGTGAGGTCCGGGAACGCAAGCGAGAGCATGACCAGGAGTGTAAACGCGACAAAGTACTTGTAGAGGGAGAAACGGATATTGTTTGATATACACCCAGCGGTGAGGTAGGACTCACCACTGGTCAGATGCGGAAGGACGGGTCGGACTTTTGAGTGTCGAAATTGTAAGAACCCATGATGACCTTGAGGCCACGATGATCACGGTGGCATGCATCGTTTGTTAAGGGTAGAGCCCGGTTCATGCCATTGGCAGGAAGAGAGTTTTGTCGGATTCGGAGGAGGGACGCGCGAAGCGAAGCCATTGTCGCTTGTCGGGCATGTGGTGGTATTGGCACCTCGTGCAGTCGCTGGCGGCAGAGGCCATACAGGCCAACATCAGAGATGCTGGCGACTGTGGAACCCAGAAAGCGGAGAGTGCGGACCAACGGGCCGTTCCGGTCGGTGTGAACCAAAACAAAACCAAAACCAGACCGTGCACGTCGGAAATTACCGGGACGGCGTTTCATCGTTAGACCTGTCCCTGCGAATGCGGCAACAGAGCCCAACTCTTCAGCGCTTCAGCCTTCAGCAACACTACCGTCCGGCCTCTCGAAGCGGATATTTACCCAGTCGGAAGTTCTTTCTCTCTCACCTCCCACCTCTCCCCACGTCACTTCACTATCGTCTTGCCAGTGCCTTCTGGGCGATCAATATCTCTGCCTCCACGCGCTAACGACGAATCTCGGTAATCACAGCCCAGCGCAAGCACGCAGCCGCAACTTGCGCCTGTCTGTTTCAAGCAGCTACCTTGTGTCGATCCGCGAATATATAACCCATCGACGAGGCGAGGCATCACCTCCGTCCCAACCCGCTACCCACCATATCCCATTATCTCTCCTTCACTGGCACTTCTTCACAGCGAAACATCACCCCCCCTAAAGGATACATCTCTTATATGGCTAACCAGCCTGGGTGCTCTCGTTTCCGAGCCCTCTTCAAATCCGCGTTGCAATCTTATGAGAA
>Ga0307510_10004224_pt1 | contig 16878 bp, 21 predicted proteins | sample 12_EM_MG_FD_207224 | JGI IMG/M metagenome (GOLD analysis project Ga0307510, IMG submission 207224) | Populus trichocarpa ectomycorrhiza microbial communities from riparian zone in the Pacific Northwest, United States - 12_EM | ecosystem: Host-associated > Plants > Roots > Unclassified | place...
ACCCCCGACACTCCCCCCTCCCCCTCCCCCCCCCCCCCCCCCCCCCCCCCCCCCCCCCCCCCCCCCCCCCCCCCCGCCCCCCCCCCCGCCCCCCCCCCCCCCCCCCCCGCAGTTGCCTAGCTTCTGCCAGGGCTGGGCTGAGGTAGTTATACGGCAAGTCCAAACCGAGGGGCGACAATGTATGCTAGGCGGAGAGAAGAGTGAATGGGGGAAGAGTGAAAGAAAAGTTGAAGTTGAACCTGCTGGCGACAGACCGCGCGGCGTCATATGCGAAAGGGGCGACCGGTGAACAAAGGAAAAGCGATAATGAATGGGTAGTCAATGCGTGACAGCGGGCGCAGGGTCGAAAGGGAACGGCAAAACTTGAGTCCAATGGTAAGGGCGTCGCAGCGAGATGAACAAAGGATCTAAGACAGAGAAAGAAATAAAGAGACATACGAAAAAGAGCAAATAGCACTGAAATAGAACATATGCGAAACCGCAGCATGCGGATCCATTCAAGAACCACCGGGCGGATGTATCGAGCTCAACGCGCATAGCATTGGCCGACCTGTATCGAGGGGGCGCGCTCTTGTGGCGTCAGCCTGCGAATGAAGCGAAGCTAATGACGTAGGTGCTGCGGTTGCAGATGCGATCACGGACATAACCCCGGACCATGATGGGGGTACCGAAGGCGCATTGGTGGTGAGAAGGGTGACACTGTCACAGATCTGGTGCACGCGCATGTGCAGGCGACGCTCATGATCACCGCTGGTCGGTCCTACAAAATGGCCTTTTTGTGTTTGAAAGTCATTGTATCAATGACACGTAACAGGGATGTGTGCTATAGCCCATGGCCATGCGTCAAATCTCAGTACCCCAGGATAAGATGAACGATGAGGCCTCAATGAGGACGTACCTTAGTAAAAAGTCATGACCACTTTTCCACTGATCCCAGGACCATATAGAGGGTGTGCCACGCGCCATACTTCTAGAGCGGTAACGTTTCCCCAACGCAGGTCCTTGAGGCATGACATGTGGGTTACTAAAGGCCGAACAGGATGAGGAACAGGAACATACGGGGCAAGAAAGGGCACGTTTTAGGTCTACAGTGTTGAAGGTGTGAGTTCTAACCACATCACAGTTGAGAGAAACCACACCCTTTAGGATATGTCCTACTGTGTTGACCCAGTGCGCCCCGAACCAAATTCCAGAAGGCCACAGCCAGGAAGCAGCCTATCGACACACCAGCCCAAATATGATTTTAGGAGGTGTCGGGATGCATCAAGAGCGCATACATAAGTTAACTACATCTTTCCGAAGGTTATCAGAAGTAGCATGAGCCATTCAGGACGAGGACCCACGAAAGAACAAAGACAACAACATCCCCATGCAGGAGGCAGAATCCATGTAGCCAACCAGTTCCCGAGGTGTGGGAGGGACATGTCAGGACACAGAATGAAAGTGGCAGTGTGTAGGGAACTCACCCACCGGATGCTGTAGAGGGAGGGACATGTCAGGACATGGAAAGAATGGAACTAAGCGAGGGCAACGAGCTGGGAGGGACAAGTGAGGGCATGGAAAAAGAATGCAATGGAGTGAGGGCTCACCACCTGGAGACCGCAGAGCTAGGGAAATGTCAGGACAGAAAAAAAGTGAGCAAGTAAGGGGTACTTACCCTCTGGGGACGGCAGCGGCAGAGGGAGGGATGAGTGGGTGGAGACACCAAAAGCCGAAGAAAGCGACTTTTTTTTTTTTTTTTTTTGGAAATGCCTTGCTCCTTTAAGTCCTACGGTTTACCCATAGGCGGCAGTTGTAGGTGGGCACGAATGTCACCCCGGGTGCCGGTTTCCCGGGTGCCCGGCAACAGGCCCCACCTACGGCATGGAGCCTTAACGGCGTGCACCGTCAGGGCCTCCGGGGGGAAATGCCGGTTTACGCACACCTGCTTCTCCGAAGATCGGTTGGTAGTGTGGGACTCACCTTCCTTAGAAGGAATACCCACTAAAAACCCCCCTGATGGCAGCAGCCAGGTTTGAACCCTCGAGCTCCCAAGGGCCTGGCAACACGAGTCGGTTTACCCGACCGTCAGAACCACTTCGCCACGGTGGCCGAAGAAAGCGACTTGAACAATTGTCATGTTCAACCTGGTCACGTGTTGTGTTTGAACTTACTTTCGCGTTGAACGCTTCACGTTGCTCACAGTCCCATATTGTCCTCTCCAGCAAGTGTGCACCTTGCATGCATGCCCTTTCACCACGTCCTGACTGGTCCTGGTGTCTGCCCCTTCCAGTGAGTGCATGCCCCTTGCTTTCTTTCTTTCTGTGTCCCGACAAGACCCTCCTTTCCTTGCCAGGTACCTTCAACTTTAACAGCAAAGTCGACCACGACCTGGTGTCAATTCTTCACGTAACATCCCTTTCCTTTGAACCTGACCTGCTGTGGTGTCCTGATTGTAAAAAATTATAGGTACAACACATACATCCAAATCGCTGCTTGCGCAGTTTGTCAGTAGCTCAAGGACGATGCATCGAGGATGAGCGGGTAGTCACTGAAAAGCAAGGGCTCACTGCTTTGCAGTACCAACACTGGGAAAATGGAAAGGGTGGCGAACAGGTGATGTTTTTCCTCTAGTTGCTGTTCAATGAGCTGGCTGACGCAGGGAATTACCGTTTTAGGTACTGTACATCTCAACCCGCCCACCAAGAAGGTGTGGTGCTCCCATTGTCCTTCATATGCACCCAGAATCGACGTCGCACCCTGCTGAACTATACCTCCCCGGGCTCACCCCTGCCCTGTGCCGCTCCCCGCTGAACTACAGCTCCCTGAGCTCACCCTCGCCCTGCGCTGCGCCAGTTGATACTGATATATCTCTGCCATGTTTTAGGGCAGTTGTTGCGGAGGAATCCCTTCCTAACTGCACGACGGCATTCGTTTTTAGCGTCTGATCAGGAAGTATCCGTCCATGGTTACACAGTAAACCCATGACCTCAGACCGAAGAAATGGCACACTGACAAGGAGGCCGTCCGAGTCTTACACCCACTGAACAGACTCACCCTCATGGAGGATGCCCTCTGTATACACACCACCCAGTTCGTCGAGTTCCAGAGTGCCGCTGATCATGTGCAGTATGCAGCAGAGGGTGTATTTGGTGTCGCTGAGCGCGCGTGTCCTGGTGAGGAGGAAGCAAGTCTGCCGAATTGTCACTCGTCATCTGGTCTGTGTTTTCTTCATGTCCTTAGGTTGCAGGGCAAGCTTGAGGAGGCTCCTTCTGAATTGGAGGTGCCTCTTCCTTTGCAGCGTTCCACTCGTGTATGGCTCTCCGATGCTTGACTTGCTCAAGCACAATGACAACGCCACCGCTAAGATGGTCTCTTGGTACATGTCTGTTCAGTCCTCTTCCTCTTCCCTGCCCTCCTCACCTTCTCTCCTCCCGACAGGAAGGTCTCCCAATCCACCACGGATATGCTGCAAAAGGCACTCGACTCACTCACGCCACGCCACGCGGTCATGACGTCAATGCTGCACACGCAGCTTGCCTCGGCGCAGGCCGGGCTCGTGACAGAATATTAAGATAGAGCACAGATGGGTACGTTCTCACTGCTATCGAGCTACATCGAGTCCCCGCCCATACTCATTTATCACTCTACATGCATAGCAACGGCAGTCTTTAAATGAGGTCGAGACTTGTATTTTCACCACTCTTCGCTCAAGGGAAAATCGAAAGCGTCAGGACTGTCATCGCCCTTTGCTTGTGCGGCATCTGCTCTGGGCGTCACCACAGCATCACCGTCGCCCGCTAGCGCTTCATCGTCGAGGACCGCATCGGGGTCCTCACGGACGATGAAAAGTGGGAGGGCGGCTCAGGAAGCAAGCCAGGCTGAAAACCCCACATCTGTCGTATCGTCTCCCCATGCCGTAGTTACTATCCCTTCGTCGCCACCACCACTGCCACCCACCACCGTCGCATCCCCCACCAGCGAGGCCCCACCTTCGCAATCGCAGTCTCTAATGTCGACCCCTGCGAAAAGTTCCATGACATACACGTGCCGACGCCCAGCGGACCACAGACACTAACGCAGACACAAGCGTCCGACGCTGCGAGCCCAATGACGACGGCTTCGCTCGCTCTTCCACCGTCCGTCCTCTCACGTCCGCAATATGCTATCGTGACAGTTACATTCCTGATATGATGCGGGCTTCTAATGTCAAGATACTCTCACCTCTTTGTCCGCAACCGGTGACAGATTTTCCAGAGGTGGCATGGACATGGAAACAGGCCAACTCGAAAGCCTGATGAGACTTTCCAGGCTCGTGCCTTCCGATTCGGGTATAGAGTCTACGCCAGACGCGCGGTGCGGCCGGACAGGGCGCGGATACAAGACCGTCATGCGACTCTTGCGCGAATTGACCGACTTGACCGTATAGGTGTAGGAGACGGTGGTCGACAGGCTGGTCAGACGGGAATTGCTGGTGCTGTCTGAAATCTGTCGTTTCAGGATGGGGTGTGAGACGGGCCGCGTTCACGCAGAACGACGGTGTCACGCAGCAGCCACTTTCGCGCGCAGCGACGATGGACTTCTTGTCTCTCCTCATTCGTAACGTCCTCCTCGTTCTCCAGCCCTGCCTCCTCCATCACGGCCCCCTCCTCATTCGTCTCGAGCACTAATCCATGTACCTACGCGACGTGCTGGACAAGATGATGGGGAAACTCACACAGGGAGACCTGTGGGCGGCGCTGCGGGATTGCCCTGTGGCTTGTGGTCGTCAGGCATGAGGATCAGCTGGTGGAGGCCCTCCAGTGATGGGTGCAGCGTGCACAGGAGGCGTGCATCAGGGAAGATGTACCAGTCGCGCACCAGCTCAGCTCTGTCATGGGCAACACGGGCAAGCTGCTTGCCCCCATCAGTGGTACCCCCATATCGAGGTTGGATGGTGAGGCTGTGCTGGCCCTGGGATTGGGATCAGCAGAATAGTGCAGATCGTTGTGGCGGGGAAGGTAGTTGTGATGATTGTAGAGGAATTGTGTGTTGGGGCGGAGTGATGACGCAGCTTGAAGTAGTGTCTCAATGTCTCAACATACCTCCCTTGCTGAAACCCAGGTTCCTTACATACACTCTTATGACTTGCTGCTTCTGTACTTATCTTGCATGGGCTTGGTGGGCCTTATGAATAGTTATTGGAGTTTGGTACAGCCTTGCAGAACTGGAAAGGCTTGCAGCGGAAAAATTGCCTTATCAGGGCTTACAAATGAGATGGCAAGGCACTTGGCAAGTCAAAAAGCTGCAAGTCATGGCAAGTAATGTTGGTTTTTGCTGATGTTGGGACTTATCACTTATCCCCATCCTTACAGTCGGAAGACTAGCACGCGAGAATTGGAGAAGCAGACCGATGACATATCTGAGGTCATACCAGAGGACTTTCTTACACGTACGCTATTTCGAGATCACTCAGTTGTAGCTGTAAGATGGAACACAAACACAATACTAGAATATCGGACCATAACAAGGTTGAGGCATTGTACGTAGGATCTTGGGAGTAAGCGTCGCTCGTTGGGTAGAAGCCTTGAGAATGTGACAGAAACCCTACAATACGCGGTAGCGGACAAAAGAAGACAAGACGTTACGAGGCCGTGCGCTCGATGGTGCAAGACCGAGAGCAGAAAAATATAATAGAGATAAAGTCCCTCGACGAGGAGGGGTGTTTCAAATTTTACGAGGCGCTATTCCTCGGCGATAAGTATGACCATGTGGCCATCAACGGTTGAGTGAATTAGAAATTCCTAGGCAGCACCAGACTCGGAGAAGAGAAGGAAGGGAAGTCATGCGGAAGCTAGCGTACACGGAAGCTGGTGTACGATCGATCGAGAGGCCTGAGTCCCGGAAAATGCGGGCCACGGGCATGGCTCCTCTCCAATGTTCACACAATAATGTGGCGTTGCACGATTACCAACCACAGGGACCTTCGGATCGAATAGCATGAGGTCGGTTTCTGGAAGACCGATACCCTCAACCCTCAAATATGATTTCCCTATCCCTTCTTATCGCTCCGCAATCTGAGTTCACACAGGGACTGATAGGAACGGCAGACCAGCTAGGTAGTGGATCGAAAGGTCATGAGGTTTGATCGAAATTTGATCCACTGCAAACAACCAGGTGCGGCGTTATAATTTCGGGCTAATGTTCGAACATCGGCTGATAAGGTGGATGAGGTTGAGATGCCAGCGTGGGCTTAGTGATTGAGAAAGGGTCGCTGATATGTTAGCCAATGGAGCGAAAGATGGGAAGAAGGTGGGTGGGCACGTTGTCAGACTGCAATGAGGCAGGCTTTGCTGGTTCTGACTTCACACTGCCTGCATGTTGATTGCTTTCGCAGCGTCTAATCGATCTAATCGCCTGCAAAGGGTATCTGCAGTTAGATGCACGAGGGTTCCATCACCTTTCAACTCTCCCTTCCTATCCATCCACTCTATTGATATGTTTCCAATCCCCTCTTCATCTCTCAATGAAATCGCTAGTGCCGCATTGGTCAAGTACACTAAGTTAACGGAGAAAGACCTCGTCAAAGATCCAGCTGCTGCCAAGATCAAATCTTGTTGTACCCCTGATGCCATCTACGCTGTCCTCCGGCAGCATACCGAAACATTTCATGATCACTCCAAGCTGATGACATGCCTTAAAGTGATTGTTGATTGTTTTCAGGCCCTCTCTACCGACCCTGCCCTTAGTGAGGTTGCCAGTCTCCAAGTTGTAGGTCCCAGAGTGTACTGCCTCTATCGCTACACTAAGATGTTTTCTCCCCTAGGAATCCCTACCTGTACAACTTGGCTTTTCTGCAATCAATATCCTTCTTGCGGTGCGTATCTTCCTTACTATCCACAGCAGCTCTCTCGAGTTATCATATTTGGATCTGTCAGGTGGCAAAGAGTGACGCCGCCAACTATGACGCTCTTGTGGACCTTTTTGGTTACATCGGAATTGTCCTGAAACGACTCAAAATTTATCCCGAGGTCTCCATCACTCCAGGGGTGACTCAAATACTTGTCAGAATAATCATTGAATTGGTGTCGATTTGTGCCATGGCGACGAAAGAGGCCAAGGAAGGGCTACTCAGTGGGTCTACCTTACCAGCAAATGGTCTCCTAATGTAACTATTTCCAGTGAAACGTGGAGAGAAACTACTAGGAGAAAACGACACCAAGAAGGTCCTAGATAGACTGGATCGGCTCAGTCCTGAGGAGGCTCGGAGAACAGTCACGCCTACTCTTGAGGTCATCTATAACCTTGTCCATAATCTGACGCTGGCCATGGAAGGTGCATTACCTCTCCTCGCACTGTGATACATACGATATTGAACCTGTTTCCGGGTAGATGAAACTGCATCGACGGAGGGCATCAGGCGGGCTCTTCGTACGTCGACCAAATGTCGTAGATGGTCACGGGTTTACCGTCAACACAGTTGACATTCAACAGACGGTGACCGAAATAGCCAGCGGAAATCGTTCGTAATACCCTCACATCTGTGCCAGTGGCAATCAATGATGAGACTATTTCACAGGCCATGCGCTTCAAAGGGATTTGAGACGTTGGTTGTCACCGCCAGACCCATCAACAAATCATAACATTGCTCGCAAAGCCCATCACGATGGTACTGCCACTTGGTTTGTCGAAGGCAAGACGTTTAAAGAATGGAAGACAACGGGGGGGTTGTTATGGATTCATGGCAAACGTGGGTCTATTCGCTTCACGTCCTTGCCACAGCTGACAAATTCCGTATCACAGCTGGTTCGGGAAAGAGCGTTCTATGGTATGTGATGACGATTTTACTCTCACTTATGCGTCCTCATCGTTCCATCGACAAGCTCAACAATTGTTCATAATGCCCGGCTCATGCGTGATACTGGATTAGCCACCGTTGGGTATTTTTATGTCGACTTCCGAGAACCTGCTAAGCAGGAGGCGCGCGGCTTACTGTCATCGCTCCTCGTCCAACTCTGCACCCAATCTGACCATTTCTACGGAATTCTATCTTACATGTACGCGAGACATGACCGTGGCCTAGAACAGCCAAGCGAGGATGCGCTCGCGCAGTGCTTGAGGAAAATGCTCGAAGATCCGAACCAAGCACCAGTCTTCCTTGTGGTTGACGCACTGGATGAATGCCCAATTTCTAGAGGAATTCTCACTCCACGTGCACAGGTCCTCGAGATCGTGCGGGTCCTCATCGAGTTAAATCTCCCACATTTACATTTTTGTATCACCAGCCGCCCCGAATTCGACATCAGGGAGGTTCTCGATCCCTTGGAACCGTCTAGTGTGTCCCTTCATGACCAACAAGGACAAATCGAAGACATCGCCCAGTATGTCAAGTCGGTCGTCCACTCAGACGTAACGATGCAGGAGTGGCCAAAGGAGGAGAAAAAACTGGTCATCGATACGCTCGCAAGAAACAGTGGTGGGATGTACGTGATAATTGTCATTGTGATCCATATCGCTTTCTCATGTGATGGCTTCAGGTTCAGATGGGCCTTCTGTCAGCTGGAGACTCTGCGCCGCTGTCCCTTGCAGAAGATCCCGACCGCCCTGAGGCAGTTGCCAAAGACTTTGGATGAAACGTACGAACGTACATTGCAAGACATTGACGAGGAGAAGTGGGAATTTGCTCATCGTATCTTCCAGCTCATCGCAGTATCCGCTCGCCCTCTTCTTGTCCAGGAGCTTGCGGAGGTCTTTGCAATTAATGTCGACGAGGAGACGACTGGGATTCCCGAATTCAACCCGCGCTGGCGACCCAAAAATGCTGAGTCAGCTGTGCTTTCTGCTTGCTATAGCCTAATTGCTGTTGTCAACGCCTATGGAGAAAAACAAGTACAATTTTCTCATTTTTCAGTGCAAGAATTTCTCACTTCAAATCGACTCCGAGACCAACGTTGCACACGTCTTTCCCAGTATTACGTTCTCCCACGGCCTGCACATACCTTTTTCGCCAAAGCTTGCCTCAGCATACTCCTTCAATTGACTCTCCGCGTCCACAAGAACAGCGTCAAGGCTATGTTCCCTCTGGCTACGTACGCTGCGGAACACTGGGTTGGCCACGCCCAGCGCGGGGACGTATCATCGCTAACTGGAGATGAGATAGGCCGCCTCTTCGAGGACACCTCACACTTCGCTGCTTGGATCTGGGTATACAACGTGGACAACCCTTCCGGGCCACACATGGACCGCATTCACCCGAGGATACCCGAAACGGGCCCACTATACTACGCAGCGTTATGCGGTCTCCCAGACATGGTGAAACGCCTCGTAGACTCACGACCGGAAGACGTCAATACTCGGAGCGATGACTGCGGGACTCCCCTTCATGCAGCGTTACGCAACGGCCATTCTAATGTTGCGTTACTCCTTCTGGAGTATGATGCCGACCCAAATGCTCGGGACAACCGGGATGAGACTCCATTACAAGTTGCATCGCGCCAGGGAGACGTCAAGGTCATGGAGAACTTACTCGATCGCCGGGCCAATCCGGATGCAAAGAATAAGGACGATGAGACTGCCTTGTCCCTGGCGTCAATGAACGGAAAATTGGAGGCCGCACGGCTGTTATTGAAGCTCGGTGCTCACGTGGACCAACAAGTCTCGTTGGGGCGAACCGCTTTGCACGTGGCATCGGAAGGTGGTCACAATGGCATTGCCCTTTCGTTACTCAATAACGGCGCGAATGTCAACGCACTTGATAAGAATCTCCAAACTCCATTGCACTTAGCAACGGAACGTGGAAGGGTGGTGGTCGCAAGGTTACTCCTTCAGCGTGGCGCCAGTGTGAATGCTCAAGAAGCATCGCAACTGACTCCGTTACACTTGGCGTCTTCAGGTGGACTAGTGGAAACCACAAGGACGCTGCTGGACTTCGGGGCCGATGTGGACGCCGAGGATGGTGAAGGTTGGACCCCGCTACATGTGGCGGCGTACAACGGATATCTCGAGGTTGGGAAATTATTGCTCGCGCGTGGTGCCACCTGTGACAGCAAAAACAATGATGACAACACGCCTTTCCAGCTAGCACGAGAGTGTCACCACACCGAAATCGCTCAAATTCTACAGAAGTAGGGTAATGAGCTTCGCAAACCGGGGATGATCCGACGAGGGTTGGTCCCGAAGAGGGTGCCATTTTCTCGATGTGAGGCGAAACGATGTCTTGAATCTAGTACGATTTAGCAGTGACATCATTCCTCCTTTTGTAGTGATAGAATACGATGTACGGAGTGACTAATACAATGACACAACACGCTCAAGTTAGTCCGTCATCATATCGTATAACTCATTGAAAAAGCATGAAAACGCACAAAAAAGCACAAAAAAAGTACAAAAAAGTAAATGAAGTGTCTTCCTGATGCATCGCCTCCGGACATCCGATGTCGAAAACATCCGTCAATACCACATTTCCCTACTAGTAGACACCGCCTATATCGTTCTCGCACAAGCGTGCCTCGTTGTACTTCTGCAGTTCGACGAAAAGATAGACAAAAAGCGGCCCGCGACATTTCCCCTAGTCTGAGCATCCTACGCTGCTCAGCATTGGGTCGATCACGCCAAGCTCGACAGCGGGGCACCACAAATTCAAGACGCAATGGAACGTCTATTCGATCCAACCAAATCATATCTTGCATCATGGGCCTGGATATGCGATGTCGATCGGAGTTGGGTTCGACCACCCATCGAATCTTCCCCGGAACACCCACTGAAACCAGGAGCAAGTAGTGCCTTGTATTATGGGGTATCATATGGATTCGGTCAACTAGCAAAATACCTCGTCGTGCACGGAGAAGACGTCAACATGAAGTGCGGTTATCATGGGACTGTAAAGCGTGCACACGCTGTGGCCTCGGAATCGGTCATTTCCGACCACGTGACGGCTCCCGAGTTGCCCGAGCCCCACGACGCGACACAAGCAACGCAAAGTCAACCTTTCGCCTTTCCCACGCGCCGCTCCTCCTCGTCCCCTCGATCCTCCCGTTTTCCCCACCTCCCGCCTTCGTTGTCAGCAGATCGGACCCAGGCCACATATAGTCAAGACATTCCGCTCGCCACTCACCAAGCCTCCTCGGCTGAAGGGACTCGGATCGCCCATATCGGACCGGCCAACGACAAACCCGAAGACGACACCGCCCCTCGTTGCACGCGCAGCGCGCTGCCCTCGCCGACCGTCCCGAGGTCTGGACCGATAAGGAAGGATTCGGAGTAGAAGGAATCGGGTCTTTGTTGCGTATCTCCCCTCTTTGATTTTAGTTCACTTTTTCTACATTTCTTGTTTTCTCCATTAGACTTAGAGGTCGGCGTCGAGTACCGCCGAACCATTCCTCACTCCTGTCGCCTTGTCTCGACGTCGCACCCTTCGCGACAACTAATAAATTTTCAACATCGCTTCCCGCTTCCATACGACGCCGCGCAGCCTGTCGCCGGCTTAACCGTTCGTTTTTATTTTCTCTTCTTCTTACTTACTTCGCGCATAGAGTAGCCGTTGTAGTATAAATACCCTGGTCTAGCCTTGTCAATAATAGATCAGGATAGAAGGCAACCGCGGCCTCATCCCCCTCACTTCCGTGTGTGATTCCCGACTGTGTAACGACTCGCGAGCCCGCTGCGCCGCGACTATCTTTTCTGTTCTCCTCGTCTCGTTTCTTGTCTCTGACTTCTCGCCCTCGCCCTTGTCCATTCCCGCCTTCATCGCTCGTCCTCGCCCTAAATCGCTCGTCATCGCCATCATCTTCCGCCATCACCGCCGCCTCATCACGTCAACGCGCCGACGCTCGACGCCAACACACCGGCATCTACGCTTCTCCCGGTTCCCACCTGCGCGTTCTCGGGCACTCGAGGACGTGGCCTTTCTCCCTCCCCCTCCCTCTCTTGTCACCTGGGGAACATCCCCGAACTCGGCACGCAGGCACCGTTCTGCATTACAGGACTCCCTTACATGCGGCATCATTTATTCACTAAACACCTGGACGCCGCAAGTGTATTACTTGACCATGGGACGGACGTGGATTTGGGAGACCAGGATGGAAGACTTCCGTTCAGGTTCAGCCATTCTCGTCCTTCGCGTTAATATCCGCGCCTTCTTTGAGCAACAACTGGGCAATGGTTTGGTGACCGTTGTCAGTGTGGCATACACGAGCTCCAGAAGCCCAAATCGCTCCTTACTGTACTGAACGTGGACCCGCCTTTGCACTTGTGCCTGCAAGTCCAACTGAATGCGTCAGCCGCACTTCAGCACTACTTCAGCGCTTCAGCCACTCGCCTCCGTCGCACGCCACACCCTCTCACGCCTCGCTCGTCCAGCCTTGCACCTGCCTGCGCCCTCCTCTCGTCCGCCCTGTCTCTCATCCGTCTCCCACCCTCGTCATGATATGATGACTCTTTCCCTTTCGCAGCCAGAACGCCCTGCCCGTCGCACCCCATTTTTCTACGGCCAAGACTCACGGATCGCCGACATCGTGTCGGCTGACATCAAAGACCGCTACTCCACGTAGCACACATTGCTCGCTGCCCCTACAGATCGTATCATGCACCGCTAGCATCCCAAGTCGTCTGTCAGCAAGCCTGTCAAGCATGTTGCTTCCACGCCTTCTCACCCTTCAAGAACATGGTGTATCGCAGACCGATGGTCCGCGTGTGAGTCCAAAGGAAGAAGGATTTGGGCAAAGTTGAATAGAGGGGGTGGTGGATCAGTGGTTGTTAATCGCGCGACCACTGGCGGGGGAGAGAAAGAAAGAGAGAGATAGAGACAGAGACACACATACACACACACACGAACAAGAGGGGAATATTGGGCCACAGATGCCTGCCTCTCAGCGAGGCAGGCGCACAGATATTTATAGGGTTGGCTGACACGATTACAAGGCAAGTACGATAGTGAGAGATCAAGGAATGTAAAAGGGTTGGTCTTGCCGGCGACAGACCCACATGGCGACGTTCAGTTTCGGGGGCAAGGCAGTAAGTGCAAGGTCGAATAAGGGAATGCTAAGGTAAGGAGAAAGCAAGCGGATGTTCTGATAAGAAAAGAAAGCGATAAACGTACAAAGGCGCATGGAAACCTATGAACAAAGATCCTTATCCGACAAGACTGTGGTGCTTGGGCCTACTTCGCTGTCCTCGAGGCGGCGCGCGACTGTTGTGCTGGCGGCTCTGGGCGATCCGAGTGTTGTTGGTAGCGAGATTTGGGGCAAGATATGTCGGGATATGGGAATGACAAGGGAATGGGCGTCAATGGAGGCGGAGGAAGAGGCAAAGGGATGAGGCGTGCTGGTGAAGGGGACGTTGACGCAGGCACAGAAGCCGTCACGTGGTCGAAAATGGCCAAATCCGAGGCCAGCGCGAGTCCACACCTTACAGTGGTCTCGGTTCTATCTCTCCTCTCCCTTCTGTTACCGAACTCACACGCAGAGTCACCCTACATGTCACACCATGTATCGTTGCGAGATGCAAAGCACTCCGCTGGAGCGCAACTTATGGATTTACCAAGTCAGGGCAGTGCCCCAATAGCAGCCGTATGGCCTCCAGGCACCCCTGCTTGATCCGCAGCGATGCGATTTGTAACGGCGTCTCACCTCCGTTATCCTGAGCATTTGCGTCGGCCCCTTTCTCCAGAAGAGCTAACGCAACGCCCGAATGGCCGATGCGCAGGGATGCATGAAGGGGGGTCCTGACGTCGTCTGGGCGAGATGTGGCGGGGTATTTCACCATGTTGGGAAAACCGCATGCTGCGTAATATAGGGGGCTTGTTTCGGGTTTACGAGGGTAGTTTTGGACGAGGTGTGATCCGGAAGGGTTGTCTATATCATGGACCCAAATCCAGGTCGCGAATTGTGGGTTTTTCTTGTCGAAGAGATGGTTTATCCCACCTTCGAGTTGAACAAGCGATGATGCGTCTCCGGACTTGACGTGTCCAACCCAGTGCTTAGCCGCGTGAGTGGCCAGAGGGAACATCACCTTGACGTTGTCCTTGGTGATGCGGCTATTCAACCTGAGGAGTATGCTGAGACAAACTTTGGCGGAAAAGATATGTGCCGCCTGTGGGAGAAGGTGAAATGTGGAATGTGATCCTCCGAGTTGATCCGATGTAAGAAACTCTTGCACCGTAAAGTGCGAAACTCGTACTTGTTTTTCTCCGTTGACGTCGCCAATAGAAATCAAGCTGGAGCATGGAGAGCGCACAGCTGACTCTACTTCTGGTTCTCTCAAGGATGCATCGAATTTTGGAATCCCGGCTGGTTCAAGTTCTTCATCGTTGCTGATTTCAAGGACTTCCGCAAGCTCCTGGACAGAAAGAGGGCGGTGAGATACAGTGAGGCGCTGGAACATATATTGTGTGAATTTCCGCTTCTGCTCGTCGATGTTTTTCAACATATGTTCGTATTCGTATCAACACGAGGGCAACTTGTCTAAGGTAGTAACCCGGGATATCCCACACAAGGCAGTGGCGCAGTCTTTCCAGTTGACAAGAGGCCCATCTAAACTTGGGACCATCACATAAGACTCAGAAGGCAAACCGAAGTGCGATTATAGTTATCGCCTACATCCCGTCACTTTTGGTTGCGAGGGTATTAATGACCGATCTCTTGGTCTTTTTTGGCCACCTCGTGGCCACCATTTGGCCACCCCGTTATCGTTACATCTGAGTCAACAATCGACTCGACATATCGGGCCGATCCGGGCGATGTCGTCAAGTTGCCCCTTCCGAGTGTGAAGCGACTCGGACACGCCCACAGGTTTCGAAGGCGGGCTCGAGGACATCCGAGTCAGTCCTTGATGTCGTGTTCGAGACGGCTGGTGAGACAAAAATGTAATTTTCGAAGCTTCAGCTCAATCAGCTCCTTCACGATCTTGAGTACCGAATGACGTGGAGTGGGAACTCCCAGGGGGAACCTGGGCTTGGGCAATCCGAGCATTCATCGATTCATCATCCAACGTCTATGACCATGATGAAGACTCAGGCTGGCGCTGGCTTTGGATTTTCGAGGCTTTCGAGCATTTCCCTTAAGCACAGTGCGAGAGCATCTTCACTGGGCCGTCCCCCGCCGTCATGATGCTTCGCACGAAGCCTTGAGAGAATATCAAAAATGGCCTCTGATTGGGTGCAGAGTTGGGGCGAGTGAGGACAGCATTGATAAGCGACCAGCTCCAACTCGGCCGAGCCGCGGCAAGACTAATAATACATCGTTTAGGGTACTACGATGCGAGAGGGTCATACAAGATAAGAGACACTCTGATGAGGAGATCAAAAAGCGGTGGCTCCGTGTAATCAACGAGAGACTCACCATCGATAAAATCACCGCTACCCGGATTAAGAGAAATGATGGGTTTACCAACCTTGTGGTAAATACCTGGGAACAAGCTCTCAACAAAGAAGGAGGACTCCCTTTGAACTGGATGAAGAACAGTGAGGTTTTAGTGGGTAGGACTGCGTAACGGACCCGTAACCGGGGAACGTATGTTTTGAGCCCCACACTATCCCCCCCCAGGGATGTGCGTAAATGCGTTTTGCCCTCACAACCGGACTTCGGACCGGCTATAGCGTGATAAGTGGGGCTGAACCAGCTTCTCCCGCCACTTATCATTTATTATTGAAACGAATAACTACATAGTAGATACCTCGTTCGTAATAAAACGCTTTCAAAATAATAATAATAATAATAATACATCGTTTAGCGGTGGAATCTTGCAACTAGTAAGAGACTTGTTGTTGCTCTACCTGCATCAAGCCGGATCAATGACCCCACAACATGGAGGTGTCTGTTATATGCCGCCACTGGCATGTGCAACGCGGATCGCGGACCACCCTTCTACATCTTCAGCATTCACAATCACATGGGCATCCTTGTCCAGTAGCTCCACAACTTTCCTTTGTCTGCCTAACGACGCCAGATGTTAATGAGTCAGGTTCGCCTCATCTCGAACACCCACCCTGGCGTCGGGTGCCGGTAAGCCCTCTCACTATCGTGCGTATTATTACCAAACACCGTTGCACTGAACTGCTCCCGAGGCGGAGCCTGGGGACAACTACTATCTACACGTCTCTACAACAGCACAGTACCAAAGTTGGACAGAGTTAAAGAGAAGCTACAGATATTTCGGACATATGGTAGACACCGCGACTTGGGCATTGCTACACAGTGCGCCGCGTGCTTAGTCAGAAGACATGATAACAACAAATGGGGGCTCCTTGAACCGCGACCACCACCAGGCGCGGTTTTCCCACGGTTGAAACCGGGGCAAGGAGTGGTGATGGCCACATGCACCGATGCCCCCCAGTATCCCAGAGAACAACCTTGTAATGAACCACACCAATAATAACCAAAAATGTGTAAAAACATGGAGATAGACATAATACATCAGAAGTGTTGTCCACCCAAGACTCATGAGATACCTGATACACTATGAGGTCATGAACCACCAAATAACACAAACTACGCTGAATAATGAACCCAACACAACCCAACATCCCGCAGACAGAATGAACACCAGTGGAAGGAAAATGAGCCAACTAAACAACCCACAACGCAACAAGCACACAGGTTGCCATGGCGACTATTCATCTGGTGGCTGACTGCATAAACGTTTTGAAGGAAGAACCATTGGATGGTTGAGAAATCATGGTGCACCAAGGTGAACAGGAAGTATGATGATGAGAGCTTCCGCCCTGGGGAAATTGATGTAAATGACAAGACTTGCATGCTGTGGGCAGCATTCTCAGAAGGACATACAAGTCAGCATATGGATATCAGAGAAAATAGGGAAGAACGCACAGAAGGTCCAAGTCCTACCCAACGTCATTGCACAAGGTTTAGCACCATCAGGCATTATGAGGAACTCCAGCATTGAAGGTGGGACCATAGTGGATGA
>Ga0307510_10004225_pt1 | contig 16876 bp, 17 predicted proteins | sample 12_EM_MG_FD_207224 | JGI IMG/M metagenome (GOLD analysis project Ga0307510, IMG submission 207224) | Populus trichocarpa ectomycorrhiza microbial communities from riparian zone in the Pacific Northwest, United States - 12_EM | ecosystem: Host-associated > Plants > Roots > Unclassified | place...
GGCACACCGGACGCCAGATCGACCTGCGTCCCCGCCTGCGCGAGCCGGGCGCCGCCCACCGACGACATGTTCGCCGGGGGAGTGGCCGTAGGACTGGCACTCGGACTCGCCGACGAGCCGGCCGACGAACTCGGCGTCGGGGTCGGACTCGGAGCCGCGAGAGCGAGGGGCGCGGTGAGCGCGAGGGACGACAGGGCGGCGGAAAGCACCAGCAGGGATCGCCTGATGGTCTGCTGTGGAGCGGGCACGCACGTGAACGTACATGCCCGGGGACCCGAAGTCCCGTCACCGGCCCCACCCCGGCCACCGGCCCCGGAGGACGACGGCGATACTGGACTCATGAAGCTCAGCCGCCCCGTCTCCTGGTTCCTGCTCGCCTTCGGGGTGTGGAGCTGGGTCATCTGGATCACTTTCGTCAAGAATCTCGTCGCGGACGGCAGCGGACTGGCCTTCGACGACGGCCGGCCGACGGCGTACTTCTGGGTGCACCTGACCCTGGCAGTCGTGTCCTTCGTATTGGGGACGGTCATCGGGGGCCTCGGGTTGCGTGGACTGCGCGCACTGCGCGAGACGTCATAGAGAAGTGGCCATCGTCGTCATCGCTCTCGTCGCCCTTGTCGCGATAGCCGTCCTCGGCGGTGCGCACTGGTACGTCTGGCGCCGCCTCGTCCGCGACACCACGCGCGCGTGGGGCCCCGCCCGAGTCACCGGCACGGCCGTACTGATCGCCGGTCCGGTCCTGATGATCGCGGCCGTCGCCGCCGAGCGCGGCGGCGCCCCCTTCTGGCTCCAGCGCGTCCTGGGCTGGCCCGGCTTCCTGTGGATGGCCCTGGCGATCTACCTGCTGCTGGCCGTCCTCGCGGGAGAGGTCCTACGGCCGCTGCTGCACCGGTTCGTCGAACGGCGCGGGCAGGCCGGGACGGCCGTGGAAGAGACCGAATCCGCAGCCCCCGATGAGACCTCCGAAGGACCGCAGACCTCCGCCCCTTCCCGCCGTCTCTTCGTCTCCCGGGTCGTCGGGGGTGCCGCCGCCGCTGCCGCCGTGGGGACCGTCGGATACGGCACCTACGGCGTCCTGCGCGGGCCGAGCGTCAAGCGGGTCACCGTGCCGTTGGCGAAACTGCCGCGGTCCGCGCACGGGTTCAGGATCGCGGTCGTCAGTGACATCCACCTGGGGCCGGTCCTGGGGCGGGGTTTCGCGCAGAAGGTCGTCGACACGATCAACTCGACGCAGCCCGATCTGATCGCGGTCGTGGGCGACCTGGTGGACGGGAGCGTGAAGAACCTGGGGCCGGCGGCGGCGCCGCTGGCCGGGCTGAAGGCACGGCACGGCAGCTTCTTCGTCACCGGGAACCAAGCTTAAGAATACTCCCCAGCCCTACCCCCAACTATGGGGCAGGGCTGGGGAGTTGACTGGTTGGGGCGGCGTTCGGCCATCGGTGCGGAGAGGGGACTGCTGAGGAACTGCGAGCCCCCAGCGGTCGTACGCGTTTCCGCGCCGCCCGTGTGCCCTGTGTACGTATCAAGCCGGGTGGAAGGCCGTCCCTGCCTTCCACCCGGCACCGGAACGCCTCCGCTCGGAGCGTGCCGGGGACAAGGAGCTCAGGACGAGGGGGCCTCGACGGTGGCGGCGAGGGCGCTCAGCACCTGCCTGAGCTGTGCGACGGCTTCGGAGTCGTCGGCAGGGTGGGTCTCGGCGAAGCGGGTCACCGAGCCCGGTATCGCGAGTTTGGCGTCCTCCAGGATGGTGGCGCCGGCGATACCGGCGGACTTGCGGGCGTCGTCCTGGGCCCATACACCGCCGTACTGACCGAAGGCGGTGCCGACGACGGCGGTCGGCGAACCCGCGAGGGCGCCGGCGCCGAACGGGCGGGACAGCCAGTCGATGGCGTTCTTCAGTACGGCGGGCATGGTGCCGTTGTACTCCGGGGTGACGAGCAGGAAGGCGTCGGCGTGTGTGGCGACCTCGCGCAGGCGGGTGGCGGCGGCGGGGCGGTGCTCGTCGGTGTCGATGTCCTCGTTGTAGAAGGGCACCTCGGCCAGGCCCTCGTAGAGGGTGACCTCGACGCCCTCGGGGGCGTGCTTGGCGGCGGCCTCGGCGAGCTGGCGGTTGTGTGAGCCGGAGCGCAGGCTGCCGACGAGGGCGAGGATGTGGACGGACATGGGTTCTCCAGACATGGGAATGCCGAGGGGCAGACAGGTATCGCGAAAGGTGCGGATCTCGGTGCACGGCAGCAGGCCGTGCTACTCGCGCATGGTCACGCCGCCGTCCACCGACAGGATCTGGCCGGTGATCCAGCCGGCCTCCGCGGACAGCAGGAAGACGATCATGGAGGCGAGGTCCTCGGGCTCTCCGAGCCGCGGGAGCGCGGTCTTCTCCAGCAGGGCCTCGCGGATCTCGGGAGGTGTGCCGGTGCGGACGTTCTCGGTGAGGACGACCCCGGGGGCGACGGCGTTGACCCGGATGTTCTTCCGGCCCCACGTATGCGCGGTGTGGCGGGTGAGGGCGTGCAGGGCGATCTTGGACGAGGCGTACGCGGCCAGCCACTCCTCGCGCTGCCAAGCCGCCAGGGAGGAGACGTTGACGATCGACCCGCCGCCCGCGGCGACCAGCGCGGGCAGGCTCTCGCGGATCACGAGACCGGTGCCGGTGACGTTGATCCGCATCATCTCGGCCCACACCTCGGGGTTCATGGTGTCGACGCCCTGGTCGCGGGTCATGAGGTCTGCGCTGACGGCGGCGGCGACGTTGGCGACGCCGTCGAGCCGGCCGAAGTGGTCGGTTGTCCGGGCGACCAGGGAGGCGATGGACTCCTCGTCCCGAAGATCGAACTGGACCGTGAGCAGCCGGTCGGAGGCGTCCGCCGCCTGGTCGCGGGTCCGCGCGAGCTTGTCGGGGTTGGTGCCGGCCGCGGTCACCCGGGCGCCTTCGGCCAGCAGCCGCCGCACGGTGACCGCGCCGATGCCCGATCCGCCGCCGGTGACGATGAAGACCTTGTCCTTGAGCCCTTCCATGGCTGGGCACATCCTTCCGTTCGTGGGGGTGCGGCGCTGGTGCGGCAGGCGTGAGCAGTGCCGGAGCTACGGGGCGGGAATACGCTGGAAGTACCCGGCGGTTGCCGCCCTGTGCGCAGAACGACCGCTTCGACCAGTGCGCTTGCGCCTGGTGCGGAGCCCACTGTGCAGGAACGCGGCAAACGTTACAAAAGGCATGTCTATGTTCCTGAGGAACATCGGAAGGGCGTCATCCGTGGGCAACGACGAGGGCCGGGCGGTTTCCGCCGGCAAGGCGCGGGTGAACGTACTGCGGCTCTCGGGCCCGTGCGCGCGCTGGGACGAGCAGGACGCGGACTTCATCCGCGAGATCCTCGACCTGGTGGGTGACAAGTGGAGCATGCTGGTCATCGGCGCCCTGGCCGCCGGCGACGCCCGCTACTCGGACCTGGACACCGAGATCCCCGCCATCTCCCGGCGCATGCTCACCCTCACCCTCAAGCACCTCCAGCGCAGCGGGCTGGTCGACCGCACCGCCTACGCGGAGGTGCCGCCCCGCGTCGAGTACTCCCTCACGGGTCTCGGCACCTCCCTGCTCACCGCCGTTGAACACCTGGCCGTCTGGAGCTCGGAACATCACACCGAGATCCGACGTCACCAGGACACGTACGACAGGAGTGCCACACGCAGCACGCGACCGGCGTGAGGCGGAGCGGATCCCGCGCCACAGTGAGGTCTTCCCGGGGGCCTGAGCATGCAGGCGCGACCCCGGAGCCCGCCCGCTGGGACTCCAAGTGAGACATCACCGAGCGGATCCATGCACATCAATCTGCCGTGCACGCAGAACGACCGCTTCGACCCGTGCGTAGCCGGTGCGGCTCGAGCGCCAGGCCGTTCGCCGCGGTGTCTTCAAGTCGGGGACGCCGGAGTTACCAGACAAGCCCCGTGAGGGATCCCGGCTCACGCGAGCCGGGCCCCCTGCGAACGGGCGTGGACTACCGGTTGATGCGGCTCATGTCGGCGTACCGGTCGCCGACCGGCGCCGCCACCTCGGACAGCTGCTTCAGCTGCTCGGCCGAGAGCACCAGTTCGTCCGCCACCACGTTCTGCTCCAGGTTGGCGACCCGGCGCGTACCGGGAATGGGCGCGATCTCGTCGCCTTGCGCGAGCAGCCACGCGAGCGCAACCTGAGCGGGCGTCGCGCCGAGCTGCCCTGCGACGTCGTCCACCTGCTCCACGATCCGGATGTTCGCCTCCAGGTTGTCCCCCTCGAAGCGCGGGTTGGACCGACGCCAGTCCTCGGCGTCGAGCTGGTCGAGCGAGCGGATCGTGCCGGTGAGGAAGCCGCGGCCGAGCGGCGAGTAGGGCACGAAGCCGATGCCGAGCTCGCGCACTGTGGGGAGCACTTCGGCCTCGGGGTCGCGTGTCCACAGCGAGTACTCGGTCTGGATGGCGGCCACCGGGTGCACGGCGTGCGCACGCCGGATGGTGGCGGGCGCCGCCTCCGACAGCCCGTAGTGCCGGATCTTGCCTTCCTCGATCAGCTCGGAAAGCGTCCCGACCGTGTCCTCGATCGGCGTCTGCGGGTCTATCCGGTGCTGGTAGTAGAGGTCGATGTAGTCGGTGTTCAGGCGTCGCAGTGAGCCCTCGACCGCCCGCCGCACATTCTCGGGGGTGCCGTTCAGCCCGAGGACCGGCTGCCCGTTCTCCTCGGGTACGAGGTGGTTGATCTGACCGAACTTGGTGGCGATGACCACCTCGTCGCGGTGGCCGGCGAACGCCTTGGCGAGCAGTTCCTCGTTCGTGTAAGGACCGTAGATCTCGGCCGTGTCGAAATAGGTGACGCCCAGCTCCATGGCGCGGTGGATCGTGGCGATCGACCCGGACTCGTCGGTGCCGGCGCCGGTGTAGCCCCCGGACATGCCCATGCAGCCGAGGCCCAGACGCGAGACTTCGAGTGCCTCGGATCCCAGGGTGATCTTCTTCATGCGGACAGCCTTTCCTGATAAATGCCGATCTTGTGACTGATGGCGGCGAGGCTCGCCGTCACCTCCTCGAGCTGGCGCTCGACGTTCATTCGATGGATGAGCAGCAGTTCGAGCCGTTCCGCGGTGCTGTCCTCGCCGTGGCGGGCGAGTTCGACGTATTCGCGGATCTTGGCGATGGGCATCGAGGTCATGCGGAGCTTGGTGAGAAACGTGACCCAGTTGAGGTCGGCCTCGGTGTACCGGCGATGCGTCGACGACGCCCGGTCGACGGGCGCGAACATGAGCCCTTCGCGCTCGTAGTAGCGCAGCGTGTGCGTCGATAGCCCGGTGCGTTCGGCGACATCGGAGATCGACATCGTGCCCGCGTGCTCGCCCCCTGCTGATTCGGTCATATCAGCCACGGTAGGACTTAAACCGCGCTCTAAGTCAATCAGGTCAGTGCGGGAACATCGGAGCCGCGGTGGCGCCCTTGAGGGGGCCGTGTCACGTCGGCCGAATCCACCATTGACCTCACGTTTTGGCGGCGACGCCCGGCTTCCGCGATGGCGGATGCGAGGGTGGGGCACCAATGGGGATCAAGAGGTTCCTGCTGGCTGGGCGAACAGTAATTCGATGCCCTCGTTCACGGAGCAGATCCCGGATGTCCGCAACCCAGAGTCATCCCGGCGTCGACCGACCGGGTATCGGCGTCTCCGGCCGATCGGCGGGAAGTCAGCTCGACCGGTGCGTGCCACCGAGCTTTTTCGGCGGGGGCTTGAGTGTCTCGGGCTGGCGGCGCACCGTGGCGAAGGGCCTCGGGGAGTTCTGGAGCCGCCGGCGGTCGGTTCCCGACTGGCAACCACGAGTACTTCTCCGGTGCCGAACAGTGGCTGGAAGAGGTCCGCAGGCTCGGCATCCACACCCTGGAGAACGCCCGTACCGAACTCCCCGGTTTCGACCTCGCCGGGGTCAACGACATCCAGGGCGAGAGCGAGGGGCAGGGGCCCGACTTCGGGAAGGCGCTCGGGGATCGTGATGCCACGCGCGCGTGCGTGCTGCTCGCGCATCAGCCGGTGCAGATCCACGAGGCGGTGAAGCACGGCGTCGACCTCCAGCTCTCCGGGCACACGCACGGCGGTCAGTTGTGGCCCGGCAATTTCATCGCGGCGGCGGCCAATCCGACGGTCGCGGGCCTGGAGCGTTACGGGGACACCGAGTTGTACGTCAGCCGGGGTGCGGGCGCCTGGGGACCGCCCACCCGGGTCGGTGCGCCGTCGGACATCACGATCGTCGAACTGGCGTCGAAACAGGCCTAGTTGCCGTGTCGGGGCAGGTCTGAGGACTGGCTGGGAATCGCCTGTGAAACGGGCGATTAACACTCGTCGGTAAGTTCTTTCTCATCTCGGCAGAACCCTCTTCCCCCGGACGAAACTCCTGTGGTTAGGTGATCCGCGCCACTAGGGGAGTGGCATATGCGCAGGAACCCGGGAGGGTTCTGGGGAGGGCACACCGATGCGGTCGGTTCGCATACGGATTCTCGCGACGCTGCTGGTTCTGGCGGCCGTGGGAGTGGGCGGCTGGCAGTTGCTGCCGTCGGACGGGAACAAGAACAAGACGATCACGGTGGGGACGACGGACGCCGTCACGTCGCTCGACCCGGCCGCCGCGTACGACGCGGGTTCCTGGGCGTTGTACAGCAATGTCTTCCAGTCACTGATGACGTTCGACTCGGGCGGTACGAAACCCGTCCCGGACGCGGCCAAGAGCTGCGGGTTCGTGGGCAGCGGGCTGACGACGTACCGCTGTGTGGTGCGTGACGGGCTCACCTTCCCGAGCGGGCGCACGATGACCGCCGCGGACGTGAAGTACTCCTTCGACCGGGTCAAGAAGATCAACTCGGATGTGGGTCCGGCGTCCCTGCTGTCCACGCTCGGCTCGGTCACCGCCTCCGGGATGACCGTCACCTTCCATCTGTCGTCGCCGGACGCCACGTTCCCGTTCAAGGTGGCCACCGGCGCCGGTGCGATCGTCGACAGCAGCAAGTACCCGAAGGACGCCCCGCGCAACGGGTTCCAGGCCGACGGCACGGGGCCGTACATCCTGTCGACGTATACGAAGGACAAGAAGGCCGTCCTCAAGCCCAACAGCCACTACAAGGGCGCGGTCAAGAACACCGGGAGCCCGATCGAGCTGCGGTACTACGCCGACTCGGACGCGCTGCAGAAGGCGTACAAGGCGAAGCAGGTGCAGGTCGCCACCCGGCAGCTGCCGCCGAAGATGCTCTCCGGGCTCTCCGCCAGCGACCCCGACCAGCGGGTGTCGGAGGCCGACAGCTCCGACACCCGCAACCTGTACCTCAACACCCGTAAGGGCACGCCCCTGCACGACGTCCTCGTCCGGCGGGCCATGGCCTGGCTGATCAACCGCGACGAGCTGGCCGCCACGGTGTACGACGGCACGGTCGACCCGCTGTACTCGCTGATCCCGGCCGGCATCGTCGGCCACACGACGTCCTTCTTCGACGCCTACCCCTCCGAGAGCGTCAGCAAGGCGAAGGCACTCCTCGAAGACGCCGGTGTCTCCGTCCCGGTGCGCTTCACCTACGGCTACGGCATCGGGCACGGTTCCGGCGCCGAGGAGGCCGCCGAACTGAAGAAGCAGCTGGAGGCGGGCGGTCTGTTCAAGGTGGACGTCAAGGGCTACGAGTGGACCGACTTCCAGAAGCGCTGGGCCACCGGCAAGCTGGACGCGTGGGCGGTCGGCTGGGTCGCCGACTACCCCGACCCGGACACCTTCGGCTCCTCGCTCGTCGGCACCGGCTCCACCATGAACACCGGCTACAGCAACAAGGTCGTCGACCAGCTCATCCTCAACAGTCAGAGGTTCGCCGACCGCAGCCGCGTCGCCGACGACTTCCGCGACCTCCAGACGGACGTCGCCGAGGACGTGCCGCTGATCCCGCTGTGGCAGCGCAAGGAGTACGTCGTGAGCAGCGAGGACATCGGCGGCATCTCCTATCTCACGGACGGCACCGGCGTGTTCCGGCTGTGGTCGCTGGACTGGATCTGAGCCCACCCGCCCGGCCGGCCTTCGCCCGAGTGACACCGGGCGGCCCTCGCACGCAGCACCATGTGATGAAGGCGTGCGCGGGGTGAGGAGCCGACGTGGTCAGACGCAACTCCTTCCGGCTGCCCCGGCACCCGGCGTCCGTGGGGCTCGCCCGGCGCCGGGTCCGGGACCATCTGGCCGACTGGGGGCACGCGAGCGACGATCCGGCGCTCCTGGACGCGGTGCTCCTGGTGTCCGAGCTGGCCACCAACGTCGTACGCCACGGGCCGCTCCTTGAGCGGGAGTTCGAGGTCGCGGTGACGGCCCTCGCGGACGGCTCCTGCCTCATCGAGGTGTCGGACGAGGGCCGGGTCGAACCCCGGCTGCGGGTCGTGACGGACGTCGAGGAGGCCGGCCGCGGTCTGCACCTCGTGGAGGGCATCGCGGCGGCCTGGGGTGTGTGGAGCCGCGGCGCGCACGGCAAGACGGTGTGGGCCCTCGTCCAGACCGACACCCCCTGAACTGCCCGGTGTTCTACGACGGCACCGGCGCCCGCGTCGGCAGGGTCACCGTCACCGCGAGCCCCTCGCCCGGTGCCGTCCGGACCGCCACGTCCCCGCCGTGTGCCTGGACGACGCCCTGCACGATCGCCAGCCCCAGTCCGCTGCCCGCACCGCCGCCCGCCCGGAAGAAGCGGTCGAACATCCGGGCCGCGTCGTCCTGCTCCAGCCCCGGACCCTCGTCCGCGACACACAGCCGTACGACCCCGTCCTCGCGCTCCAGACCGAGCCGCACGGGCACCTCGGCGGGTGTGTGGGTGCGGACGTTGGTCACCAGGTTGCCGAGTATCTGGCGCAGGCCCGACTCGTCGGCGCGCACCAGCAGGGAGCCGTCGGCGCCGACCGTGACCGGCCGCTCGGGCTGCTGGACCCGCAGGTCCTCGGCGGCGTCGCGCACCAGGCGGCTCAGGTCGACGTTCTTGAAGCGCAGTTCGGGCCGCTGGTCCAGGCGGGCCAGGGTGAGGAGTTCGTCGACGAGGCGGCCCATGCGGTCGGCCTCCGCGTTCATCCGGTCCCAGGCACGTCTGCGCTCGTCGGGCTCGGTCAGCATGCCCTTGTCGTAGAGCTGGAGGTAGCCGCGTATCGCCGACAGGGGGGTGCGCAGTTCGTGCGAGGCGTCGGCGACGAAGCGGCGGAGCTGGGCAGCCGTGCGCTCGCGCGTGCGGTACGCCGACTCCACCTGGTGGAGCATGGAGTTGAGGGCGAGCCGCAGCTGCTCGACCTCCTGGGTCGGGTGGTGGCTGGAGGGCACGCGCCGGGTCAGGTCGCCCTCGGCGATCGCCGTGGAGGTCTCCACCATGTCCTCCAGGGGCCGCAGCCGCCGCCGCACGCTGACCATGGTGAGCGTGGCGAGGAGCACCAGCAGCAGGCTGCCGAAGGTGAGGTCCAGCTTGAGGGCCTTGGCCATGCCGTTGTGGAGGCCGCCGGTGGAGGCGGCGATCAGGATGTACGTGCCGTCGGTGAGCCGGGTCCCGGTCGCCCGGTAGGAGTCGCCGCGCAGCGAGATGTCGCGCGGTGTGCGGTCCTTGGTGAGCTTGGCCGGATCGCCGAAGGCGTCGGCGAGCGCCCGCTGTGCGTCGGTCGGGGCGTACCCGGCGATGGTGAGCACCTTGCCCTGGCGGTCGACCGCCGCGAACACCGTGTCCGGCTTCGGGGAGCCGGGCTGCTGCTGGGGCACCAGCCGGTCGCCGATGCCGGCCAGTGAGCTCAGTACGTTGATCTGCCGCATGGTGAGCTGCGAACTGCTCAGCGAGTCACGGGACTTGGTGAGCTCCGCGTCGACCTGGGCGAGCAGGTAGTGCCGCATGCCCATCAGGCTGACGGCGGTGGCCATGACGATGCCGAGGGCGAGCAGCGCGAGGTTGGCCAGGGTCAGCTTGGCGCGCAGGGAGTGGGCACCGCGCTCGCAGTTCGGCAGGCGGAATTTCATGCGAGCCCGTATCCGACGCCCCGCCTGGTGGTGATCACCGGCGCTCCCAGGGTCTCCAGCTTGCGCCGCAGATAGCTGATGTAGGTCTCGACGACGGTCGACTCCGGCGGGGTGTGCTCGTACTGCCAGACATGGCGCAGCAGTTGCTCCTTGGGCACGATCCGGCCGCCGTTGCGCACCAGGAAGCGCAGCAGGGCGTACTCGGTGGGGGTCAGCTCGACCGAGCGGTCCGCGCGGTGCACCGAGTACGTCGTCTCGTCCAGCTCCAGGTCGCCGTAGCGCAGCGGCGGGCGCTGGGGGAGGACGTCGGCGGGGCGGGTGCGGCGCAGGACGGCGGTGATGCGGGCGACGACCACGTCGATGTCGAACGGCTTGGTGATGTAGTCGTCGCCGAAGCCGAGCGCGCCGACGATCTCGGCCGGCGCGTCCCGCGCGGTGAGGAAGACGACCGCCAGCTCGGGCCTGCGGGCGCGCAGTTCGTGCCCCAGGGCGCGGCCGTCGCCGTCCGGGAGCATCACGTCGAGCAGCGCGCAGTCCGGGCGGGTGCGCTCGGCCAGCGCGAGCGCCTCGCGCACGGTGCCCGCGACCATCACCTCGAAGCGGTGGTAGCGCAGCGCGATGGCGAGGACGTCGGCGATGCTCGGTTCGTCCTCCACCACCAGCACGGTTCCTGGAGCCGTCATGCCCCCAGTATCGGCCGGGGCACTGACAGTCGGGCCGGTTCGGTCTTTGGAGTTCCTTGAGAGTCATGGCCGATGCGTGTCCACGCGTGCGTGCCGCCGCCAATTCTGTAGCCCAGGACCTGGGGGACCAACCAACCGATCGACCGACCGATGTATTCAACTCGGTTTCGACTAAGGAGCGTTGAGCGTGGCGGCATTGGCACGGTGGTGCTATCGGCACCGGCTGGTGGTCCTGTTGCTGTGGGTGGGGGCACTGTTCGGCCTGGGCTTCTCGGCCTCTACGGCCGGTACGAACTACGCGAACGTGTTCTCCCTCCCGGACACGGACTCCAAGCGCGCGTACGACCTGATGGAGAAGGCGTTCCCGAACAGCTCGGGCGACACCGACACGGTGGTGTGGAAGGTCGACTCGGGATCGGTGCGGGACCAGTCCGTACGGACCCGGATCCAGCCCGTTCTCGACGAGATCGCCGGCATGAAGGGCGTCGGCGGGGTCACCGGCCCGTACTCCGGCGCCCGGGGCGCGACGCAGATCAGCTCCGACGGGACGATCGCGTACGCGCAGATCACCTTCGCCGAGCAGGCGAACGCCGTCCCCAAGGACCTCGTCCAGAACGTCGTGGACACCGCGCAGGACGCCGGACGCAAGGGCCTCCAGGTCGAGTTGGGCGGCCAGGCCGTCCAGCGGGTGGAGGAGCCGCCGGGCGGCATAGCCGAGGGGGTCGGCATCATCGCGGCGGCCGTCGTCCTGTTCCTGGCCTTCGGCTCGTTCTACGCGATGCTGCTCCCGATCGGCATCGCCGTCTTCGGCGTCGGCACGGGCCTGTTCGCCACCCAACTCCTCAGCCACACCACCGACATCCCCGATCTGGCCCCGCTGCTGGCCACCCTGATCGGCCTCGGCGTCGGCATCGACTACGCCCTGTTCATCGTCACCAGGCACCGACGAGGCGTCCAACGCGGCCTGGATCCCGAGGAGTCGGCGGTCGTCGCCCTCAACACCTCGGGGCGCGCGGTGCTGTTCGCGGGCGGCACGGTGTGCATCGCGCTCGCCGGCATGCTGGTGACGAACCTGCGCTTCCTGGACGGCGTGGTCATCGGCACCTCGCTCACGGTGGTCCTGAGCGTGCTCGCGGCCACGACGCTGCTGCCCGCCCTGCTCGGCTTCCTGGGCGTGCGGGTGCTCAGCCGCAAGCAGCGGCGCAAGCTGGCCGCGACCGGGGCCGAGCCGGAGCGCACCGACAACCTCGCGGTCCGCTGGTCGGCCGCCGTGCAGAAGCGCCCGCGCCGGATCGCCGTGTTCGCCCTCGTCGTGATGGCCGTCCTCGCCTTCCCCATCCTGTCGTTGCGCCTCGGCGCCACCGACCAGGGCAACGACGACACGTCGACGACCACCAGGCAGGCGTACGACCTGCTCGCCGACGGCTTCGGACCGGGCTTCAACGGCCCCCTCCAGGTGGTCACTTCGGGCGGCGACACCGCCACGCTGGTCAAGGACATCCAGGGGACGAAGGACGTGGCCCAGGTCGCCGCGCTGCCGGCCGCGCACGGCGTGACGGTGATCCAGGTCGTCCCGAAGACCTCACCCCAGTCCGTGGAGACGGACGACCTGATCGACACCCTGCGCGACAAGGTGATACCCGAGGCCGGCGTGACCGGCCACGTCGGCGGTGTGACCGCGATCTCGAAGGACTTCGCGACCGTCACGGGCGACCGCCTCCCGCTCTTCGTCGCGACGATCATCGGCCTGAGCTTCCTGCTCCTCCTGCTCGCCTTCCGCTCGCTCGTGGTCCCGCTGACGGCCGCCCTGATGAACCTCATCGCGGCGGCGGCGTCCTTCGGTGTCCTGGTGGCGATCTTCCAGTGGGGCTGGGGCCTGGACATGCTCGGCCTCGGCAAGGAGGGCCCGATCAACGCCTTCCTGCCGGTCATCATGCTGTCCCTGCTGTTCGGCCTCTCCATGGACTACCAGGTGTTCCTGGTGAGCCGTATGCACGAGGAGTGGGTCCACACCAAGGACAACGCCCGCGCGGTCCGCGTCGGCCTCGCGGAGACCAGCCGCGTCATCAACAGCGCGGCCCTGATCATGGTCTGCGTCTTCCTGGCCTTCGTCCTCAGCGGCAACTCCGGCGCGGCGACGGCAGGCGTCGGCCTGGCCGCCGCGGTCGCCCTCGACGCCTTCATCCTGCGTACGGCCCTGGTGCCGGCCGCGATGCACCTGCTCGGCAAGTCCAACTGGTGGCTGCCCGGCTGGCTGGACAAGGCGCTGCCGCACCTCGCCGTGGAGCCCGCCGAGGAGCCCGTAAAGGCCGCTTCGGAGGGCCCGGCGTCGGCCGTCCACGGTTTCGTCCGTACGGCCGAGGGCGAGCCCGTGGAGGGCGCCGCGGTGACGCTCCTGTCGGCGGGCGGACGGCAGCTGGACCGAGTCGAGTCCCTGGCGGACGGCTCGTACATCGTGTCGGTGCCGGGCCCGGGGACCTATCTCCTGGCGACGACGGCCACTTCGTACGGCTCGATCGCCCGCCACGTGGCGGTGGCGGACGGCCCGCTGGTCTACGACGTCGAGCTCGCGGAGGGCGAGGTGGACGCCGTCAACTGAGCCCGTCAACCGACCTGAGTGCTCAGGGGCGTTCGTCGTCGGCAGGTCCGGCGGCGGGCGCCCCGCGCTTCTCTTTCTCCTTCTTCTTGGCCTTCGCCGGGTCGGGCAGCGCGTGCGTCATGCCCGGCAGGAAGTCCGTGAACAGCTCGTGCACCTCCAGGACGAGGGGCCGCAGCACCCGGAAGCGCGCGAGGGACACACCGCGCGCGGTGAGGCGGGCGCCGCGCTCGGCGAGCCGGTAGCTCCGCTCGCGCCCTTCCGTCCGGTCGAACACCCAATACAGCACGAGCCCCATCTGGGAGAGCCACATCAACTCGGGCAGGACATCCCGCAGTTCGGGCGCCACCTTGGTCTTCGCGCCGAACAGCACCTCCTTGTGGACGTCGATGGCCTGCACACGCGCGTGCTCGCTCTCCGCGGAGAACGGGCTGAGCGGGCTGTCCGGGTCGGCGGCGTTCTTGAAGAACTGCACCGCGAACTCGTGGTACGGCTTCGCGATGTCCAGCCACACCCGCAGCACGCCCGCTAGCCGCGCCTCCAGATCGGTCTCCCGGTCCAGCACCTCGCGGACCGCGAGCCGGTGCTCCTCGGCGATCCGGTCGTAGAAGCCCTGGATCAGGTGCTCCTTGCCGGCGAAGTAGTAGTACGCGTTGCCGACCGAGACGCCCGCCTCCTTGGCGATCGCCCGCATCGTCGTCTTGTCGTAGCCGTGCTCCTGGAACAGCCGCATGGCCGTCTCCAGGATGAGCGCGCGGGTCTGTTCGGACTTCGCGGACCTGGCGGGCGTACCGCCGTCCTCTTGGGGGCTGTCGTTCTTCTCGGGCACGGAGACAGAGCCTATCCAGTGGAGCAGGAACCGCCGGCGCAGCCCGGTCCGGTGTACGACCACCCGCTGCTCGGGTCGTACGTCCACCCGTCCCCCTGCCGGTAGACACCGCCGCCCCACCGCCCGGCGCCCCACTGCGCCCCGCGCCACTTGGCGGCGCCGAGCACGGCGCCCTTGGCGAGCCGGGCCCCGGTCGGGGTGCTCAACCGGTGCGCCAGGGGCCGCTGTTCGCGCAGGGCCCACAGGGTGACGATCCAGGCGGCGGCGCCTTGGTACACCTGCCCGGAGTCGCCGACGACGGTGATCTCGTCGAGGGTGGCCCGGTGGTCGAGCCCGGGAAAGCGCCGCCGGGCCTCTTCGGAGGACGCCGGTACCAGCTCCAGGGGCACCAGCTGCGACTGCCGTACGAGCCAGTCGCGCAGGAAGGTGCACAGGGAGCAGTCGGCGTCGTAGAGGACGGTGAGCCCGTGGACCGGGACGCGCGAGGCGTCCCGGTCCTGGGTCCCGCCGAGGGCCGGGGCCACCCCCGTCACGCCCCGGCCGTCGGCGGAACCCAGCCCTGCGGCGCGATGGGCGGCACTTGCTCCCGCTCCATGACCCCGCGCCGCCGGATCTTGTTCAGCACGAACACGTTCCCCAGGTGCATCACCCCGAGCACCAGCAGCACCACGCCCACCTTCTTCGACAGGGCTTCGAAGATGCCCCGGGTGTCGTCGATGGTGCCGTCGCCGCTGAGGTACAGGGCGACGAAACCGAGGTTGACGAGGTAGAAACCGACCACCAGGAGGTGGTTCACGGCCTCCGCGAGTTTTTCGTTCCCCCGTAGGACGTCGGCGAGGAAGATCCGCCCGTTGCGGCTGAGCGTCCGGGCCACCCAGATGGTGAGCCCGATGCTGACGATCAGGTAGATGACGTAGGCGATGACCGTGCGGTCCATGCGCCTCCCCCTTCTTGAACACGTTCAAAAACGCTGACAGGAAGAACTGTAGGAGCATTTTTGAACGTGTTCAACTTGCTTGGGCTGGGACCTGCGTCACACCCGCCGCGCCAGCTCCGGCCGCTTCGAGTAGTCGGTGAACCCGATGACGTTGCCCCAGGGGTCGGCGATCTCGACGGTCCATCCGGTGGCCACGGAGAAGGGTGCGTCGAGGAGGGGGATACCGGCGGCGGTGAGCTGCTGTGCCGCCTTCCGCGCGTCAGGGACCTCCAGCCACACGCGCGGCGAGGGCCAGGGGGGTGGCCTGTGTCCCAGCCCGTCCTCCTGCCGCAGGAGAACCCCGGGCGTCTCGCCGCCGACCTTCAGGATCGCGATACCGGCCTCGTCGAGCCGGAACCCGACGGTGAACCCGGCGCGTTCGTAGAAGGGGACCGCCTCGGCGAGGTCCCCGACGGGGAGGAGGAGGTTGTCGAAGCCGAGCAGTTCGTACGACTCTTCATCTGACATGCCGTCAGGTTAGAGCGATGATCGGCGCAGGCCCGGGATTGCCCGACGTTCCTGAGCCGGTTGTGAGCCGAGCGGCGAGATCAGTCGTTCTTGGGCTGGCCGGCCTTGAGGATCTCCGCCACGTCGAGGGTGACCTTCGCGCCGAGGGTGTCGGGAAGGGTGACGAGTTCGCCTGAGGCGTGGATGCGGTGGTTGGCGTACTCGTCCTTCGCCGGTTCGGTGAGGACGTGGATGCGCTGGTGCTTGCGGTCGATGATCACGTACACCGGGACGTTGGCGTTGGCGTAGGCGGTCACCTTGGTCTGGAGGTCCACCTTCCAGTTGCTTGAGGTGACTTCCAGGACCAGGCGGAAGACCACGGGGTCGTAGCAGTTGTTCTCGACGAGGTGCGTGTCGATGTCGGCATCGACCACGGACAGATCGGGGGTCGCGTAGTCCTCGGGACCGTCAGGGAGCCAAATGCTGATGTTCTGGAGTACTTCGGTGTCGCCTCCGGCCAGTCCGGCCGCGGCGAAGGGAGCCCTCAACCGGTCCAGGGCGCGAGCGTGGGGGGCGTCCGGGGACGGGGTCACGAGGAGCTGGTCTCCGATGATCTCGACGCGGTAGCCCGGACGACTCTCCATGATCTCGTTGACCAGGGCCGTCAGCGGCCGGTTCCCGGGGGAACGCTCAACAGCTGCTGCGGACATCAGGTGCCTCCTGTGGGCTGGTGTCGAGAGCATCATCGTAGGCCGGACAGCGCCGATATGTCCTTGACGATCACGTTCACCCAAACGGGTTGCCGCACGCCAGAGGGCCCCGCTCCCGACCCGGGAACGGGGCCCTCACAGCCGTACAGGAAACAACCTCAGAAGCGCCGCGTGATCAGCGCCCGCTTCACTTCCTGGATCGCCTTCGTGACCTCGATGCCTCGCGGGCACGCGTCCGTGCAGTTGAAGGTCGTGCGGCAACGCCACACGCCGTCACGGTCGTTGAGGATCTCCAGGCGCTGCTCGCCCGCCTCGTCACGCGAGTCGAAGATGAAGCGGTGGGCGTTGACGATGGCGGCCGGGCCGAAGTACTGGCCGTCGTTCCAGAAGACCGGGCACGAGGACGTGCAGGCCGCGCAGAGGATGCACTTCGTGGTGTCGTCGAAGCGCTCGCGGTCCTCGGCCGTCTGGAGACGCTCGCGCGTCGGCTCGTTCGTGTCCTTGGTGATCAGGAACGGCATCACGTCGCGGTACGCCTGGAAGAACGGGTCCATGTCGACGACCAGGTCCTTCAGGACCGTCAGACCCTTGATCGGCTCGACCGTGATCGGCTTCTCGGGGTTGAGGTCCTTGATCA